>Ga0209367_1006735_pt1 | contig 15880 bp, 6 predicted proteins | sample WorMetLIZISLAND2_FD_187412 | JGI IMG/M metagenome (GOLD analysis project Ga0209367, IMG submission 187412) | Marine gutless worms symbiont microbial communities from Max Planck institute for Marine Microbiology, Germany - Olavius geniculatus... ... | reverse complement strand
GTGCAGACCTCCGCCAAGCATATTGATTCGACACAACATTGTAGTCCCATTTAAAGCAATGTTAATGAAAATTTCAAAGTGATACGGAATCCATTATTCCTTCCGGATCACCCCTAAAATTGAATCACTTGTAGTTTTTGCCATTCCCGACATTCCCTGAAAATTTCAGAAGGATCCTTCCATAACTTTCTGAGTTATCTTGCTAACACACAGACAGACAAACAAACTCTGGCATAAACATAACCTTTTTTGGCGGAGGTAAAAATTGTGATATGCAGATTTTTGCAAAATATGCAGTGAATGCTGCAATTGCTTGTTTACATAAAAATCATTGTCACTATATAACATTCCAGGTAGTGCTGCTAAGCTGCCAGGCCAGCTGGTCTCTGGCTCTGGCTTAACTGTAGAAGCAGCCGATGCACTTGGTCTCAAAGCCGGTCTTACAGTTGCGGTATCAAGCCTTGATGCTCATGCCGGTGCAATCGGTAATAATGATGTTGCAATCTGTGCAGACTAGTCAATTAAGTTCTGTCTTGTGTGATACTGTAGGTAGAGAGACGAATCTGCCAGGGCAATCATGTGGGTCTGGTTTGACTTCTGAGGCAGCCGATGATCTTGGTTTAAAAGCTGGACTTCCTGTTGCCACGTCCAGTATTGATGCTCATGCCGGAGCATTAGGTATTAACAGCTCTCCTCTTTATTTTCTATTTGTTGATCGGAATTCTGCTTTTAATGTTTTGACACTGCTGATGGGGCATCAGAAAGCTGTCTCATCTCAAAAGATCGCACTCCATCAATTATGATTATGCTAGTAGTTAATAATTTGTCGTCAGTGAACTAGATGAAACAGACAGTCAAAGCTGGGTAGCATCACAGCAACTGATGGCACCGGTTGAGACAACCAAGCTTGTTGTTTTAACCCACTTTATGATGTCATTGTTACGTCACGACTGGCGAAGAATATTTAACTAACAGCCAAGTTTTGGTTCGTATATTTCAAATTAGTCTACTTTTCACTAGCGCTGCTGTAAATTTTATATAAATTTGTTCTTATGTCACTGAGTTGTGAAAGAAAGAAAAAAAAGGGTGCCTTTTATATCTGAACGTTTATGATATGAAGTGGCAGATGTGTGATGTGCTAAAGACTGGCTAATGTGGTTGCAGGTTGTCTATCATGCCACCCAAGTGGCGATGACTTGCTGAAGGCTCTGAGCCATCGACTAGTTATGATCTGTGGCACGTCCACGTGTCATATCACGGTCAGTCGTTCATTCTCTGGCTCAGCAACACAGTGTATGCAAGGCAGCATTAGCTGGCATTGTGCTGAGTTAAGCTTGCAACATACAAAGAAAATTATCAATTTTGTTTTCTTCAGAAGTGCAATCTTTCAAGTCTTATAGTGTTTATTTGTGATTGTGCTGTATTGCAAATACTATTAGTAAGACCCACACCCCACAGTTTAAGGCAGTTCAGTCTGATTTTTTCCATGATATTCTGATAATGTTGTTAAAAGTGTGTAATTACGTCATCAAGTTAACGATCGTAAAAGTCATCGGTCATTTTCCTCAACTTGTGCAAAGTTCCGCAGAAATATCAAAATTCTGTGAGAAAAGACAAATTCCGTGGCCTGCAGAAAACTCTGGACCCTATTGATCAAAATGATTGCAGCGAACTTTGCATTAGAAGAAGCTATCGACCCTATATAGAAGATATTTTCTGCAGTTGTTGTTGTTGTTAGGAAGCCGTGGATGTCGTTTAAACTTGCATATGTTGCAGGTAAGTAATGAGGCGGTGTTTGTGCCTGGAGTTTGGGGTCCCTACTACTCCGTCTTGTTGCCAAAGTTCTGGACTAATGAAGGTGGACAGAGCACTGCTGGCAAACTGGTGAGTGTTGAGTGCAGTATCATCTGCTGGATGTAGAGTGATGTACAGTGTCAAAACTGATCAAACGCTGCTTTGTAATAGAAGCACGTATTCTATTCTCTGTGACCCTTCCAAAAAACTGGACTGCATTTAAGCATTGATAACTTAGCAAAAATTAGTGTTAGAAAGTTGTGTTTTATTTCAAAAGTCATGTGATTTTGTCTGGAATAAACGTAAAAATTGCATTTGAGTGCATTTAAATATTTTTGTATTATTCGCAAAAAACTTGAATTATGGTTTTTTGCCCCTTTGCCTGTTCGCCCCCTGGCTTGTTCGCCCCCTGGCTCATTTGCCCCTTGGCTCTTTCACTCCTGGCTTGTTCACCCTTTAGCTTTTTCACCCCCTGGGTGATTCGCCTTTTGGCTGATTCGCCCCCTGGTGCATTTGCCCCCTAGCTGATTCGCTCCCTCACCTTGGGCTATTCGCTCCTCCTCTGTTGAATAAACTGGTAATTCGTTATTGAGGCTTGTGTTTCAGTTTACAGAAATGCAAACAAGCCAGGGGCGAAAGAGCCAGGGGGCAAAAGAGCCAAGGGGTGAACCGGCAAAGGGGTGAAAAAGCCAGACACCAAAATCTTTACCACCCATGAAATTATGCTAAATTTAATGGTAGCACATAGATTTAACTCAATTATTTTCATTCATCATAAAGTGAAATCAAACAGGGCAGTTTTTTTGGCCCAACCTGTTTATGCAGTGTTAAATAGATGACTCACAGTACTGTTATGTTGTTATGGTGTGTACAGTTTGCAAAGTTTGCTTTACTTTTTGTTGCATTATGCCAAAAGTGACAAACTTATTACGAATACTAGAGTATGTAAAACTTCATTTGGTTATGAATTATTGTACACTGAACTCTGCTAAAGGAGGTTTGAGTCATGAATTCATGATCTGTGTTTTGTCGCCAGCTGGATCATGTCGTAACTAATCACCCTGCTTACGACTGGGTCAAGGATGAAGTTAACTCAAGGTATGTCAGCCAGTTGTTCAGACCATGATAACTTTCAGAGACTTACTTCGGTTGCTGGCAGTTTTTTCATTTTTCTTTAGACATACAAAACAACCGTCATTGATAGAGAATGCATGCATTTTAAAAGGTTTTTTTTCTATAGAAGTTTTGTATAGTTTACATCAAGAGCACTCGACATAATCTGTTTGAATAACTGCGGAGAATTGGTCGATTAGACAGAAGTGACAAGTTGTTATTGTTGTACGTAGAATATGTTAGACATTGCTTACGAGGGGCGTTCAAAAAGTTTTGCAAGTCGATATGTTAGACTGAAAAACTTTTCAATATTTATACACCAATAAAATGCACTGCACATTTCTCCGAAACTCATATCAGCTTAAAGCGAATTGTAACGTCGTTGTAACTTATGACGTTATAAGACGTTTTATATTGGTTTCTCCAGGCAGGCTTTTACCACAGACTTGAGTCATTCATTGTTTTGATAGTGGACACCATGGAGAAAATTTTTCAAATTTAGAAAAGGACTATAGTTACTGTTGCTATTTTACGCTGATTGTGCTGGCACTCCAAGTCGTTTCTGTTTAACGCTCTGTGACGTCATACGTTACAATGACGCCCCTCGTACTTTAACATAAGCCTTAGCATGGAAGGCATAGTTGACACGTGCTGGCAGCCCAGCTTTTATACTGCATATCTCCAACTGCTTCAGTGCTTCAGTCATGAGCAAATCTTTGTGCCTTGACTAATGATATTAGACATGTTACAATGTAAATTCAAGTTCTTAAATAAACCTAGATCACAGATGATGTAGATGCAATGCATTTATTTTGTCATTATGAAAAACAGATTGTAGTTTTCTGGAGCAGCTGTAATACAGTGTCTGTGTGTTTTGGAAAAAACGGCATAAAGTTTGTGGCGCTATAAGTTTGCAACCGGTTGGAAAATTATGGTGCCGTGAACTTTGTGCTGGTTTTTGGAACACCTTGTAGAATGCTGAGTTTGCTGTGTTCATTGAAGGAAATCTCATGAGAGTGATATTCTGAGTGAAATCCTGGAGTTTGTAGCACGTCGGGACAAAGTCGAGTCGGTGGCAATGCTGACACGTGACTTCCATGTCTGGCCGGACTATCATGGCAATCGATCGCCGTTGGCCGACCCATCTATATGCGGCATGGTAAGAATTGTACTGTCAATTTTATTTTATGTTACCAACTGCTGAAGTTTTTTTAAGGAAAAACCCAGATCTAGTGGGAAAAACTGAGACATGGCAACATTGGTGCTGTTTCTTCTGATTTAGTCTGCATATTTTAGTGATTAGTTATGATTTATTATCAGCGTTGTCATGTTTGCCAAAGATAGTTTTGATGCATTGAAGATACTATAAATTTTCTGCAAGATTTGCACAAATGTTCTGCAGCATTTTTGTTTTGCTTGTAATTACGGCCTTACATAATATACACCATGTCTCAAAAAAACGTTGCCCCTTTTATTTTTTGAATAACTCAGTGAAACATTGGCCAACTTTGATAATTTTTTGCATGCAACAATGCAAAGAAACTTGACGCAAAGGACTGCAGTTTTGCTCACCTCATGTTAGTACTGTCACTACACTACTTTGTGAAATGCAGAGGTTGTAGTTTGGCCAATTGCAGCAATGAATTCATATAGGGGCCTACTGTAGCACATGCATCAGCTCAGAAAATCACTGACGTCACAAAACCATGGAAAATTTGTTACGTATTTAACACCGTGATATGCATTTCAATGCTTTACATCAACGAACTGAAATGATGCATCAACAGCGAATGAGCTGCTATGGGTTGCGCATTATTGAACACACTGTTGGCTCGTGGCGTCAAAATACTCTGCTTGCATTCATGCTAGTGGAGGACACTTTGAGCACATGCTGTAATAAAAATTATGTGATGTAGCACGTGTGATTTTTTGAGAGATATTAACTGTTAGTCGTGTTCATTACCATTTCCGAGCCGACACGTGCTACCCAACATGTATTCATTGTTGTAATCAGTTAAACTACAACTTCTGCATTTCACAGAGTAGCGTAGCAACAGTATTAAGATGAGGTGGGCTAAACTACAGTCACTTACGTCAAGTTTTTTTTCATGATGTTGCCTGCTAAAAATATCAAAATCGGCCAATGTTTCACTGAGTTACTCAAAAAATAAAAGTGGCCCCAGTTTTTGAGACATGGTGTATACTGGTACTGATGCTGGCTGTCTTTAGTGGTAGAGTTGCATTGTGAACATTTAGTGAATATGCACTGTCCACTCTGGAGATTGATGTCTACGTTTGGTACTACGCACTCTTAGTGGTGCTTGCCAGAAATGATGATGATGATGCACTGTTTTGCCATATTCTGCTGCAGATGTTGGAACTGATGGTGGTGGTGATTGGTGATGTTTGCTAGGTATGTGGCTTACGTTTGTCGACCGGTGCGGAGGATCTTGCCCTACAGTATCTTGCCACTCTTCAAGCACTCGCTGTAAGTGCATGTTCAGTCAGTAAAATCAATTTCACAGTTTCTCTGATGCTTTTAATCTTTTGACATTTGGTTTGTTGTTTGCAAGGTGTGCAGTGTGCTTTGAGTAAAGGATATACATTTTACTGATGTATAGAGTGAAAAAATTTAGTATAATATGTTGATTCTTGAAACTTATTGAATGGGCATTTTGCGTTTTGCGTGTGAAATGGTATCACTGTATGCGGCTGCAGCGACTGTAAAAAGACTTGCTGAGATTTTTGTGGATCAAAAAGTTGTAATTGCTACGAGATGAATCTGCGGAAAATGGGTGTTAAATGCTTGTGTATGTGTGCTTCGGAAAAATTAAATTTTGGGTGTCATATTTGATTTTGTGATTGGAAATGTATTGTTGATGACGATGTTGTTCAATGCCCATCCAGACCATTACTGTGCCTGATTTCATTACGCAGCTGTCTGCTATGTTGTAGACATTAACTCATCTGTGATCACTAAAATATTCAATTTCTGTATCTGCAGTTTATCTGCGGTGATCTGCAGTGCCATAGGCTGACATGCAGTCACTAACATATGCAATTTATGGGATCGGCGGGCCATCCTGTATGGACTTTTAACTGACACATTATAACACACAAATAAGAACCAAAATTGTTATGAATCTTCGTCAGTGCAGGAGTAGCTGATGTGCCAATTTTCGAAAAGTTAAAGGTCAAGGTCACCGGACATAAAAACTTCTGGAAATTGCTGCATATCTTGTCTACATGTTTGCCGTTCACTTAAATGGGTAGCGTACACGTGTTTGTTATGTCCAGTTTATCATCGGCAGCTGAGACTTGATTGCTTGTTTTGTGTCACAGAACATCGCGTATTGTCTGTTTATTCTGTCTGTGGTGTCTGCAGTATGGGACTCGACATATCATTGACACAATGACACTCGCTGGTCAGAAGGTTGAGTTGGTGATTGTCTGTGGTGGACTTGCAAAGAACAAACTCTATGTTCAGATGCATGCTGACATCCTCGGTTTGTATCTATGCTGAATGAGTAAGTAAGTAAGTAAGTAATTTATATAACACGTTAACTGCAGCAACTTCAACCTTTCGAACGCGCTCGATGTGCTAGTAATGCAACAAGTAAAAATGTTATAGATGACGTCTGAAAGTAGGTAAGCAGTGTGAACTGCATTTGAGAGTGATCGGCAGAGCATTCCAAGTAGGTGGACCGGCATGTCCAAAAGCACAGCTTCTGTAGGTTGCCATTTTGATCTGTGGAACCTGCAGCTGACCACGGCTTGCAGATCGCAGATGCCCGCGACCGTCAATGCTGGCGACTGGTTGGCAGAGATCGATCAGGTATCCAGGAGCCATGCTGTGACAACACTTTTACACCTGGATGCACAGCTGGAGTAGACAGTGGGATATACTGGTATTGAAGAAAATTAACGTAGTGAGAAGCAATCACTGATTGTAAACCGCCATCAAGAGTAGTGCTATCACATGGCCTAACCCCATTGGAAGAAATTGCCAGCAAAAGAAAAGGAAATGCATTATGGGATGATGTGGATGTATTGTACAAGTTGTGTTTGGCATTGTGAATGAAAACTCAAGGACGTAAGGCCATGGTCACAGGTGAAATAAAACACTTTTTGCAAATATTTTACTGCATTGCATTATCATTGGCAGCTATTTTGTGTGGCCTTCAAAATACTCCTGAAAACGGTTTTGTTTTTGTGTCAAATCTATGCCATTTTTTGTTTGTCAGGTAAATTTCACTGAACGTGATGACGTGTTGTGCACTGAACAGGCATTCCTGTTTTAGTTCCAGACAATGAAGAAAGCGTCTTGCTGGGATCTGCCATTTTGGCAGCCTGTGCTTCACGGGAATTTCCAAACATTCAGGTGATGTTGAATATGATTTGGTTTCAGTTTCGTTGTGATGAGGCAGAGTAATACGCACATGCTGTTGATGGCTTACTGGTTGGGGTTAAGCAAGAACAGCTCTAATCTTAGGGTTTACATTCATTGTTGCCATTTTTACCTAATTGTTGCAGGCTGTTTTGTATTTTACTCTATTGTGTGGCCTGTTTTTAATCATATCTGCACATTACAAGCATGAGATGATGGTTTGTTGCATTCCTGAACCCGTAAGTTGATAGTCATTTTACCTTCCCATTCAGAACAGACAGCTGAGTTAACCTGAATGGTTGATTACGTAACAAGATAGCTTACCGGGCCACAGATAGAACTTACCCTTCCAAAGCATAACCGGACCTGGTGTAGTGCAGCAATCAACGTGTTAACCAAGCCACAATACAATGATAATATGTGTTATGTTGATCAGGCGGCTATGAATGCAATGTCTGGCAAAGGGCAACTGATTTGGCCTCAGTCTAACCTAGCGCAGTCAGTATTACTTACTTATTTACTTACTTACTTACTTACTCTCTTCCTTTCTTAGAATATTGCTAATATTCACATATCCAGTGACTTAATTGTGCCATGCACTGCAGTGTTGCAGATGTGTACTGATACCAATTGTGACTTTTTGTCGTGTTTATTTCCGTGTCATGGTTGTCCATGTCAGTACTAACCCAGCTCGGCGTGAAGCAACTACATTGATGTGATGTGCGCAGTGCAACGTAAATCCAAACTGCTTAATTAATATATTAAACCAATAAGTAGAATAAGCTGTTTATTTGTGCAGCCCAAACTGTTCTTATTTCAGTTTGTAGCAGATTTGTTGTGGAACAAGCAGTATTAAATATCTATGACAGCTAGTGATATTCCATTAACTGAGACTCTAACTGATACTGAAATGATTGATTTCAGTAAAACTCATACTGAAACGAATCATGCTGAAAAGATTTTCAATACTGATACTATATAGATATAGAAATGATCATGAAACACTGTAGTGAAACTGTAATAGAAATGATTTTGAAAACTGATACTGAAATGATTGGTTGGCTTTGCCTTAAATTTTTCCAGCATGCTTCACCTATTTACTTATTTACTGACACCAGTGGCAGTTTCCAGCTTTTGCTATTTTTCAGCTCAATTCTAACATCATGGTCTCACGGCCTGCGACCGCAGGTTCAGTGCTGATCTGCACTTCCAGCTCTGAGCTGATTAGCAAACTGTATAGACATAGCTCAGTTATATGGATGGTATAGGCCACATCTCTCCGATATATTGCCTTTACCTGTTCAACGGTTAAGCCAGTCCTGAATTATGCTGCTTGGTGACACGGGCACATATGTGAACAACTTGCCCAGGGTTGTTACCTAATAGTAGAATGGCTAGGAGTCAAACCCGTGATCTAGCTATTGTTAGTGTGGGTGTTCATGCATTTAACATGGTTTTCACGTCTAAAAAAAAGTCCTGACAAGTCTTAAATTTTTTCCTTTGCTTTTCCAGTCTCCGGAAAATCCTCGAAAATGAAAATTTAATGCTAGTAGGCTAGCACTTAGAGTTAATGAACTTAATGTTGATGGTTAAGTTGTCAGCTGCGTCGACGAAAAACTGTAACTGAAATGATGTAAATATTAATACTGAAACTGAACTGAAATGAGTTTAAAAAAAACTTTATGGAAACTATAACTGAAAAGAATTCTGATACTGTATAGAAACTTATACTGAAATGATTCAGCTCAGACTTTGTAGAAATTGAAACTGAAATGATTTTTTCATAACTGAAATAACACTGTGACAACAGTTTCAAGATCACCGGCATCTTGGGTTAAAAATGTTGGGTATATTGCATTTTTCTGACACAGAACTACAAATTTCCAACAGAGGAGATTGCGGGTGCTCCAAATTTCAATTTTTCACTAAACTTTTTTTTAAAATGGGGGACTTCCATTTACAAATTTTGTATGTCTGGAAGAAAATTTTCAAACAGGCTAAAATTTTGGGGAGGAGAGGTAGAGGGCAGTTCCCCCCCATTCCAAAACGTCGCTGGTCAGTCAAGATGTTGTACATCTTGTTGTCTGACTTGTCGTCCAACAGGTCCACATCAAAGCACAGTAGTGGAGCGTGGGGCTTGTGGTGTTTGTGCAGGTATCACAGTCGTAAGTACGCCGTGTTTCATCAGATGCTGAGACATCAGCGTCTGTACCAGCAGACAATGGACGAGACAACGCCGCTCACAGAGTCCACTAATTTCAACGATGTTTCTGCCAACTCTTAGCTTAAGATGACTTTCTCACTAGAAGTGGCATAGCCGGAAATGTGAATTTGGGGGGCTTTCCCTTTCTTTCCTCTTCTCTTTCTCTTCCATTCCTTTTTCTTTCTTTCCCTCTCCTCCCCTTTTTCCTTCCATTCCTCCCCGTGGAAGTAAGTAAGTACAGGGTGTGCAAAAAAATGACCCAACTTGTTTTTGTCAGAACTTCGTCAAATCTTCACCAAATTTGATAATTTTTGGCACACAGATAGCCAAGATGGTCAAATTATGTAAGGTACACTCACTGTCTATCTCACGTAATTGATGTCAATGCACTACCATGTAAAACACAGATGCTCTAAATTGTTACATTATGCGGTGATTATCAGTATCAGACTGCTCACTTTTTTATTATCAATTTTGCAGAGAGTGCCGTGTGATGTAATAATTGTTTGGTATTAAATATTTTTCCGCTGAAAATAACAGACAACAAAATAATTGATTGATGAGCTTGAAACACATTTTATCCATGAATGAGTGCTGTGTATTTTGATCAGTTGATCGTTTAATGCCGCTCTCAGGGCACATTAGCGAGGAGCACTAGGCGGGCAGACTGAAAATAATGTCTTAAGAGGTGAGTGTTTGAGCTTAACGGATATGAAGAGGAACGGAAAATACTTGTGGTGCGGAAACTCGAAATGCACGGGAACCAAAAGACAACTCATGGCGCAGAACGTCAAGTAGAAGGCTGGAAGATGAGCATATGAACCTTGTAGATTTGTGACGATGTAGAAGATCAGTGAGATAAGGTGGGTTACCGGTATGTATAGCTTTATAAGTAGAAGAAGCAAGCTAAATTCCAAATATTGGTTTTTCAAGAGCATTGTGAGCTTCTCCAGCGGGGTTTAAGGCAGAGCCGTAACCGAAATTAAATTTGGCACATTATAGCCTTAAAATATGAGATCAGGTGGCAACAACTTTAATTATTTTCCGGAGTTCCTAATATCTGTTTTTGATTTTTAAAATTGTGCCTTTCTATTGATGGGGACCTGGGTCTCTTTCCCCCATTGTCTATGCCACTTCTTCCTAGCATATTTTTAACTCCATTGATCAGCAGATGTCTACGTATATTTTTGCAATCATGCACTTAGCTTTGTTAATGCTTGTTCAGTGGTGCAGTTGCAAAGTTTTTCGATAATGCTAATGCTACACTGTGTCTCAAAAAAACGTCCCACTTTGTTATTGTGCATATCTTTGCTAAATATTTAATTAAGCGAGTATTTTGAGTATGTTAATACTAATATTCATGATTTTGTTTATGTTATGCAGTTTTCCATGTTTTTTCACTCATACATAATTGAGAGTCCTGCTGTCCACGTTTCTGTTTTGTTTTCTCTTTTCAAATTGAGTTATTTGTCTTTCTTCTGTAGCCTATTGGTGGCCACTGTAATGCGTGTTCAGTTCAAAACAGTAGTTAATATTGTATCATGCAGGACAGCGGCATGGGTTTATTAATATTAATATTGCGACGACTTATAGCTTGATAATGCCAGTGCTTCTGGACACGTGTTGTGTGAGATTGTAAGATGTGTCCCGGTACCAATGTGACATCCATCTATCGGAAGTTGTTTATTTTTAGATACATGTTGATTTAGTTATTTTAGTTTCATGTATTGTTTGAGTGTCTGTTATTATTTGTTGGTTGTTTTAATTTTTTGTAGATCTACTTTACGTGTTACATCTGACAGACCGTTGCAAACGAACTAGTATTAATTCTCATCGCTTGAGCCAATCAGTCAATCAATCGTTTAATGAGTGGTTTGTTTAATAGTGCTGGATTACACATGGTATTTTAATACGAGAGAGATTAACTGAACATATTATGGGTGGTGCGTAAAAAAGCGAAGCATGCATGTTTTATGTAGATCGATATTAGGCGGTCGGTCACGTTGAACGATAGTAGGCTAGAACACAGTGTTTAGAATAGTGCAACGATGCAGTCTTGACTGCAGCGATTGCGACTATTCGTTTCGGATTCCGAAAACGTTTGATTGCTTGATCTGCCATCTTGAATATGCATACTATCAAAAAGTGGTGTTTGTAAAAGACATAGGCCTACAGTGTGTACGCGTCACATGAATCCAGATGAAGTATATTTATTAGTTGCTATCACATGTACTCCTGTCTTCGTGGGAGTCGTGGCCATGAGGAAGGAGAGTAAGCCTAGCTACCCCCCTCCCGATGTAGGCCTATCTTATATTTTACTTGGCGTTCTTATAGGAGACATCAAACATACAGTGTACAGATAGAGATAAGATGGCTAAGCAGGCTAACGAATAGCACATGTCACTCAAACGTCATTCATTCATTGTCCGCGGTTTAAAGAATAAAATACAACGCGCTGCTGTGCTGCCAGCAGATAGCATGTGCACGAGCTAATGATCTGCTGTATTAAAGGCTTTGCTTGTCTGCTCAACAGCTGTACCTGAGTGACAGTAAGTTTGCATGAGACTCATAGATGTAAGAAGAAAACGTTTTTACGTTTTTTTATTCTTGCCGCGTTCTTAACGTGTTTTAATTATTTTTAACGTTTTTATTTAAGAAAAAAAACGTGCATTAAAAATCTCATCAAGAATTTCGAGAAGCACTTTTGAAACCACAGGAACTTTAATAGGTCACGGCAGGGTTTTCAATAGACCTGAATTTTCAGGACGTCGTGACTTCCAAGCTAAAAAATTTGGACGTCAGTTTACAAAATCTGGAAGTCATGCAGTAGGCCTACAAGAAAAATCAAGCAAAAACTTTATGCAAAACAAGACTTACTAGTTACTACATATGCGTCACTTACGCTCCACCAACATAGGTCGTGGTTTTTACGCGCTACAGCCATGCTGAATAGCGCGTCTGTGGCACGATTGTCGTCTGTCTGTCAATCTGTCTGTCACGGATGTATAATTGTGATTAATCAGTGCGAGATAGGACCTAGATTGCTATTGATTACTTATAGGAAGTCTCATATTGGCTTTCAAATGACATGAAAATCATTGGTCTTGGATGACCTTGGAAAGTCATGACCAAAGACGTTAAATAACGTTTTTGGTCATAATGCACTATGGTATGACAATCGTGCGGTATTGTGACTAAACGGTTAGTCGTAGAGGGTCGGCGATGGTATTATCGGATAAGGCGCTGGCGACGTCCTATAGGCTGTCAAATGTCAATAGTAACCATGTCTCCATCTGCAGCGGTTTCGCAGCAATTTCTAATGGAAAGTTTCAAGCAAAGTAGCCGTATCTCAGAAACGGTGAAAGATAGGGCCAGGTTACCTATTAATCACTAATAGAAATTCACGTATATTGGGTTTCAAATGACATGAAAATTATTGACCTTGGATGACCTTAAAGGTCAGTAGTGCAACAGGAACTATATAGACTGTAGCGCATCTTCTTTATCTACAGCTGGGCTTTCTTGTAAAAACAAGCAACATTCAAATTTAGTAGCTTTATGCAAAACGAAAGTTGCAGTTTCTGGATCAGAACTGTTCACAGAATAAATTAATATGGTTGCCGTGCCACGTCTTCATGAAATGAAGTATTCAGAAACACGGCAGTCAGCGAAAATTATTTAATCAACGAAACATTGGAAAACAGATTCTGACGTCAATTTCCAGCTTATTATAGACAAATAAACGTAATAAGAAGCAAATTGATTTGGACGTCGTGACGTCCACGTTTTAAAATTTGGGCGTACGGGCTGAAATTTTGGGCGTATTTACGCCCAAACGTCCGCTATTGAAAACCCTGGGTCACGGTGATTGTAATTTACTTAGTTAATCCAAATATACTAAATAAGAATTCTTTATGTAACATGGTTAGTTTAGTGTTGTGGTCTTATGACCGCACGATCTAGTCGAAATTAAATAACGTTCTCTTTATCTAGACTATAGTTCCAGATATACTGCACGGTGCAATTACAGAATTAGGCACAAAGCAAGAAGTTGAACACAAAGTATCGCCAACGTTTTTTTATTCAACGTTTTAAAACGTTCTTTCTTATTCCTGCCACGTTTTTACGTTTTTAAACGTTTTTATCTGGAACGTTTTTATGCGCAATAGCAGAATGCTTTGCGCGTCTTAGTCGTGGCTTGGGCGTCCGTCTCTCTGTCCGTCACACTGCTGTAATGTGTCAAAACGGTGCAAGCTAGGATCACGAAATCTTCACCATGGGCTGCCTCAAGGACTCTAGTTTTTCGTGACAAAATTTCGTGCCCCTGCATGGGTGCGAAGGTTCCCCTCAAACGAAAGTGTCATTGGCTCATTTAGTGTGAAAACGGTTGCAGATAGGCGGCTATCTCCCCCTAAAAAGTGGTTATTTTACCGCTATTGGTTCGTGTAGCGTGAAAGCGGTTGCAAATAGGTAGGCCTGCAGACATGCTGCTTATCATAACAAGCAATGGTGACATGCTTTTTAGATTATCAACACCGATGACCTTGAACTACCCAAAAAGGGGTTATTAGTGATTTTTTTCTCAATTTTTGGATGCAGCGCACATTTCTACACTGAATTGCGACGAAATGGCTGGAGATTGACCAAGACAGCCTGCGTATGAAATTTTCAGCATTAAACGCAGATTTCAGCAGTGCAAATTCCGACCTCCTAGGTTCAAGGAGGCCGGCGAAGGCGAGCGTCAGAGACGGCTACCCCCACCCTAAAAAGTGGTTATTTTACCGCTATTGCCTCGTGTAGCGTGTAAACGGTTGCAGATAGGCTTAGACATGCTGCTGACAAGCAATAGTGACAAGCTTTTTATTGGTGTCAACGTCGATGACTTTAAATGATCTTAAACCTCCAAAATAGGGGTTTTAGTGAATTTTTTTGGCGATTTCCGGCTGCGTGAGACATTTGAAGAGTGAATTGCACCAAAGTGACTGGAGATGGACCTGGACAATTTGCGTATGACATTTTTAACATAGAACGTACATTTTTAAGGATCTATAAGTTTCGATCTCTTAAATTCAAGAAGTCTTCCATACCGAGGCCTCAAATTTAAGTAATTTTTCAAGACGCATTAATATCTCATTGCTGTACACTAATTGCCGAGGTGGCAGGACCGCTGCTATCGCGCATCACGTGAGCTTTGCTCAAGTTACTTTTTACATCTATGTTGAGACTTAAATCCCGACATGTCTCCAAGGACGCCACCAAAATCTGAAAACTACACTCACAGTGACAACGCAGGTTGTCGTTTCCTACCGATTTGATCAGAAGTTGCGGCCTATGGGCCTAGTTTCTTGAGGACAAACTATTAGTTCCAGTTTTCGAGCTTCATTGGTGAGCGGGTAGGTAGGTCTAGGCTAGGCTACATTTAGAAATAGCCTAATCATAACAGTACAAATGTGCTGCTTTTGGCATAATAAAGCTATTTATGGTTCGGCAGCGAGTTGAATGCAGGCTCGGCTGCAGGCAGTGCGCTGTCGTCATGGCAACGCGCACTTGCTGGCCTAGTCAGCTTCAGCAATCAGGCGTTTGTTACCGTGGCATGGTGGGGCGCCGATCGGTGGTAGACCTAAATAGTCGGTAGGTATTGACCTTAATTTCTGACGTTGTCGACGTCAACCAGACAGGCATATCGAACCGGACATAATCTGAGAATAAACCCGGCAAAGTTCCGACTACAGTCTGCTCTCTGGCACGAGAGAAGGAACGACCTTCAATCCACATACCGGTAGGCCTATAGTCGCTACAGATGTGTTGTCGTGCATCGTTAGCGACGTTTCGCATGACTGAACACTCTTGTTAAGGTGCGTACAGACCGACGTAACTGAACTGAACTGAAATAACATAACGTCTCACTTTGGTTCAGTTACGTCGCTCTGTATGTGCCTCACCAAAAAATTAGAGCCAAAAAACTCACATAGGTCGTTGCTGACTAATCGATTAAAACAAAAGCCATGCACGTCAGTGTATATTAGGGGTCTCAAACTCATTTGGGGGTGCGGGGGCCGCATTGTTTTTAGAGACGACAAAATGCATTAAATGCAGTAATTAATACAAATGACACAAGACGTCCGCGTACTTCTGCTTCTGCTTGTCACACTTCAAATCCAATACCTCCATCTAGAATACTTCGGAAACGCTTTCTGCGTCAATATCAAACGGAGCGGCAAAGAGTGCAAACAGCGGTTTAAAATTATTGAACTTTTGAAAACATCGGTCGAACTCTGCACGTAATCAAGAAATGACATTTGCATAATCTTTCAGGCGCCGTGGCTTGACTTCACTTAGACCTCCCACCTGAAGAGATGAGAAATGGTCCAAGTTGCCAGCGC
>Ga0209367_1006734_pt1 | contig 15881 bp, 9 predicted proteins | sample WorMetLIZISLAND2_FD_187412 | JGI IMG/M metagenome (GOLD analysis project Ga0209367, IMG submission 187412) | Marine gutless worms symbiont microbial communities from Max Planck institute for Marine Microbiology, Germany - Olavius geniculatus... ... | reverse complement strand
TCACTTAAAGACCCACTACTTTCAGTCAGCCTTTTCTGCCACCTAGCGTCCATCATTCTATGCGCCCTGATTCTTTCTGAGACTTTGGCGCTTTATAAATCATTTACTTACTTACTTACTTACTTACATATGGAACTCCTTAAGGCTGCTGTTAATTATTAACATTGCTTTATATGCTTGGCGGAGGTCTGCGCTCTCCGAGTGCTTTTCTAGTTATTTCTTTAATTATTTTGTTGTGCTACCAGTGATGGTGAATAAAAATTGTCATTATTCTGCATGCATTACACAATTTGAACTCTACAAGTGACTGATTTTTTGTTTTTTTTTCGGCAAAAAGTGAGTTTTAAACGTTAACTGCATCGGTTAACCTTCTACGTTATGAGCTCTTTGTCACTGCCAGTCTGATGTACCTACCGTAAACCTTGGAGAACTTAACTAATTATCAGCGATTGAGAAGCGACGTCAGTAGTCTACTGCCAAGATATGTAGTCGGTTGTTTTTATCAAGCAACTTCACGCAATGCTGAATTACAGAACATCCGAGATCAGAGGAGACGCGTTTAATAGCGTTCACAGCAGGACTGCATTGTGTTGCATGGGAGCAGAGGGAGACCAGGCGGTGGACTGTCAGACGACGATGGCCAGCATGCAGCGCCTGCCTGGCAGTGCCTGCCTGCGCCAAGCCGTGTTGTTGATGTGCCCCGCGGCGGCAGCGTCCCCTCAGTGCCATCATCTCAGCCTACCAACGTGTCGTCACCACCGACTCCCACGGCTGTCAATCATCGCCCGTTACGCCACGCCGATTGGTCGTCGGCGCGGAAGCGAGGGGCGGGTTCGCGCGCATCAATGGGCGGTGATTAATCGGCGCCCGGGCGCGTGCTTATTGGTCGCCGCGGGTTTTCTCGGAGGCGCCGCGCGCGGAGCCACCGGCGCGTTAATCCTCACCGGCTTTCTCGGGATTTCAAACGAGTCCGTGGCGACCACACGGACTGAGCCAGCGAGCGAGCGAGTCCATGCACGTCAGACAGTGACTGTTGTCAATAGAACTCCGGAGACTTCAACAACCGTGCACTGCTCGCCCGCCCGCGTTGTTCCCTCGAAACCGTCAAGAAACTAGGCTACCTGCCTACCACCGCGTCACTTCTGAGACTATTCGGACGTCCGCGAGGTCTCTTGTGCCCGTCCGCAGCGCATTATCCGGCGTTTAGTTGAATCACCGAGAACATGAACCAGCGTCAGTAGCACGTGTACTCCAAAGGCTCAGTGGGATCGATTACGGATCACGAGCATTCACAAAATACAGACTGCGTGATATATACTGTCCCTGCACGGCGACGTGGTGTAGATTTATTGCAGCGAACACGGTCTGTGTCTGAAACATTGAAGACGTGCTACAGCGAGCGACCCTGTAAGAGATCGTCGTCAGTAGAAACCGAAAGCCGTAGCACCACTGCAGCGCTCGAGACATCGATCCCGTGGGTGCATCGTTTGTTCTCGGTCGTTGAAAGGTCCCGGCGGTGACTTTGAGCGAGCTAGGAGGCCCTGCACAGCCACTTGGCGCGGTGAACCTCGGAGTTAGATTGGCGTCTGCCCGCAGCGCACCGCACGGCGCGGCGACTGTCTGAAGATGTTCGGTCTACAAGAGACGCTGCACATGCGCAGTTCGGCGATGAAGAATCTGAAAGAGGAGCCGATTATCAGTCACCATCATCACCATCACCATCAGTTGCAGGGCAGCGTCCGCAACTGGATGCAGCCGACGCTCGTCGAGCAGGCCGCCGCCGGGTAAGATGTGTGCATGCGTGCACGACGCTTGTACCGTTTCGCATAATATGCATAGGTTATGCTATACTGATCATAAACCGTTGCTGACATCGAAGTTTAGTGCATGTCTGTAAAACGCGCTGCTGTTTTTTTTGCGTTAACAAACATGGTCATCGCCTATTTTAGTTGCGTCGTTTCTATACCATCGCGAAGTTTTCGGTACTTAAAGGTGTTGTGAATGGCAAAAAAACTAGCTGTATTCAGTTAGGTAAAACCTTGCAGTTATTACGTAATAATAAACTAGAAAGCGCTCGTAAGAGTGCATATCTCTGCCAAGCGAAGTGTGCACAGACAGACACACACATGGACAAAAGCAATCTCATAATTTTCTCCAATTCACTTCGTTCCATTGGCGGAGATAATAATATCGTTAACTGATGTACCAAAATTATTACTAAAATTTATAGAGAATGTTCGACTTCGACTTCGATAACGAACCGTCGCGAATATCATGCAATCTGCATGCAGCTTATAGTGCTGATCGTGTTGCAATTTAAGGTTTTATTATATAGATAGATAGGTCGTTATTTAGTGTCACAATCTCAAATAATCTGAAAACATAACGTGTTTTTTTGGGTCGAGTGAAGTGTGAAAAACTGTATAAATTCGTCGTGGTTTTACGCGTGTCCCACAAAAAATAAAGCACTTTATTTTATCATAAATTTGGCAAATATGGTCCTATTACAATGTTTTTCTATTTTTGGCACTTACTAATAAGGTGCAAAACTGCAGGCAGAATGACGTTGTCGTTTTAGCTCACATTTGTTGTCAATTTGCCAGAATATCTTGTAACATTTAAGTGTATATCTGTGCAGTTTTTCTACGTAAAAGTGGTGGAAATCGTCAATTTTATAACATGTTTATTATGAGCAAGGCCAAGACCAGTGATCTTCAAGGCCAAAGCACGAATTTGTGTCTTCACGAGTTTTCCTCGAGATCGAAAACAGTCCTTGAGGATCTCATTCCTGGCATAATGTAAAATGTCTTGCGATAGGCTTGGTCGAGCACACTTCGAGAAACAGCCGCCGAGCAACCTTCGTAAGAGCAACTTCTTTCACTTCGTCTTGGCCCTGTACGACCGGCATGGACAACCGGTCGAAGTCGAGCGAACGGCTTTCATTGACTTCGTCGAAAAAGATCGGGTCAGTATGTCGTTCTGGAAATATTTTCAATTTCTGTTCTCTGTTCACTGCAAAGCCGCGTGAACTTTTTTTGCCCTCGATTTAGCAGCACAGACGATAAAAAACCACCGAAAACAAAATCTACAGCGAGCAAAGTGAATAAACTTAGCCTACAAGAAATGACTGGTAAAGCTAGAAAGGCACACGTATAGTGAAACTTTTTGCCATGGGCGACTGCAGTGGCATATAGCCAGAAATTTTAATTGGGGGCCTCATCTCCCTTCCCCTCTCCATCTCATCCCCCTTTCATCTCTCCCTTCTCTCTTCCTCCCCCTTCTACCCATTCCTCCCTTCCCCTGTCCTCCCCTCTTTCCTTTGCTTCCCTTAGAAGTAGGACCTCCTAAAATTCAGCGGTGTTAGCTTCCTCAGCAGGATGTGAGGCGGAGCCTCAGCCGAAATCAAATTTGGTGCATTTTAGCTTTAACAGATGAAATCTGGTGGCAACAATTGTAATTATTTTTCCCAAATTTGGCAAATTTCGTGCAGTTTAAACGTATGCTTATGTTTTGTCTGGAGGACTGTGGGCCTGGGTCCCCTGCCCCTTGTCTGCGCTACTGGGCGACTGTAATAAAGCTCTACATAAAATGTTCAACGAAATTGTATAGCGTGTTATAGTTATGAAATGAGAACCAATGTGCAGCTTTAAAGAGCACAAACATTGCAAATCATCACAAAATGTGGTCCATTTTGCCTCAAATTTTTACAGAATTTGCATTTTTAATTTGCCAAAAAATATAACTTTTCCAAACCGCAAAAAAATGTTAAAAAAATTTTTTTTCCAGAAAAATTGTCATTTTATGTTACCGGTATATATTTGCATATGGCGACGGGCGTGCTCTTAAGAAGTGTAAACGTTAACACGTTATGCAAGCGCTTTTATTACCGTCACTTGGTTCTATAGCAATATTTTTATCGCTATTTCATGTTATAATTTCGGAGTTTTAGTTTCGCTTTTGTTACAAAAAAATAAACTGCATGACTTTTGCTTCGCAGGAAAGTGACGGGCAGAAGACGAACAACGGCATTCACTACCGCCTGCAGTTGCTCTACGCCAACGGTAAGCTTTAGGCCTAGTCTTGTGCTAGCTAGATGAACGACATTGATAATAATGATGTGATCGGTGTGGGTGGGCTGGGCTTGGCGGGGCGATCGGATGAGCACGGGGTCAAAGGTTAACGACGAGCTCTTCCCATCACAGCTTGTCGTCGCAGGCAGTAGACGATGACATCCTGATGCAGTCAGGCACGATATGCTCTCATCTCATCACTCGCTCATCTCACTGTCCGTCATCATTTGACCCTGCATGCAATTTAATACAGTGTATCTTTATTCTGCGACAAAAATTAGGTCTTCAGTTTAATTTGCATATTAAATAATAATGAAAATTAAAATAATTTTTTATGCAACTGATAAATTAATTATAATAAGAGTATTAATTTTAAATCATTAACAAGTTGCGATATAAAACGTATCAAATAACCGTCATAAAGTTTCGACCGTTATTTTTCACTTTGCATGCAAATAATAATACAAAAAAATTGTTCATATTTATGATTCCTTTATTCTTTTTGTACAAAATCGATGGCAATATATAAACAAAGGGAAAAGAGGAAATATAAATATATGACAAACTATGATGTGTATGACATATCGACGACGTAAACGTCATAGGATCAGGATCAAATATTTTCGCGGCGAGCGGAGGCATAAACATCGATGCTTGCAATCTATTAGATAATAATAATTATTGTTGTGCATTGGCAGTTGTTGATATTTTTATTCTGCCTATATAAGCCATTCTAGTGCACGAATAAAGTTGCGTACATCAAAAAGACACTATAGTATAGGCCTCGGCCGCCGGTCGAAGTAGTTTTTCCGGTCGAGCGAGCAAATGATCGAATAGTCTGTAATCAAGAGATCAGGTCGCGTGCCGTCGTCGTCGCTATGGCACGCTGACTGTTCACTTAGTTATATACTATACAGTGACTGAGGCGTATCAGCAGGTGCTCGGCGTGAGTGCGCATGCGCGTGTTGTTGATGTTATTGTTGCAGGTGTGCGTCAGGAGCAGGATCTCTACATCCGGCTCATCGACTCCGTCACAAAGCAGGTATATCAGGTCATGGGCTGTATACGATAGACTCGCTGCAGATCATTCATTGTCCTATACGGAGGCTGGGAGTAGGGCGGGGAGTGGAGCACTTTGATCTGTAGTCGACTAACCTGCTGCAGCAGATAACTTGGTCAGTGAAACCGGCCTGCACGGCGGGCCACGTCTGCTGACCTATCAGCGGGTGTTCCGTCCGTTCATTGACCGTCTGTGAGTCTGAGTCTGAGTCTGACTGACTTGCCAGCAGGCAATAGTCTCTGTGATGATCTCAGTCACAAAGGTCGATAAAGCAGTCGCAGTAAAAGTCGCCAGGCAAATAGACGTTGTGTTTCCGGATCGCAAACAAAAACCAAGCTAAGTTGGCAATAGCCGGAATCGCTTTCTTTCTAGTTTTATATGCCGTAAAGGCAACATCACGCTTTTTGGCTATCGAACACGATGTGTCGTTGTTGCCATAGGACCCCATAAGTATATCTGCCAAATGGCACCTATATCCGTCGAACGGTTTAAACAAGGTGCACGAGTAATCGACAGACAACAAGCGACAGACAGACAGACCACGCAACAGAGAAATGTGAATAAGCGGAATCGCTTGCGTCGCTAGAGCGATTCCGCCTAACAATAATGAAACTTCGCTAACAGTTGTCAAATGACCATGCGCTAGCAAACCGTTGAACAAAATAATTACACGAAAAAACGTATAAATAAAATTAACTATAGCTTACAGGGAGCTTTTGTTCACCATTATTTGTTAATGTTTGATTATCTCTAATTTGTACTGTGCATTCAGCTGTGTTTATAATGCACCGCAGTGAAATTGAGGCGATTGAAATAGATGACTTTTTGTCTGCAGTATATACGAGTGCCATTAACTTTTACTTTACATGTTTGTAACATATTAGCGCATACTATATATACACGATTTTATTCAGGTTAAATACGTTTTATTTCAGGATGATGGTTAATTAGAATAATAGCGCTTTCCGCCTGCGCTCGCCGACGCACGCATTCAATTAGTTAATTTCTGGTATTAGCGCACTCGGCTGCGGCTATCGCACTTAGTTTCAATTCCACGACGCTCTCTCGCTTGCCGTTCGTCATTATACGGCACAAATTGGTTCTTATTGTCGACTTGAAAGAGCGTGCGGGTGGCGGCGAATAGACTCATAGGCCCTACATATATTATGCGGATGAAGAGATTGCGATTGAGCGCGGCATTAAAGCTGGAGGGGGGGGGTGGCTGCGACGGATTAAGTCGCTGCATGCTGTAACGGCCCGGCCCGCCCTCATCCTGCATCTATTTCACCGACTGATGCTGCGGTTGCTGCTGCTGCTGCTGCTTGCCTTCATCGCATTGGCTATTATGCACCGCTGACTCTGCGAAGTCATCACATTAAGCCACATGGCTTTTGTGCCAAGTGCCATCTGCTGCTGCGCTCGCGACAAAATAGCCTATTTCTGCCTGTCTCTCTAACACTCTCTTCTCATCTTCCCGTTGTCATCGGCGTGCTAAAACGATACGTCACGCAAGGCTGCACACTATGATCTGCTCTGTAAAGTTGAACTTTTATATCATTCGGAAAAAGTCGTAGGCGTTAAATTTTTTGATTTCTCACATATACCGATTGTGTTTTCGTTCATGTGTGTAGATCATTATTTACGAGGGGCAAGACAAAAATCCGGAAATGTGTCGCGTTCTGCTCACTCACGAAATCATGTGCAGGTTTGTTGTTTTTATAATGCACTTTTGTTTTTTTATTACAAACGACGTGTGTTAAAAAAGTAGAGGAAGTGCAAAAAGTTGCATTTTAACAAACCACGGCATATTTTCAAGAGAAGACTATGTGTAGTCAAAATTTTTATTTTGACTTTAAATTCACTCAAAAGAGGCACTTTAGTCCGTAACTTTATAATTTTGAAAAAATTAGGGGGAGAGCAGTGGCGTAGCCAGGATCCAGTTGTAATGGGGGCACATAAGAGGTAAGGTATGGGTTAGGAACTGTGCCTCTCCACGGAAAATTTTCGGAATTCTGGTGTAAAAATGACGTGTTTTGGTGCATTTTGGCACTATTTTTGAGTAACTGAGTAGGCTTATAAAAGGACATGCCCCAGTGCCCCTCTATGGCTACGCCATTGGGGGCAAGGTAATTAAAGACTTTTATTTCGCGGTAGCGGTAGCAACACAAAACACACAAATGCCAATGCCACACCACTGGTTATTGTGAATGCTTTTGTATCTATGCATGCTGATAAGTGAGTTGTATAGCATGTGTTAATGTTAAATTCAATTTTGTTCTTGCAAAACTACGTATTGTGGTTATATACACGGTGTTTCATAAAAGGGACTTCTTTTTGTTTTTTCGTAATTCACTCAAATAATGATCAGTTTACACAAAATTTTTACCAGTTGTAGGTAAAGAAAAACTAATTCAAAATATCTCAATAAAATACGGCAGTTGATTAAATATTTTTTGCTAGTCGTGATGTAACGCTGACGTCATAATGTGTCACGGGTACAAGCTTGCTAGTCTCCACTGGTGCTGTTAGTTACTACCCTGTTCTGATGGTGAAAAATTTGGTTCCTTCATGACAAATTCTTGAAGTTTTACAGTTGCAGCCACAAAAACATGCTAAGCAATCACATTTACCCGTCTGTGGAGATAGTTGGACTTTCACGTGTTCGAGCAAGACACACCAAGCTTGCAAAATGGTTGAGTTTTTGGATCGCGAGATGCCTAATTTCATGCCCCCATGTTGCAGTTAGAGCTGGCACGATGAACATTCTTCATCAGTGAACCAGATTAAGTTTACCGTCGAAGCAGGTATAGCAACTGACAGTACCAGTTGGTTGAGACTAGCAAGCTTCTACTCACGACACATTATGATGTCAGCGTTACATTACGTCTAGCAAAGAATATTTAATCAACTGCCATTTTTCGTTAAAATATTTTAAATCAGTATTTCCTCCGCTACAGTTGGTAAAAATTTTGTGTGAATTGATCATTATTTGAGTGAATTATGAAAAAACAAAAAGGGGCCCCTTTTTATGAAACACTGTGTAGTGATAGGTTTGTGTGTGTTGCTGCAGTCGTTGCTGCGACAAGAAGAGTTGCGGCAACCGCAACGAAACGCCATCCGACCCAGTTATCATAGACAGGTCAGATACAAGCCGTTTTCACTCATTGCAATAGACTATGAGTTAACAGTTGTTTAACTGACGCTTGTTTCTCTCGCAGCCTTAAAGAACTTGCACACGTGTATTAAAATAAAATACATTGCAATTAAACAACAATGAAACATCTTATTTTGTTGTACTGCATTCCCGTGGAGCAAAATTCAATTTCTCTGCAAGTTTATGTAGGCCTAGTGCCACGTTTGACGGTAACAGCATTTAGTTGTTTTATTCTGTTTTATTTTGTGGCACGTATGCAAGCTTATTTAATAGATCGCATTATTCAGTACTGCGTGAACGCATCGTTATCTTCAAAAATCACGTGTCGAATATATGGCGCGTGTATACGTTTACTTGCATTTATTATTTACAAGGTGGTGCAGCGACGCCGCCGTTAGTATGTGGTAGGATGTTTAGTATATCTTTATCGCAAATTTTGTACAAACTGCGTCGGTAAAAGAATTTTGAAAATCGGTCTCGTTCGGCGAAGATGTGGACAAAAGTTGGAGGCGTATTTTTGACATATCCTGTGTGATACCAGGTGATCGTTATAATTAAAGGCGCCTGACAACGTGCACGTGTACGATTAACTGGGATTAACTGACTGCAGGCGACGAAACGTAGAGACATTTTAGTTGGGTTTATTCGCGGTCGGTCTGATCTGACTCCGCAAAACAGCAGCAGCAGAAACGGATGCGGCCACTGGCGACTGGCGATGGAGGGAGAGGGTGCTAAGAAAAGGGGGACAACTGCTTCTTTAAATGTTTAGCTCGTCCGAGAACTTTTTTTAAAAATAATTATTCAAAAATAGAAAATTTGATGTTGCTGTAAATCAGCCATTTTAGGGAACATTTAGGAGCAAAATTAAAAATTTTAAGCACCCACAACACCATTTGCAGAGCTGTTTATCGGAAAATGCAACCTCCCGTCTTTTCAATCCAGGACACTGCCGTTTCATGGATGCGGCGGATTATGCGCCTGCCTGCTGGAGGACCACGGCGCAGCAGAGTGATGTGATGTCGTGTTGCACGCTCGTAGTAACGACACCCGCGAGGACTGTACGAACGATAGTCCGACCGTACGACTATCTGCAGCCAATGGCCAAACTCCACTTGCGTCGATTTGTTCTGGCTTTGCTACGCAAGATTCATGCGCATGCCTTACGATAATTTAATCCATAACCAATTGAAAGTCTACAGCAAATCCACAATAAGTTACTCGGCATTTATCTATATCACATCAAAGGTTCTTTTACAACAAATCCACAGCATTCCAACATGGTAGGATGTTGCACGGTTTGTTGTACGATTTGTTGTCTAGCAAAGTGTACAACAAATCAAAGTAGTGGAATCTGTGTCTCAGCGACCGTCGCGCAGGACTTACTTGAATCATGCGATCGACCGGTCAATTGCTAACAGGACAGGAGGAAGAAGATCTCTCTTGCAACACTGCACATGCTCCGACATCAGAGCATTTCACGCTAGCTGCTGCATAAGACGAGCTGCAATCGACGAATCAACAGATCTGATCAAACGCACGTTCGAGCAGTTTCTGTTCCATCTCGCCGATAAATGCGACCGATTTTCGTCAACGAGCTGTCGCTGTATGCTACTTAATGCTAGTAAATTTTCTTTCAAATCCTCCTGGTGTGGCTTAGTCGCGATATCTGTTAGCATTTGTGCACGCTGATCACGTTGTGCGCACTTAAGTGAATGTTATAACTTACTGCGTTTGCGATGTCTGCACTCTGCAGATATGCGCCGATCCATTTTATTTATGTTTCGCTCACTACTTTATCGTCTTTCCGCTTTTGTCATAAGAATACATGACAGCGCATTCTAATTTTAGAATGCGTCGTCGAACGCTAAAGTCGTGTACAAAGCGACAAAAATTAACTGAATTGAACTGAACTCGTTTAATAAACTTCGCGAAATAAACTGAAACGAAGTAAACTACATGAACTGCCAGTTCGTTCGTTTTTACGGTACACGTGCAACGCGACTGCATGGCGTTTTAGTTCAGTTTAGAGTTCAGTTTATTTTTCTCATTTTGTTCACGACTTAAAATGACATTGTATCGGTATGCGAAACTTCACACAAAAGCAATTTATTTATGTCTGACCCACATATACACAAAATTTTTTGTTTTCGGCACTCAGCGTTCTCATAGCCGAGTGTCCGACTTAGCCGTGCATGTCAGCGATTAAGGATGCGCCGGCCATTTGCTGCTGCAATAGATGCAGTGATTTGATTTGCCGCTAATGCAGCATCAGCAGCAGCCGCAGCGACAGCAGTTTCTTGACGCTTTGTCGCTCGATCTTTGCCTGATGTTCTCGTGCAATGGCGTCTTGCACGTCAGCTGACTGCTGGCTTCATCGAAAGCGCGTTTCTGCTTGGTTTTTAAATCATCTGTATTCGAATAACATTTTACATAATATAACGTTGAACATCACAGTTGAAGGATATCTGTTTTCGTCTTAATTTTTCTGCCAGCATGATTAGCCCGACCGAAAACTGCGGTTGAAAGGCCAAGAAATTTCCGAAGGAGCAAAATCAACATAAACAAGAAGAATTTGTGCAGTTTATGTCCCAGTGTAACGTTTTAGATACTGAAACGGTTTTCTTTTGCTCTAAATTAGCGTAAATCGTGAGCCGGCTTATTTGAAAGGTGCGGGCGTGAGTCGGACGCGTGGAAAAGCTGCTGTCCGGTGATGTGAAAGGGAGGAGGATTGTCGATGGTGTTAGGGCGATGCAATAGCCCTGCTGCGGTGTCGTGAGCGAGCGACTAAGTGCTGTACTCTGTTCTGCTTGCTACAAATGCATTGCGGCAGCGCCGCGGCGGCGCACACGTGATGCTGGCAAGCATCAGCTGATGATGCGGCCTGCGGTGCCGACCAGTTGCTGCTGCTGCTGCTGCTATTGCTGGCGCACTGTTCTCGTGGGACGAGCGTGCATTGCAATGGACACCGCACATGCAATAGCAGCGCTGATGCAACAGGGATCTTATTATTATTCCGACTTTATTCGCCCTACACGATGGAGCACGTAAATAAAAACGCGGCAGAATAACGAAAAACATCAAGTAACTATAACTCAAGACAAGCGCCTTGACTGACCCCGTAGGTGAACTTAATTTTCGTTTAAATTTTTCTATCTTAATATGTAACACAGTGTGTGGTGAAAGAGATATACACTTATTCCACGAAGGGAGGGGGATTCTGGGGTTATACTCTTATCAAAGCATAATGTATTGTGACCAAACCGTCAGTCTTATGCTGCCAATGAGCAGTGGGGTGAACTTGCTACAGCTATTCCACCCAATGCTTAGGTTTTCGTTATTGCTTAGGCCACTTCTAAAATCCCGGATTGATTGATTTCCTGATTGCCAGTTCGTTGACTTCAAAAATGTCACTGATCTAATTCGTCGCTAATCGCAGATGCAACGCTGCCAACTGTCTGCGGTTTCCGGAACAGCCACGACGCCGAGATCCAACAAATCGCCCCCGCACTGCAGCATTGCGGTGCAGTCGTGTGCGTATCTTCAATGACTGCAGCGCGTGGATATCAGACACAGCAGACACACAACACACAGCGCTCGTCCGTGATGACAGCGATGATAATAATGCACGTCGCTGCTGACTGCTGAATTAGTCCTGCGCTCTGCCACGTACAATTTGACTGAAACAATAGCAGCTGTAACAATGCAGTGATGTTTTACGAGTCCGTGACCGGGTCCTGAAAAATAAGGATTCTAGTCCGATTCGAGTCCAGTGCCAGACTCGTACTACTCGTACTGTGGATACAACTGTAGCTTGACATTAATGGTTATTTCATCTAAAATGTTTTTCGTCGATAAGGTTTTCCCTGTTGTTGGCATCGAGACTGGTTTCTGACTCGATATATTGTGGCCGCAAAACTGCCAATTTAGATCGTATAGGCCTACAACAGCTAGAAGCAGTTATAACAATATTGCCTAATTCGAATATATGCACGGTACATGACGCTGGCATGCCCCCATTAAACGCTAAGCACCGAGATGGCGACGAAGCAACTTTTCTCGGTTGTCGTCTATTACGTTGCACTGACCGCCGTGCTGTCGCAATTCGATAAGAGTTCCGCTAACAGGCCGTAAACAAACGTCGACAGCGGAATGAAGATTTGCCCGACCTGGCAGAGTGCTTGACCGTCGTCGTTGTCCATGTTTCTTCTAGCTGCTGCTGCTGCTGCTGCAGTGGCCGTGGCTCTTTGGCGGGCGTGCTACCGGTCGGCAGACGTTATATATTGCTTTTGTGTCGTCGTCGCCGGCGAGCAAGCGGAGACAGAAGCGTCTGCGTCGTCGACGATACGCTTGGTCGCCGATACATGACCCGCGCTGGCTTAATTGGGTTGTAATCCGAGCAGCCGCAGGCCACGCGCCACCATGCCGGACATTTGTCTCCTCCACGCAGCTGCGTCCTTCCCGTAGATTATTACGATCACCTCGGCTGTTTCCTGTGTGTCCGCAAAACGTATACCATTGCCCCGTATCACTGGCCCGCAGGCTTTTTTCTATTGTGATTATGGACTTGAAAATGTCATTCATACGTTTTATCGCGGTCTATAGAAGATGGATAGAAGGCTGAGTGTATTATGCGAGCACAGTGCGCTCTAGACTGTGTTGAAACAGAACAGACAACTGAATCTTTCGCAACATGGTGTTTTGATTGATTTATTAATTGAGTATAAGGCTAAGAATAGTATTATTTCATTGTCAAAAAACATTATTTAATTGTAGGCGTAGTTGTTTGTTCTTTGGCAATATCGCCTGTCGGCAATTTTATAGTTATTGCAGTGTCTTGTACGTATGTAGCCTGCACTGCATTGCGTCTTGTATCTAAATATTATTTGTCGCGAGACTGGCAATAGAGACAAAACGTCATTCTGCGCATTTCCTCGCAGCATCTCTTTCCACAGACGTTACTGTCGGTCGGTCGGTCGGTCGTAGCGTCAGCAGCCAGTCCGTCCCTGGAGTCGTTTAGCTTTGCATATTATCTGGAACAGTTGAGCGGGCGGAGCGGGCACGGTCGACTATGTCAATTGGACGAGGCTGCCCTGCAGTGCACGGCCTGGCGTGGTGGCGTAGTATCGATATGGAGGTCTCAAGGTGCATGCCGACGCCGACGACTGACCGAAAATAACGTCATCATCGCTAGGTCGCGGTGCCAGCGCCCGGGTCCGCGGGCGTCTTGGGGCCACGACCGGGCGACGACCGAGCGAGTTGGATGCACGGACCGACGAGCGACCGACTGCCCGCTTCCCGCCGCGGTAGGTCGGTTGGTCGGTCGGTGCCCGGTCGCCCAGTCGGTAGTTATCGCTGACGACCCGGTCAAGCCGGTCCAACGGCGATGTGGTTTGACGACGTTAGGATCTCTGGTGAAATCAACGCGCGGTCGACGACCCCTCTGACCGACCGGCTGGCCACTGGTTCCAATCGTGCAGCTAGGGTCACTTGGGTGGGCGGTGGTGCCAAACTTCTCTCTGTGAAACCGCCGGACAATTTTCTGCCGTTCGTCGCCGCGTGTGAAGTACATAGTCCAGCCGGGCGATGGGAGTGTGGGAGTGCTCTCTTTCTCTCGGATAATTTTCATGAATATAAATTTATTGTATTAGACACGTGTAATCTGTCATAAATGTTGAGCTTCAAGTGCCGTAAAGTTCGTTTCTTCGGTTTTCTTTTAGCAAGAGATGTATGGCAAACTTCTCAGCAGCGTTTGAACGCTAAACAGATACATTGCACGCTTGTTATTTAGCCGCCGTAATAAGCCGCGTTACGGTTTTTGCCCGTCCGTGTCTTTCGTTTGTTACATACTTCCTCTTACGTAACTCTAGAACCAAAAAACATAGTGTTGAACTTCATGCACAGTAACCGGTGTGCTAATTTTTAGTTTTAAAGGTCAAATGTCAGCTTAAAGTTACGTTTGCGCAGTGCAGTTGGCGAGAGTTAATGTTTTTTTCATAGAATATGAAAAGTACAGGCAATTTCACATTATCATTGCATATGAGTGTGACTGACACTCAGCTTATGTATAAGCATATGTATAGGCTAAAACACATTTTCAAAATAATAGTATGGACTTACAGTTCAAATACTTTACAAGTATCTCAGGAGTAATTTTGAAATTTTTATTATTAGCTGGTCAAATGAACTCACGCTTGATTAACTGTTGCTGTATGCGCGATGTGTGTGGTCCCTTGAGTTTATCAACTGCACTGATTGCCATGACGCAACCTAACAGACGTTCTATATACGGTCAGACCACCCATGCAGAGCGGAAACCGACGAAGGCGTCAACTGAAGCCTGAAGGCCGTGTATCCCGCACTTATACTGTGGTCACAGTCTGTGGGGATTCATCGTTCGATATAGGTGCGGGGTTTCATTTTACTGCAACCGTGAGATCTCTGACCGCCTCAAACGTCCATTCAGCTATCACTGTTGTCCGTATACACGCTCCATCGACTCCATTGCACGGGCGACAGGCGCCAGTAGTTTCACCGTTGAAGTCATGATTGGCTATTGCGCAACGCAAACGAAACTCCGCAGCTTCGATTACAACGCAGTGTGCGATAAACGTCTTTAAATTGCAGCCTTCCCGGCGTCATTGATGCAAAGAAATTAACGACGCCGTCTGTGGCGCCAGTGACGTGTTGTGTACGCCTCTGACGGGTGTTGTAAACATCGCCTCGCCGGGAAATTAAAATTTAAATCTGTAACTTGCTACACTCGGTAAATGTATAAACTATGAAGAAAATTAGAATTGGTAGTTAGTCACTAACGGTATTGCATGCACTTAAATTTTCATCATAGTATGCAGTCATAAGTCATAACGTGACTCCGATGCTTAGAAAACTGAAATTTCGATGCTCAATGCAGTAAATCTGTCAAGGGTGCAAAGGATGGAAGCCTGGCTAAAAGGATAGGCATACAAATTTTATTTTAATCACAGGCTGAACGGTCGTTCAAGCCATGTGTTAACGGCGACTTTTTTTCCTATGGGAAAGCCAAAAATTCGACCTCCACAAAATCAAAACCCATGACCCAATTGAAATAAAATTTGGCATGGTTGATTACGTCGGCTAGATGACCCCTTAGGCAAAATTTCATGTAAATACCCAAGAGGGGCTTCTCGGCAAATAGGTGAAATATACGCAAAAAATTTTATAGTCATTTTTCTTCCACGCACCTACAGGTCAGACCCCTCAGAGGATTTTGCACGCAATGGCTCAAACGATGCAGTATCAGGCAAGGGTGTGCCTTTTGGGGGTTAGAAAATTAAAGTTTAATATTAACGTGTTTATTAGAAAAATTCGAAAAAAAATTACAATGGCGCCTATGAGGAAAATTGAACAATTCTTTAAACAGTCATAACTTTGGCTGTGTATAAGATAGAGTCGTAATTTTTGGTCCTATGGTATGGTTTTCGGGATGGCCAATATAATGGTGTTATTTAATTTTACCCCAGACTCTCCCTGGTTGCCATGGCACGAAATTTGGGACAAAATTGGCTATAACTCTGCTTGTATAAGAGATATCTGCGAGATTTTTGCTTCTATAGGGGGG
>Ga0209367_1006733_pt1 | contig 15882 bp, 11 predicted proteins | sample WorMetLIZISLAND2_FD_187412 | JGI IMG/M metagenome (GOLD analysis project Ga0209367, IMG submission 187412) | Marine gutless worms symbiont microbial communities from Max Planck institute for Marine Microbiology, Germany - Olavius geniculatus... ... | reverse complement strand
TTATATTGTGTTGATTAGGGTAGATGTTAGTGTTCCTTCTGGAGCCTTTCTATCCTTGGCTGGCATTTTGTTGTTTTTATTTGTGTTGCTGGTGTTGTCAATGTCAGTGCTGAAATAAATAAATAAATAAATAATTACAGTCGAGCTACTTTTTCCTGGACAGTGGGTTTACGCTTGCATTCTTTGTTATAAGGCACTGCATAGACAATGCAAGGCAAAAGGCAAATTTGGTATTCTTGGGGGCAAGGCTCCCAAATCCGCTTATGGAGAGCAGAGGTGGACTTTTGGAGAAGGGGTCGGTCCGGGGCGCAGCCCCGGAAGCAAATGTTTTTGGGGGCATAAAAACTCCCCAAAAATGCATAATAGGCCTATAGCCTAGTAGGTATAATTTTAATAGTTTTACTGCACAGAATAATGCACTGCATATGCTAGGCAAAAAGGGCGACTTTTGGCATCTTGGGGGGCATGGCCGCTTAAATCAGCCTATGGTGCGTCTTAGCCATGGCATTTCTGTCCGTCTGTCCGTCCGTTTGTCGTCCGTCACACGGGTGGATCAGTCAAAAAAACGGTGCAAGCTAAGATCACCAAATCTTTACCGTCGGCTGCCTGGAAGACTCTAGTTTAGGAACCGTAAAACTTTTCCATAAATTCGAAGGGGGTCACCCCGAACGAGGGCGCTAAATGAGAGGAGGTGGCAAGTTTGCGATTTTTGCTGTATCTCAATAACGATGCGAAATAGGGTCTAGGTTACTATTAATCACTAATAGGAAGTTGTACACTGGCTCTCGATTGCCATTGAATTTAATGACCTTGGATGACCTTGAACGCAAAAATAAAAAGGTTTTATGGATTTTTGGCGATTTCTGGCTGCAAGACACATTTCAAGAGCAAATTGCGCCAAAATCAATTAAGATAGACATGGAAGAGCTGCATATGAAATTTTCAGCATTGAACGTAGATTTCGACAGTCCAAGTCTTGATTTTCTAGGTTCAAGAAAACCTGCGCATGAGGGCATCAAAAACGGAGGACCCCCGTAAAGTCGTTATTTTACCGTTGTTGGTCAGTCTTTCGTGCAACCGATTGCAGATAGGCATGGTCATGCTGCCTATCACAACAAGCACTAGTGACGAGCTTTATAGTCCTATCAACATCGATGAACTTCCAAAATAATGGGTTTTATTGATTTTCGCGATCTTCGGCTGCAGCGCACACTCCAAGAATGAACTGCAACGAAATGGCTGGAGATAGACTGACGGTTTGCGAACAGGAACTGCTATAGGCTTTCGCGCGTCTCGTGAGCTTTATCTCAAATTGTTTGTTGAGATTCGAGAGGACTCAAATCTTTGACTCAAGACGGTCCGCTTTCTAGCCTGCGCCCTTGCGTGCTCCTACGTATTACCAAAAGCAAACTTTACTTCCGGTTCCTTTTTGATATTTGTTTTGTTGATGATGGTGTTTTATCCGAATTAATCGGAGTTTAAGGTTGGCCATGTTACGAGTATAATCATATAACCTTTAGATTAAAGTACATGCTAATTTTGATTATTACTTGTTGCTGTCAGAGCAGTAGATGTTCTTTATATGTTCGATGTGATGTCTCCTGAGTCGTCTGTGAATGATCGGTTTGGTCTTACTGAATATTCACTGGTGTTGCGTTGTTTGATATTGTATCAGCAGTACAGAATTCTTTTGCGAATTGGCTATTAAGTTAGCGTTTTTTATGTCATATTTAATGTATTGTGCATAATTTCAGATGCCGCCAAGAAAGCAGAAGGCCGTGAAGGAAGAGCAGATAACTCTTGGGCCGCAGCTGGCGGAAGGAGAGAACAACTTTGGAGTTGCGCACATCTTCGCCAGCTTTAACGACACATTCGTCCATGTTACCGACTTGTCTGGGAGGTAGGTCTAATGGTTCGCATGTTGCGGATTCGGGAAACGGAAATGCACAAAAACGGATTTCGTTAACAAAAACGAAAACGAAAATGTCAGTAAAAACTGAAACGAAATGGTAATGAAAAAGTTCAAAACGATAATAAAACGGTTACGTAAAAGCCAAAAACGGAAACTGAAATGAGTTGGCAACACAGTAGTCAAGAGACGTTGCTTATTCAACAGACGACTGTAGTAGTCGATCATTTGCCGGTGTAATTTAACACCAGTCGTATCAGCGCGTGACGTCCCCCGGTCTTTGCTTTGCTTTGTATAGTGTTAATGACCACAGTGAGTGAGTGTGCACCCATCACGTCTACAAGGTGCGGCAGAAAAAGTAGCCCCCTAAAGTTTTTCGCTGTTTTGTCAGCAACCACTTAGAATTTTAATTTAAAATTTTACACATTTATTTGCTGAAACCTGCTACATCTAACTGCCAAACAAAATTTGATTCTGTTAAAAAATGACGAAGTTATAGACTTTTTAACATGACCGCCTACCGATTTTTCAGCATTCAAAAAATGTTCTGGCTTCAACGCCAATTTAATAACATCGTTGAAACAACACAGTTAACTAATAATCAAATGCCAGAATTCCATTGTCAAAGCAAATGTTCAAAGTGTTCACCACCAGCTCCAAGCAACAACACCAGCCTCCAGTCGCCTTATTTGAGAAGTCTTTTACAACCTTGTCGATCGGTCCCTGTGGCAGGTTGCCCCAGATAACCTGAAACGCTTGCCTGAGTTCAGCGATTGTCTTCGGCTTTGTTTTAAGCTTGCGGTAAGCTTCCAACGTTGCACCCCACACATGATAGTCCATTGGGTTCATATCCAGCGAATTTGGAGGCCACTGGTCTTTGGTGATGAAATCTGGACAATTGGTCCGCAGCCAGTTCTGTGTGTGCTGGCGCGCCGTCCTGCTGGAAGATTAATCTAGTGGGTAGCTGGCGATTGCTTTAAAGGAAGGATAATTTAAAGATAATTTATAAACAATATAAATTGCTGTTTGTCAAAATGTCACTGTGACGTCATCGGCAGTAACGTGTAAGCAGTTTTTAAAAATTAAATAGCATTTTTAGCATGAACATTTTTGAGTGCCGAAAAATCGTTAAGCGATCATGTTAAAAGTCTGTAACTTCGTCATTTTTTAACAGAATCAAATTTTGTTTGGCAGTTAGATGTAACAGGTTTCAGCAAATAAACGTGTGAAATTTCAAATTAAAATTACAAGCGGTCACTGAGAAAACGGCGAAAAACTTAAGGGGGCTACTTTTTTTGCCGCACCCTGTAGAGAAGGTTCTAGGCGCATGCAGCGGTAGCCGCCAGCATGTCATGGGAAGACATCAAACAGGTCTAATGACACTATTTATCTGACTGGGTCAGTGAATGATAAAAACCGCAACCTGGCAGCACAGTATCTTGATGACTGCATCAAAAGCTGGCGAAGATGTGTGGTCCAAGCCAATGGTCCAAGCCTTTGCTTTGTCCACTCTCCACAAATACTGTCATTCAGTCACTGATGGCATGGTCCGGAAAACACAGACGTAAAATTAATAAGGATCAACAGATGCCGACGCTGAAGCTCATTATTTGACTACCTGGAGCAGCATACAATAGCTGATGACTGTTAATACACCTACAGCTGTAACAAAAAACGTGCTCTGTGGACAGAAAGCATGACAGCTTATATAAGAGTACCTTTCATTTGATGCTATAATGTAACGGTGCGAACGGCATAAACAACAAATTCTGTCGTCTGCAATGGCAGTAAACAAACTATTTCATTTCATCTGCATAACGTCACATTTACAGCAAGTGACAAACTTTGTTGAAAACACAAAGTAACAGTTGTTCAAAGTTGCCTCAAACAAATCGTTGTCGTAGATTACTTGCAGCCATGAAACGAAGTTTTACAGGCCTATGTGCTTTATTTTCTCATGTCTAGTACTACGTGCTTGTTTCTGATTATAATTGCGTCTAAGCGGGTAAAAATGAAAACGAAAATATGTGAAACTGAAACGAAAAAGATAGTCTAAAATGGAAACTGAAATGGAAACGAAAAATCCTTTAAAACGGAAATGAAACTAGAACGTAAATTACACAGTAAAAACGAAATGGAAACTGAAACGAAAATAAAAGCTGAAACTTAAATCACATTGTAGTGCTAGCATGAGATCAGCGATCTCGCAGTAAGCACCAGCAGAATTGCTAGGATGAGCTCACCACAGATCGGGTCCCGTGGTTGGTCAGCTTGGCTGTTCTGCCACTGGACGACACTTCGTATGTACGATCTCATGCTAGGCGAGAGTTCTCGATGAGATCGGTGGTCTTGTTATAGATATTATTCTACAGTATGAAATTGCCGATCTTGTTCTAGAAAATAATGCTTGGATGCTATCGTCATGGAATTTCTGGAGCTTTGTAGGTCCAGATTATTAATCGCTGTACTATCTTGTGCTAGCTGGAAAGTCTGGAATAAGATCGGAATACTGTTAGGCCTATCATCGTTCTAAGATCGGCGATCTCATTGTAGAAATGATTTTAGAATGTGATCGCCATTTTGACACTGATGAGATTGCTGTCAAATTGCAGGATATTTGTAGCTAGCTTCAGAATCCAGATCAACATTCCCTGTGTAAGATCTCATGCCAGCTTGAATTCTGGAATAAGATCCGTGATCTCAATAGGCCTATATCATATCACTTTGATCACTAATTTTTCCTGTGTGCCTTCTTAAGTTGCAATAAATAAGATAGTAGGTTGCTTAGTGCATGCCTCGCGACGTGTATAGGCTAGTTAGGCCTTTAAACAGTGAGCAGTTATGACCTTTATCGGCAAACTGTTGACAGTCGTTGCCCAGTGTGCATGCGCCCTAGCGTTATTACGCTGGAGGGGTGATGACAGCTAATGGAACAGCCGATCTCAAGCTATCAATGTGACTACGTTGAGATCGCCGATCTCATTCACAGTGTAGCACGGTAGTGCGTAACACTGTTGTAAGGGCGACTATCAAAGTCAATGAAAAACCCCAGATTTTGGTCATCTGTAGCCCCTAGACCCCTGAGTAAGTCGACTTAAATTTGACATGGATGATTATGTCGGCCATGTGACCCTATCTGCCAAAAATGGTACAAATCGGCCCAGCAGGGCCGGCGGGGCAAAGGTATGAGTATCAAAGGTTGTTAGTATCGCCGTATTTTTTAAACTCGATGTGTTTCGGTGGGGATTGATTTCACTCTTCGGAACATGCTTAAATGTAGCACTCTCCTTACCTACTTTTGGGTGTCAAGTAAAGCATTTTTACGCGCAAAAGCAGCTACTACTTTCAGCGCGTCTTAGCCATCACAATTCTGTCTGTCTGTTTGTCCATCCCTCACACAGGTGGATCAGTCAAAAACGGTGCAAGCTAGGATCGCCAAGGCTTCACCGTCGGCTGCCTGGAAGACTCTAGTTTCAGGAACCATAAAGCTTTTCCATAAATTCGAAGGGGGTCACCCCGAAGAAGGGCGCTAAATGAGAGGGGGGTGGGTAAAATTTGCAATTTTTGGCCAATAAGTTGCCGTATCTCAGTAACGGTGCGAGATAGAGCCTAGGTTGCTATTAATTACTAATAGGAAGTCGTACACTGGCTCGTGATTGGCGTCAAATTCAATGACCTTGAACGCCAAAATAGGTGGTTTTATGGATTCTTTGGTAATTTCGGGCTGCGAGACACATTTCAAGAGCGAATTGCGCCGAAACCAATTGAGATAGACATGGACAAGCTGTGTATGAAATTTTCAGCATTAAACATAGATTTTGACGTTCCAAGCCTCGATTTTCTACATTCAAGGAAACTTGCGCACGAGGGCATCAAAGAGCGGTACCTCCATAAGTCGTTATTTTACCGTTGTTGTCCAGTAACTGCTACAGGCTTTCGCGCGTCTCCTGAGCATTAGCTCAAATTTCTTGTTACTTCTGATTTCACTGGCACACGAGTGCATTCGATGTCATTACAGTTAGCACACTACATAAACCCTGATGTTGTTGTGACTTCACAGTGAGACAATAGTGCGCGTGACTGGGGGTATGAAAGTGAAAGCTGATCGTGATGAGTCTTCTCCATATGCTGCTATGTTAGCGGCTCAGGACGTTGCGGAACGCTGCAAGGTGCTCGGTATAACTGCGCTGCACATCAAGCTTCGGGCCACTGGCGGAAATCGGTCAGTAGCCGACTAGCCACAAGTTTTTCCACAATGGGGATTATATGTGCTCAAAATTAATTAATTTTGCATTGTGCTGCAGTCTCTGCGTGTGTTTAGCCGCACTCTGGAGTAGAACAAGTTAAACGAGCTTACAATTTTACATCTTGTACATTCCAAACTGCGGTTTAACCGACACTTTTACCCACACTTGTTTTAAGCTGGCTGAACTGATGGTTATATTGCCTACTGTCGTTCCGTTGGTCTTGCTTGACTGCCCCTTTGGAGTTATTGACATGTTATCCTACTGTAGACAATATGGTAAAAATAGGTGGTGTGTCTGTAATACCTGTAATTTTGGTTCTTTTAGTTCTCTTTATTTTTCTTTATAGTGTCTCTCGTAACATGTCTGATTTTGCACTGTCACTTGTTGCTACCTAGTGTTGCGACAGTTATCGAGATCAATGCTTACTGGTCTCAATTTCAAAGACTCTAGCCAGCTCAGTGAGGTGCATTGCAGCTCAGTTATATGGGCAACCGCTAGGCTGATACGCTACTGTTAGACTACCCAGCCATAAATTCATCATCTGATATACAAAGGTCGTTCGATAAATAAGTTGCAAAATAGCGTCATTCTGTTAGTTTTCTAAATCTAAAAAATCCAAAATATACGTTTTGTAGTGAATTTTATTTTGAACACGTGTACAATTTTTTTTCGGATGATGATGTTATTATTGTGACGTCAGCTGCTCATAGAACACAGTTTATCAACTGAGTTCGCTCAAACATTTTCCTATCTCTCAGCAAACTTCTGAATACCCGGTGTAAAGAACGATGCTGGCTGCTGTCCATGCCACTGAAGAACGACTGATTGCACATGGTGTATGATACAAATTTCTGCCCATCTAGTATTTTCTTACACTGAACGTAAACTGTTTGCTTCGTACAGCATTTGTGCCATATACTGCATGCGTCTCAGAGTGAATCTGATTTGCACAAATTTTTTTTGCCCACAAAAATACAATAACGGAACGGTGTTCATTACAAGATGAATTTAGTGGCAATGTCGTTGAATTTAATGTTTATAAATAACGTCACGGTGACATCGTCATCATAAAACTCGCAGCTGCTACTCGGAATTAAATTCCGTACAAAACGCATATTTCGGATTTTTAATATTTGGAAAACAAACAGAATGACGCTGTTTTGTAACTTATTTATCAAACGACCCTCGTATCATTATAGGTGTGTTGTTAATGTTTGGGCAATGCCATTATTGCTGATTCAGGACCAAGACTCCGGGACCTGGTGCTCAATCTGCCCTGCGTGCTTTGGCTCGCTCTGGCATGAAGATCGGCCGCATTGGTAAGTTCATGATGTTGCTGCATGTCGTGGATATTGCCGAGTGCTCTACATTTTCTTCCGAATATTTTCCTCTTGTCACTGGGTCATGAGAAGAGAAGTCCAGGTGTGAAATGTCCTTACGCCGTCATCTTCTACATCAAATGTCATAATCTGAGGGATGTTAAGTAGTCGCAGAAAAATATGCACCAGTTAGCAGTTACGAGGAACTGAAGAGAGGAGCACAGAGCCGTGTCGGATGGTGCCGTCATCATTGGAACCTGCCTTAGGGCGGAGCACGCAAAGAAGAAGCAGGCTGCATTTATTTGAATTTCTAAAAAATCAAAATTCCTTAATTTTGATGTTTGATTATTAAGTTGAACTGTGTGCTTGAAATACCCAACTGCTTTTGATGAGTTGGCTTTCTTGATTTTTGGCATTTGTAAATGCTTAACATTAGTGCAAGTAAGTCATTAGTTGATTTCTGGCCACGGGTAATATGTGAAAGGCCACTGTCTGTTTTAGACTTCTCTTTCTTTAAATATGTTCCAGGTGTTTGGAGTACAAGTTTGGTATGATTTATTCAGTGCATAAATGTGGCCAGTACAAAGTTGTTGATTCTATTCATTCTTCCACCTCAACTTCCTGCACATGAAATTCAGACTGTTATGATTTTATTGTGGTTTTGTGTAGCTTTTCTTTGTAAAGTGTAAAAAATTGTGCTTCCAGTTGCCATTTGTCCCAAAAATCCTCCATTTCATGAAATTTTTTTTGAATCTCACAAGTGCTGGTGCAATTTTTAATTTGCTTTCGAAGTTTTTGTGAATGAAAAAGACGCATTTGCATCTGGTTTGTTATACTGAAGTATCTTTACTATAGTTCTCGTGGGTACTGTTCAGCGTGTCATTTTGTTTTACAAGTCATTGTGTATGGAACGTGACGAATTGAACATGTTTAAAAATTATTTCTTCCCTCATCGCTACTTTTTCGGGAATCTTGTTAGGCTTAGTCAGTCAGACAGACATAAACACTTGCCATATTCACTTGATTCAGCTACCAGGGAAGTCTTTGGACCACGCATGTATGTTAAGAAACCTTGGGTATCACAGGCAACTCTCTCTATTATTGATCAGCGCAGAAAAGTGATGCGCAGAAAACCATTCAGCAGGGTCTGAAATCCAGCGACCTCAGTATGGACGACGCAGTTGACCTGGCTCAGAACCGTCCACTCTGGAGATTGATGTCTACTTTCGGCGCTATGCACTCTTAGTGGTGCTTGCCAGAAATGATGATGATGATGATATTCACTGGTTGATGAAATTTTGCTACTGTGCTCTAATATGCTGATTGTGCTGAATGTTGATGTATGTTGTCTGCTGCAGAGGACGTGACGCCAATTCCATCTGACAGCACGCGCAGAAAGGGAGGTCGGCGTGGCCGACGTCTGTAACAGACAGTCACTCACTGAAGAGAATAAATAATGCTGCTAATTATTCTGTCTGTTTGGACAATTTACTGATGATGAAAAATTGTTTTAAATGGCAGATTGCTGTTTTTGCTGTGTACGGTGTCTGTTGTGTAGCCAGGGTAATGTGGAGGGCAAAGGGCCCAGGCCCTCCTCTTGAAACTCAAAACATGGTTCCCACAGTCAGGGGAAGTCAGGGAATGCAAAAGTATCAGGGTGCAAAAGTTAACAAAGATGCACAAAAATTTCTTCATAGCGACAAACACTTGCGTTATTGTGATCTTAGTCACACATTTGATGTAATTATACAAGTACCGTTTTATTGGTATTTTGCGTGAACAAATTAGTCAGGGAAAACAATTCATTTGGTCTTGGAAAGTCGAGGAGAATGAATTCTGCAGAGCAGTAGAAACCATGTCAAAATTGTTGCTGCAATAAGTAAACACGTTCATTGTTAGTACACCGCTTAGGTTTTGACTTGCCCCGCCACCTTACTGCCTAAGCAGTAGGCGTGTGCGATTCTGCGGGAGCTTACAGCATTTTCTCACGCATGGCTGAATTTAAGGGGTGCTACTTCTAAGGGAAGGAGGAAAGGAAGGAAGAGAAAGGGTAGGCAAGAAATGTTTTTAATTGTTGTGTTCTCCCCAAAATCAGATCCTTGTTGTGCCACTGTTTGTACATGAATACACACAGAGATATGATTGAATATTGTTTAACAACCCGTCTGTTTTTCTAGAGATAGTTCCACTTGACCCAGTAAACCATGGCTGGAAAGTCAGTTTGGAAGCTTTAGCTTTTACGGTTTTTTTAAAAAAAACCATAAGATCTCAAAAGTCAAATTTTTTATATAGGTCTTTTTTACTCAACGTGTTATTGATACTACAGATCATCCATTCAGTTTCGTATTTTTGGTCCTGCTTTTTATACTAAACAGGGAAGTATTCCACTTTCAAGAAGGGAATTCAAGGTGGCTCTATTGTGAATGCATTAATTGTTTGCAAAATAATGTAAAAACTAATTTTCACTGAGATGAAGTATTGAAGGCCAACAAATATGGACATTTTTATGGATGTGCTTATAAAACATTGTAATTGTAATAGTAATAGCACTGCTGCAACTGTTAAATGCCCTAGCATCAAGGGGAGGCTTACCACTGTCAGTTGCATGTCATTACTTTCATAATGTTACCTACCGAAAATTATAAATGTGCGTTTGAATTTGTTGATACGTAACATTGCTATCTTTTTTCATTTAAAATACAGTAAAAACGGCATATTCGATGACGTCATAATTACGTCAGCACTACATACTGATATCGCAATGTAAAGAGAAAATTTAGTAATGTTTTCGTAAAAGGGATCTTCCCGACAACTTGTGCCAAAAAATTTTGATGCCAGTAATACTGGGTATGTCACGCAAAAGTTATATGGAAAATTTCGTAGACTTATCCGGACACTAGAAACGTCCATTCCAAGTTCACTACATTGAAGTTGACGTTCTGCTTACTATCTGGTGTCCTCCGTTTCCTCCCACCGCCTAATTAAACTGCACAAAAAGTGAAGGGCACAAAGAAAAATTTCCTCTTGCTTCGCTCGCAAATTATTTTATACTCCCCACTTTTAATATTGTGGCACTGCCCTTGTTTGTCTTCATTGTTTGTACTGCTCTAAATTTGGTCATTTAATGATTCTAAGGAAAGTAGTTGCAATTGTTGCCACCAGAGGCGCGTTTCGCACTGTTTATTTGTCTGAGAATCTTTGATATTTTCTGAGAATATCTGACATGCTGCGTAGAATTCGCGTTTCGCGCCTGTCTTTTTTTCTGAGAACTGCGAAACGCGCCTCAGATCTCATATCTTGCAGCTACAATGCACCAAATTCGATTTCGGTTAAGGTTCTGCCTCAGATGCCGCTGAGGTAGCATACTGCATACCAGAATCTATAGCTGGATTTTAGCGGTCATCGCACGCTTTTTAGACCAGTTAAAGAGCGTTAATTGCTAAACAGTAGTTTGACAGAAATACTACTTTTCAGGGCAGGATAGTGTTAAAATTTTACGTTGAATGAATACAATTTCAAGCTAAATGACTGAAGCCGAACAATTACACTAGTCACGAAACAGAATCCGTGTTTGTCAGTGTCCGCAAAAAGCCTGACATCTGCGTCCGCAAGCGGACTCTTCAGCAGTCCGCATCTGTAAAGAACAAGAGCTGCAGCACTGCCCAATTAGTTTGGTAAATAGGCAGACCATTGATAATTATCTTTTTCTTGATTTCTTCTATTCTTTGGTACAAGATGGCGTCGCCTTTGGAAGGATTTGTAAACACCGTGAGAACTTTATCGCAGCAGGGTAAGCTAAGCATATGACTGTGTTGTTATACTGTTTATTGCATCTACGATACTTGCTTGGTTTTATTAGAAAAATTTAGCGAACTGTTTATGGCGTTGTTGCTTCATCTGAGCCCTCCAAGTTTTCGTGATACATTTCAGACACACCCCTTTTATATTAGCTTGCCACTGGAAACTCCTACAAACTAAAAGGTGACCTAACGTAACTTCTGTCGACCATTTTTGATTATGTTTTAAGAAACCACTTCGAACCGCGTTAACGAACTGTTTTGATGCACTTTTCAGGTTGGTTTACGCGTGAAATTTAGTGCTGCAGGTGGCTACGGGTTGAAAGCTTATTGCGGATCTGCGGCTGTTGCAACAGCTAACGCTGTAATTAAGCTGCAATTTATTGGTTTAAACATCTCCTAACGTGATTCCTAACCTTATCCCTAACCCTAATCTTAACCCTATCCTTAAACATAGCCCTGACTCTGTTGTGACATCCGCCGATCCGCTTTTTACCATCGTCCGCTGCAGGTTGGTTTTATTCTGTGTTAACAGGTAACATTACACAGCTTTATGAATTCCTGACAAAGACGAATGATCTGCTGGTAAAGAATTCTGGCAGCTTAGACAATGTCAGATCAACGTTCACGATGCACGAGCATTCACTTGGAATTCTAGCTGTGCTGTATGTCCAGCTTGACTTTTATCTTACTTATAATAATTTTGTTACTGTGTTATGGGGTGACACTAAATACAGACAGCCAACGAAACAAAATACCGAAAATTCTAACTAGGGTTCGAACGATACTAGCACTGGGTTACTGGGTGTTGGCCAATACTAGTCGGTAATGGGGTGGACTGGTTACTGGGCGATATTTTTGTTGACTGATATTCAATACCAATATCCACTGACTGAGTATTAGTGGTCGCCATTTGCCACCATCTGCTGTCTAAGCCACGATCAAACAGCAGTCGGCGGCAGCTGCTATACACTGTGTCTCAAAAAGACATCCCAAATTTTTGATTGTAACTTGAAGTAGGATTGTCAGATTTTAATAATTTTTGGTACGTATATTCCTCAGACAAGTTGCCATTAAATAAATTCTCAATTTCCTACTTCACCCAAAGTCTGTTTGTACACTGCCTGGGAAAAACAGAACCAATGAAATATTAGTACCAGTATCAGTACTAGTACCAGTAAGTAAAACGTGAATTTATATCGTGCATAACGTTAAAATTGATCACTAATGCGTACTTGCTTGCGTCATGACAACACACACGTGTGGTCCACAATGTCCGACAGTCGACAGCTGCAACTTGCCAAAACGACAACGACGGCAAGATGTAAAACTGCACTGATCAAGCGAGTTGTATCAGGATGCTTTACCCACTAAGATGCTTCACCCCGCGGACGTTGTATTCTTGGTCCATTGCTTTGGTTGTCATGCACAATTTTATAATGTGCAAAATATCCAAGGGCCAAACGTCAAAGGAGCAAAACGTCCATAATTTGAGCGCAACAAGCGTTTATCGTGTAAACCTACACAGGCTGCTAGACCAGGAGACAGAGACAGATGAAAAGATGGGGAGGGAGTGAGGGCGATATGTGCAGAAACGTGTGGACGCGATCGCCCGGTCAGCAAGCAGAGACACAGAACGACAACCATAGTAAAGAGATCGTTTGTGGAGATTACTTCTGCTGTCATGCATGTTATAGATTATCTGGATGCTGAGCGCAGGAGGCAAGTTCATGGAACAGTGTGAATTAAATTGACAGATAACTGCTGCGCAAACATATACAGCCATATAAAGGTAGACAAAATACATTCAAATACAGTTTGACTGTATTTAGTGAACACGGCTTCTCTTGGGTGACATTGGCACTAATTAGTTAGTCGCCGATGGCCGTCCGTCTTGCCAGTACCCACTCCTCCATTCATTCAAGCCTCACCCTCCCCCCTCACAGGCTTGGTACAGTGCCGCCGGCGATCACAACTGATGACACCTGCGGCACGTTCACGGCACCAGACATTAGGGCTGTACTGTTTCGAAAGCCAAAAAACCGAAACTGTCAATAGAGAGCCTAAACCGTGGTTTCGATAGGGTTTGATATTGCTTAAAAATTGCGGTTTCGGTGCCAATTTCAATAATTATAACAATACTAATCGTGCATCGATGAGCAATGCAAAAAAGTCATGGTTAAAAGTAAAGCCATTGTCGGCGTCCAAGCTGACGTCATCATCTGAATCATCATCTGTGTCAGAAACAGGCATGCAACAATACCCATGCAACAATACGCAGCACAGAAGTGCATTTTTGCTGTGTTATAACACTTGTTGCCATGACTGCATTTGTCAGTTTGGCGAAGTACAGTACATCGCCAGCCACCGACTTTGAAACACTTTATACTCAGACCCAGGAATTTATCACCACTTGCAATGGAGAGCATGTGCGCTGTGCAACTGATATGTGTGAGTCTTTTGCCATTTACATCAGTATTCAGTATTGTTCAGTACACATAGTCTGGGCATATGTTATTATCAAAATTGCTTCTAGAGAAGGTTGTGCATTTTTATGGAAATTTCTGCCAGAGAATTTGTTGAAGTATATTGTAGTTTTTCTGGAAATTTGTAGAAAGAGTAAGCATTGTTATTGATATGGCTACTGTTACTTTTTTACTACTGTTGAATTTTGAGAAAATTTATTACGCTAGAGATAAGCTGTATCGTGTAATATACTGTATATGAAGGAATGCATCTCTGATTTGCTGACAGAAGACCACTTTTAAACATGTTATTGATGGATGACTGATTGCATGCATAAACTTACGCAAAGCAGAATAATATGGTGCAATCTTTGGCAGCCAGCTTGATAGGCATAATCTGCTTCTCTGGCAGCCTGCCATAGTGTTTTGCTAATGTGTTATATCACGTTATGTTTGTTTGGCTAATAAAATTCTCTCTCTCTCTTTCAAGTTTCAAGCTTGTAAATATTGGAAGCAACTTTGACCACTGATCACATATGATAAACTGCCACCATGTATCACATCGGCCGGTGAAACCCCAGAGTTAGTTAGTTAAAGGTCCATGGCCACGGTCAAACTCACTCACGCAATTTATGTAGCTCTTAATTAGGCATTTTGCCTTGCATATATATTATTTTGATTTGAGCTTTATAGTATATGAAATTAATACCTGATTGTGAAAAAAATATGGCTTTACATTATGCTAAAACTTTCAAGCCTCAAGCACAACTGGTGACGTCTTCAGCATCATGAATATTAATGGCCTGGCCAGTGATGTCATTAGATAAGTCTAGGCCATTAATATTCATGATGTTGATGGGCCGCTCTGATGACGTCACCGGTTGTGCAGTCTAGCCATCATGGCGTCACATTTTTTTACATCATGTCTGTAAATCGTTGACTTTAAATGTTTCAAGTTTCTCCATGTTGACAAAACGCTGAGCGCCGATGTTACTGTCAAAATTATCTGAAAATTTTTGCACTTTTTAGGAAAGGGGATTAAATATATATGTTAATTTTGGTGTTCGTGGATTTTTTATCATTGTTGTACATTGTGTGGTTTGAGAATTACAGGGAAACTAGATATGTCATAGCTGTTGGGTCACATATGTTTTCAGCTGTAACTGAATTTAGTGCTGGTGCTATTTTGTAGATTCAGAGCTGTGTCACAAATTTACTCAAATTTTAGTAGACAAAAAGCAGGTATTTGGTATATTTGTATTTTTAGTCCGCCCGAAAACGATAGTTTTCGGAAGGACTTATGTTTTACACGTGATGTTTTATTTATTTTTTTTTTCAACGCGAGATCTCCGAGGTGCGTGGGCCGACCGGCGTGAAATTTTGCACGATGGTCAGTACTAGGCTGAATTTTATAATGCTGGTCCAAAATTTTCGGGTGCACACCCCAAAAAAATTTCAGGGGCCAAAAACATGCAAAAAGTTTAGCCCGATTTCGGACGACTTCGAAGTTCGGCGGCGAATATCTCTGAAAAGGATGAAGATATTCAAAATCGGATTTTTATTCCGTCTACCGCGATTCTTCCTGCGTTAGGCGAAACAAGTCCGGTGAAGTTCGGTCCAGTGATCTTGGAGATCTCGATGTTGAATCGTACCCACCCAAAGTGCATTTTTCGGAAGATCATATTTCGGCCCCTAGGGGGTGCTGAGTCCCCAAATTTTTACACGCGCTAGAAAATGACCAAGTCTTACTAGCGCACCCCCCACCTGGGACGGGGGCTCCCCTTAGAACTTTTTTCAAAGGGGGGTCAAAAATTGGCTTAAAATGTAGCGTATTAGACGAAGGATCTTTGGAGCCAAAGGGAGTAGCTTCATGAGACTTTACCACATGACGTGCTGCTAGATGGGGGTGATAACGTGGGTACAACTTTTAGGGGGCACCGCCCCCTTAAAATTTAGGAGTGCAAAAAACGCGCAAAATTTAGTACGTTTAATGACAACTTTCGACTTTAAGCGCAAATATCTCTGAACTGCATAGGGATATCGGCAAGCGGTAAACGGCGTTATCAAATACAGTTAATTCCGCGTTGAATAAAAAAATTGTGTGAACTTCAGTCCACTAACATCAGAGATTACGCGGCTAATGTT
>Ga0209367_1006732_pt1 | contig 15882 bp, 3 predicted proteins | sample WorMetLIZISLAND2_FD_187412 | JGI IMG/M metagenome (GOLD analysis project Ga0209367, IMG submission 187412) | Marine gutless worms symbiont microbial communities from Max Planck institute for Marine Microbiology, Germany - Olavius geniculatus... ... | reverse complement strand
ACCTTCACTACTTAAGACCCGCCTTCACGCGTCGGCGTGCTCAGGTGTTTAAGCCAATAGCTAGCGTCGCCGCCGTCACGGTCAGCGGCGCCACTTCAAAGGAAGGACCCAAGGTGTCCGTCCCCAGAGTGACGTAATATGACCCAAGATGTCATACAATCTGTCACACAAGCCTCCTATACCAGTATTGCACACTGGTCCCACCCATCACGACTGCTAGCCTTCCTTAATCCCGCAGCAAACATCACTGTCACATGCCGTGAATTTAGCACGTAAATTTTACGTGTGAACTAATGAATTATTATCACGCATTTTCTGCAGTATTATCGAGCTTTGTTAAAAACTGAGAACGTTTAAGTTTGTTCATTAAGATGTGACGGACATAGCTGCAAAGCAGCAAGTGCGGCCAGCATAGTGTTGAATTAAACATCGCTTCAGCATTCTGGTCAATCGCACTTGTCTGTCAGTCGATCACGATCACAGGCGTAATTCCGTCGTTAAATCTGTGTGCGGGACACGTCCTTCGTTTACCGGGGACGGATTTCTAAACCATTCATAAGTGTTCGAGTGTTCGAGTGAGATTAGGAACATCAAAAATGCTTTAAATTCCTTGTCGTTAAAACGAACAAAAGAGATGACTAAATTCTAAAGTAGAACAGGCTACAACAGTGCAATTCAGTTCAGCGCGGATTTCTATAGCGCAATGTCACATAGCCGCCCGGCAGCAACACTAAAACCATTACGTTTTAAGTTCATGCCCAAAACTGTGTCGTCCACACGTCAAAAGTAACTGCATGGAACACGCACCCTAGTGGAATAAAGCTTTTCGCTAGTCGACACACCCATAATTCTACATTTCTTTTGCTTCTCAATGCCATTAAGATGCCCTAAACGCTGTATACCGTTCCGTTCCATGCTGATCAGGCCACCAACGATGTCGACTGTGCAGTGGCGTCATTTCAGTAAATCATTGGGGGTCTCAGTCTACGTAATGTATCGTTTTTGCAACAGTAACAGTGTTTCAAAAGATACGATTTAGAGGGGAAAAAGTAGAACCATAAATCCTTGGGGGTTCGTAAACCCTTGCACCGCCTCCCCCTAAATGACGCCCCTGCGACTGCGCTCAAGCGTTCAAGCTCTTCATGTCTTCATCGGCTGCCCAGTGTCCACCCAGTACCACGTTGCTGCAGTACCCGACGTGCATTGAGGCGTGCGTCATCCTAATCACAACGACGCCACCCCCTGCTCACTCAGCCTTGTTATTGCGGCTTGCCTGCTTGACAGCACAGGTCGCACGCTGAATGAATGTCAGCGGTCAGTGAAGAAAGCAATCTCTCAGCGAATATTGCGCACGAACGACTAATCCGTGCAGACATAGAACGCGTCCGAAACGTACTCGCCGACTCAGGCGCAACACGCACAATCTAATCGTAACTGTGTTGGAAATGGAGATTTATAGAATCGGCAAATACGAAGAAAACAACATAGTAGACACATTTTTACGCGCGATAGCAGAATGCTTCGCACGTCTTAGCCATCGTCTAGGCGTCCGTCTGTCCGTCTGTCTGTCCGCCCGTCACACTCGTGAGCTGTATCAAAACGGTGCGCGCTAGGATCACGAAATCTTCATCTTCACTGTGGGTTGCCTCAAGAACTCTAGTTCTGTATGACAAAATTTGGTACCCCTGGGTAAGGGGGTTCATCTCGAACGAGGGCGTCAAAGAGGGATATCCCTTTAAAATACGTTATTTTGCCCTAGTGGCTCTTAGAGTGTGAAAACGGTTGCAGATAGGTACAGACTTGCTGCATATCATAACAAGCACTGTGTGACCGGCTTTTTAAATTTGTCAACATCGATGACCTTGAACGACCTTGAGCCCCCAAAAGAGGGGTTCTTGCAGATTTTTTGTAATTTTTGTCTGCAGCGCACAAGAGTGAATTGCGACGAAATAGCTGAAGATAGGCCAAGATAATCTGCATTTTAGCAGTCCAAGTGCCCACCCCCTAGTTTCTAGGAGGCCTGCACACGCGAGCGTCAAATAGGAGTACCTCTCTAAAAAGTGGTTATTTTACTGATATTGGCTCGTCTAACATGAAAACAGTTGCAGATAGGCACAGACATTCTGCTTATATGCGCATTAGTGACGAGCTTCTTCGGAATGTCAACGTCGATGCCTTGAATGACCGTGAATCCTCGAAATAAGAGTTTTAGTAATTTTTTGCGATTTCGCGCTGCGACACACATCTTGAGAGTGAATTGCGTCGAAATGGCTGGAGATAGACCTGGACAACCTGAGTATGAAATTTTTAGCATCAAACGTACATTTTTCCCAATCTAAGCTTTGATCTCTTAAATTCAAGGAGTCATCCGTACAGAGAGGTTTAAATTCGAGTACTCTTTCAAGACGCATTATTATTTTATTGCTGTACACTGATTGCCAAGGTGGCAAGACCGCTGCTATCGCGCGTCACGTGAGCTTTGCTCAAATTACTTGTTTTTAATTCATTGACATTCTGTCTACGACGGCGCAGTCAGTCAATCAATCAATCAATCGACAAAATATTTATCAGCACGACTAAAATAATAAGTAAAAATAAAATAAAAAATGTCAGCAAAAAAACTTGCTGAAACAGTAGTGTCTTAAGATATCGTTTAAACGAAGTCGTGTTAAGCCCAAATTCCATTACGCCGACTTTCACCAAAACTTCCCCGCGCGGAAAGTCGTGGACACAAATCATGAAAATCGGCGACATTATTTTGTCGCAAAGTCGGTGTAATGGAATTTGGGCTTTAGATAGGGTTAACAATTGCAGCGACGTGAGACTGTTTCTAGCAGATAGCGTGTCGTGCGATAAAGCTCGTTTACCGAAGACTAATCGCAAGTGTGCACTCCACGTTTATATGAACTATCAATTCCATAATATTTAAGACAGCGACAACAAAGTATACTCACGAAGAGTCGATAAAATAGATGATAAGAGAAGCGATGCTCAGTAGAAAAACGAGAACAACCTGTAATATAGCACAGTGCGAAATTTACGGCGTGCGCGTCACTTTAATACAAAATATGACATACAATAATAGCAAAAAAATAATATGTACCCCAAAGCAATATTTATCTTAAACTGTCAATTGCTGTTGCAACGTTATAGTGACGTTCAGAAGCATAAGAATCCTGCAAGAATTTGCAAAAAATCAAAATGTATCACAATGCATTGCACTTGTTTTCGTGCTATCGCATTTACCATCACCTGAGCAGCTGAATTATATTAACTTATACAAAGTACGAGTAATACAGCTTGATGAGATGATGACTGTGGATTACTGACTAGTATGCGGCCTGTAGTTGTCTGGCCAGAGATGAGTTCTCCCGCCCAATCCTTGGCCTCAGTCACCCATCCGACCTCCGCTTCCTCGGCCGCACCTCCGCCCTCCGTCTTGCTCTTGCTATCAGGAGTTTCCGTCGCCACTTCAGACACTTTCTTCTGGCAGAATGCCCAGGAGAGGATGCGCCAGGACAGGACGAGCAGCAGTCCGGTGAAAAATGTAATGAGGCTCGAGCAAAGGAACGCGTACCAGTGCCGGTCCTTGAGGCACTCCGCCTCGGATATCTCCGCCGCCGCCGCCTCGTCGTCAGCCATCGGTCTGAGTACGCTAACGTGGCCGCTAGACAAGCCAGCACAGTGCACGGAGGTAAGCTTCTACATGGCGCCGACCAACTGACGCTGATGACTACCGGCGCTCATCGTCGCTCGGTTAAACGTTAACCTGCCTCGAAGGTCGTCAATTACTAACAGACGGACCATCCATGCACGCGGCATCTCACAACGCTGGTATAGACTGAGTATCAGCCTACGACATACAGGAAATGTTTCCCCTCTGTCCGTCGATCGGTTGGCGTCGGATCGATCTAGGCAGCGGTCACTGTGATGCCGTCGCACGCGTGCGTCTGTCGCTGCAGAGGAGTGTAACAACAGTTGACCGACCAACCGACCGTACGTGCACGCGTGTCCGCCGCTATTGCTGCTGCTGCTGCTGCAACTGCTGCAACAATGCAACGATGCGCAGGCGCGGCGACTTTGTAGTCTCTGCGTCCGGCCGGTGTCACATTAAAATGTCTTCCCCATGAAAAATCCGCCCGAGGAGAGATAATCACTGTCAGGTTCTTTATTATAAAAAGAAACGTATATACATCTAATAGAAAACTAGGGAAAAAATAAAACAGTTCATAGAAAATCCGCAGTTCACGCCGCACACGCGGTCTCTCTCGTCTAGATTGTCTTGGCCTGGCTGCAGCACCCCTAGCCGCACTCCGCAGGCTGCAGCGTATCTCGCAGTCATTAAGCGTAGAGTCCACTGAATCTGACAATCACGGAACGGATATGTCTCCCCTTATTAAAATTTCGCCGGCCCCATAAAAAGTCTTCCCATTATAGAATCCCCCTCCCAGAAAAGTCTCTCTCGGCCGACAATTTACTGGTAGAAATTCGTCCAGACCGGGCGGTCGCCGGGCGGGGCGGATTTTTGCCAGTAAATTGTCGGCCAGGGGAGACTTTTGTGGGGGCGATCCTATAACGGGATACCGGCACTCGCTGCTGCACTCGGTGGGAGATTTGATCGGCGGCACGACGTCATATCACCCCGCAGTCAGTCCGTTCCTGGCTGGTTTCTCACCCATCCCTCTTCTAGGTGCCCCAGCTGCATGCAGTGACAAGTGATGACACAAACCAAATCACCGCCTAGCTGCAGCCTTAAGCACGCTTTTCCAATGTCCAGCTGCGGAACTGCTGTCAGTTGTCTGATAATAAGTGTAGCCTAATGCTTATCGAATCACAACTTCAATTTAAATGTGTTGCCATAGACATCGTGCACACTATATATGACGTTAATTCGCAGTGCTGAGTCATAATCTCGTGCACAAGGTAGTGTAGCGACAGTATTAAGATAAAGTGGCCAAATCTATAGTTATTTACGGCAAGTTTTTTTATGATGTTGCATGCCAAAAAAAAATATCACAATCGGCTAATGTTTCACAGAGTTATTAAAAAAAAATAAAAGTGGCATGTTTGTGAAACATGATGCAGATCCATATAAAGACAGACATTGGTCGAAAGTGTCGAATTTTTTACGGCCATCGCGTTTAGAGCGGCAGCAAATGTAACTTAAAATTTTGCCGCCATTCTGGTAAAAGAAAGTGCTGTAAAAGTTTGATTGTATGCTCTTTTCTCAGAGATGATTGACGAACACTAGAGACACGGGGATGGATGCAGCATTGTCGCAGTACAGGAACAGTTGCATTAATAGCTTTGCTTGAATAGCTTCGAGCGGTGGTAATCGACAGCAAACTCGCTAATACTTTTACATTGTATTTTATCGCTTCTTCCAACAAGAAGCGTGGAGTTTTAGTGAACGATATTTTTATAGTGAATAGCCAATGATAAAATCAGCTTCTATAGCATCCTCATTCCTCAATATCACAATGTAGGCCCTAATTCAAGAACGGTTAAGTCGCATTAAGTTCAAACTTGGCCAAATGTTTCTAAAACCCCGTAAGTAGGCAGAAACAAAATGTCAAAGCTGAAGGCCAAAAAAACAAAAAAATATCGGCCTATATAGCATATAAAATGAAAGTTGTGTGAACTTGTGTCACTGATTGTTGAAAATTATTTCCGACGCATGACGCCACTAACGGACCACTATTATGAGCACTCAAAATACACTCACGCCGTCAGTTCGATCAACTGATGGATGAAGTTGCCACTGACCTCCGCAGCACGGCGCCACTGCTGCCATCGCTGCTGCTGCTGCTGTCCAGCAAGATGGATTGTCACTCTCGCATATACACACTGTTTCAAATTTGAGTCTCTGCCATGCACGACATCCATTCGATCACGATAGATTTTTCGTTATGTCCGCCAATGAGCGAGCTACTTCGTCATCCTCCGCATGACACAATGTCCCCCTCATCCATTGTATCTTTAGCCCCCATCCAGCAAATAAAGTTCTGATAAACGTTTATAGATGGTTGTTAATTATTTTTACTCGCAAAATCATTAAAAACCTTTTATTTTGGAAGGTCAGGGTCTTTCAAAGTCATCAATGTTGATACGACCGAAAAGCTCGTCACTAGTGCTTGTTGTGATAGGCAGCATGCCTATGCCTATCTGCAACCGTTTTCACGAAAGACTAACCAACAACGATAAAATAATGACTTTTACGGGGGCACTGCTTTTTGATGCCCTCGTGCGCAGGTTTCCTTGAACCTAGAAAATCGAGACTTAGACCATCGAAATTTATGTACAATGCTAAAAATTTAGTATGCAGTTTTTCCATGTCTATCTCAATAGATTTCGGCGTAATTCGCTCTTAAAATGTGTCTCGCAGCCCGAAATCGCCAAAAAATCCATAAAACCCCCTATTTTTGGGTTCAAAGTCATCCAAGGTCATTGAATTCGGTCATTGAATTCGGTGGCAATTGAAAGCCAGTGTACGACTTCCTATTAGTAATTAATAGTAACCTAGGCCCTATCTCGCACCGTTATTAAGATACAGCGACTTATTGGCTAAAAATCTTTTCTCATTTAGCGCCCTCATTCGGGTGACCCTTCCGGTTTCTGAAACTAGAGTCTTCCAGGCAGCCGATGGTGAAGATTTGGTGATCCTAGCTAGCACCGTTTTTGACTGACCCACGCGTGTGACGAACGTACGGACAGATAGACGGACCGTCAGAACAGCGATGGCTAAAACACGCTAAAACAGACTAGCTGCTTTCTCGCATAAAAACGCGACGCTGTTTGCAATCTATGAGGTCCGTCATTTTCCACGTCTTGCGAATTCCAGTTGTGCGATCACCTGAGCCATTTTCATAATCTTGCGTTTTCCAGGTATTGTTTTTTTCGTGATCCGTCATTTTCAAATCCTGCAAATTTAGCGCATGCCTGCAGCGTAAGTTGCATTGGCTGGAAACCCTGCAGGTTAAAGTCCCGAGTATTTTCAGTCCAGCGACGTCGCCGACGGCAGTGACCGCTCAGTGCTGGTGATTCGCTGCAACGCTGCACGTTTTTTTCGTCGTGCGGGCGACAGACTTTCGATCACAGTCATTACGACCCGAAATGACAGGCTTGGGTGACTGGAATTGAAGGACTCGTGCAGTTGTCGTCTGAACATGCGCGCAGTCGACCACTAACTGCACGTTGATGTCCGGTAATACCGCGCTTACACGGTGAAGCTGGCTGTACGAGCTAGCTCTAAGAGCGCACGTCTTAAAGCCAGCTCGTAGAGCCAGCTACCGAACAAGGGACGCGTTCTCTTTGCAGCCATGCACGCACAGCTGCTTGGCATCCTCGAAAATTAAGCACTCGAGTATGACTGTCAACCAGCTGTCGGTAATATAACATTATCATTCATCTTCTTTAGTAAAATTCTTGACAAACATCTCTAGTCTAAATAAATAAATAGTTCTTAAATTTCGCAAAAATCGCAGAGGGTTTGAAGCATAGATTTTAAAAACATTTTTTTATTTTTTTTCATAAAGGTATAAAAACATGTTTTTATATTTTTTTATTTATTAAATGTTTTTTAATTTTTTGTTATGTTTTTTTTATTATTTTAATGTTTTTGTGCTTTTTAATGTCGTGTTTTTGTTCTTGTTAAATCGTTAGAATAAATTGCTACAGATGTGTTAAAAACTGTTAACGTGACTATTATACTTACTGTTTGTTCAGAGATTTGACTGTTTAGTCCATAATTGAGTATGTGCCATAATCACGGTTACATTAAATAAAAAAATACATAAAGTAAAAAGTAGCGATTGAAAACATTTGCTGTTTAGTGTTTTTATAATGTTTTTATAATGTTTTTTATAAAAGTATAGAAACATGTTTTTCATGTTTTTTTATCTGCAAATAAATGTTTATAACATCTATGGTTTGAAGTGAGATAGCAGATAGTACAGTAGATTATTTTCGCAGCTTACTTTACAGTGTAATTTAAACCGTAAAGTAAAGAATTTATAAAATGGGTTTATATTTGCCCAAATTTTCACTTAAAGAATGTGTTTGTGTTTTGTTTTGACTCAGAGCGTATACGTTATCTAGTGTCAGTCGCTCTGTGTGACAGAGAAACAGAAAGTTATAACTGGTAATAATAGCGTATAGGTAATGCGATGCAGAATGGCAAGCTTTGTACATCATCAGGCTGTTCAGCAGTGAGCGATAGCGTCCACTGCAGCTTGTAGACAGCCAAAAAGACCGGACGGACACGTCATGAAAAATTCAGACGTGTCGCCGGCTTGACTCTGAGCCCATGGACCGGGCGACGCTGAATCACCGTGAAATTACCGCTCACAACGCCGTGCGTCGTCTGGCAGCCGCTCATCACTGACCATCAAAGTTGTACGAGGCACGGCCGCGTCGCAGCTCGGAAATAGTGGACTGTCAGGGCCGGCCGGGCGGGCGGGTTGGCTTGGCTGCTGATCGGTCGTTCGCCGAACATCGGACGGTCGAGATTTTCCATGACGACCGTCCGTCGACAGTGCGTGAGTAATGGCTCGGATGTGGTCGTCGTCGTCGTCGTCTCGCTGCGTCCGCATCGTTAGTTACGCTTATGATGAATGTCGCAAACGATCGGCTTGACTGCAGCAGAAATTAACGGCTGAAGTATAAGGTATGTCATGCACACCGCAAAATCTGCATAAACTGTAAACATGACTAGCTGTCACGCCAGTAATGTTAGTCCTTGACCTTGACTGTTCTATAGCCTTGTTAACATCACCGCCTCACGTTCTGTTGCTGCTTCGGAGTAGTCTAAGTATGATGCGCACTGCAGTAAGATGAAGATTAATAGGCCTACTTCTCTAGACATGAAATGACTGGACGTTTTTGCTACAATGAAGCTGTATTTTTAGCTGCCTTTTTTATTTCCAGTATCACATTACGTCTTCTTCTATACTTATCCCTTTCTACCAGTTGGGATACAGCTGCTCTCAGCACAGCTCTGCTGTGAACTTAAACTCCCCTTCACCAAACAGCGGTAGTGCACCACAAATTGCTAGACAGTACGGTCGGCTATTCTAGCGACATCTGGGCTTTTTGTTGTTGTTATACCGCCAATCAGTTGACGTAGGCCCCTATTGATTTCGATTAGCGTTCTGCATGCGAACAGTCGGGATGTAAGCAATATAGGCTAAGCTTAGTCACCATAGCCTAGGCTGTACTGTGAGAAAAGTACCCGCATAAGTTGTGAATAGATTTTCGAGATCATGATTAAGTTTTGGCACGGTTGACGGTATGCCTATATATTTTTTGTTATATACCTCAACGCAAAATACCTGCACGCGATTGGTCCAAGGACCAAATCACGCCACGTGACGTTCACAAATACGCCATAGTCACCTCAGCATCTATGCAGTGACGCGGTGCCCTCCATGGAGGCATTATTGACAATATAGGTCCTAGTGTCCTCTGGGAGAGCACTATTTGATTGACGTCGTCATTACGCCGACGCCGGTCACGCCTCATTAACATTCAAGACGTCTATGACCACGCCGACGCCGAATTCATGTATTGTGGCTAAACGGTAGGGCCTACGTCATACGTTATCAGCAGACAACCACGTTTAGGCTACTTTATTTAAAGATAGCGTAAAATACCACAAATATTGAGTAGAGGTGTTGAGGTATAACAAAACAAATAGAGACTGACTGACGTCTCGATCATTATTGAAAATATTTTCCCCTCAGTTCGTAACATGTTGGAACTGTGAAACCTAGATGTAGGCCTATCTCTACACGTTGTGGACCAGACTGTCGGATCGGAAAGTCGACGTGGCGCCATCTCGGGAATGCAATAACATCATAACAGCACTACTTCACTAGAATATGCTGGCATTACGCCTAATAGCCCTGTACCAAACCGGGACATCAAAACATCGGCTACAAACAAGAAAGCCGTGCTGTCGCATGGAAGACGCCCGACAGTTTCTGTTCCGAGTTGCACTGTCTCATCATTCTGTCGCAATTCACTCTTGAAGTATGCGCCGCAGCCAAAAATCGCAAAAAAGTCACAGTCATGCAGATTTCTACCAGTTGAAGTTGTTTATGTATTATAACGATACTGAGCTAAAGAGATGCGGCATTCCGCATCTAGGCCTACTTACCTCAGTATATCGGTGTGTAATACTTCAACGCGTAGAAATAGGCCTAGGCCTATTGACTAATTAGCCTAGCCTATACGTGTTAAACAGCATCGTTTAGAATGCGCTTCCATGTATAATTAGCCGACCGTAGGCTACTTGAGTATAGGCTAACGGTCGAGCTTATGGTACGGTTGTCATATGTCCGTCCGTCTGTCGTCGTCCATCATCGTCCGTAACGAACGTATTGTGGCTAAACGGTAAGTCGGAAAAGGTCGGCGATGGTAGGCCTACATGCGCTTTCGTTTAGTACCGAAAGCAGTGACCGTAGATGACTTTGAACCGCAAAATAAAGGTTTTTATTGACTTTCGTTTTTGCGATTTCGGGCTGTGACCCTCACTTCAAGAGTGAATTGCGCCGAAATCACTAGAGTTAAACCAGAACAACCTGCATATGAAATTTTCAGTAAGCCTACCATCGGATAGGGCGCTGGCGACTTCCTATAAACTGTCACGGTAGGCTGGGCTAATTGAATTAGTATTTCTTCAGCTACAACTGGTACAAATTTTGTGTATATTGATCATCATTTAAGTGAATTATGAGAAAAATAAGAAGGGGTCCCTTTTATGAAACACCGTGTATATCCCACCACACCATAAATACGTTTCTACACTACCTTGCAAAATATAAATGTAAGAAAAGCTAACGATAATAACAAATATTTAGGTAAACGAAAAAAACTTTTCAAACCAACAGTGCGATGAATGATCCGGATGACACGAGGCTGTCTTAAACCCACGCAGTCTATTAGTGTCATTCGGATCATTCACCGCAATGTTGGTCTGAGTGTTTTTTTGTTTTATTTGCCAAAATGTTAGTTTGTTATTATCGTTATATATGCATTCACTTATATTTCACAAGGTAGTGTAGAGACGCATTTATGGTGTGGTGGGATATACAGTAATCACGTTAGGCCTATTGCAAATTATCCGCAGAGTGTGCCAGTGAAAGAATTTTGAACATCGGTCAGTAATTGGTGAAAATATAAACAAAAGTAAAGTGGCACGTTTTTATTGGCCCATCCTGTAATTTTCTAAATTAATTAAGTTAAAATTTATAGTTATCAACTATATTTTTGTCAGTTGAACTGATTTAGACACTTAAGCTTAAACTTTTTTCAATTAGTTAAACTAAAAATAGTTAAATTATTAGTTAGTAATTTTTTAAAAGCTTTTTTAGTTAACTTTTGCCCATCACTGATTATGACGTGATGAAAGCCACGAATTTGACGTCCTGTTTTCTAAGCGGTAGCTGAGCTTCCTGTTAGTACTACACGGCCGAGCAGCAGCCGGTGCAGCGTGTTTGATGCGGCATGACTCACTGACGGCAAGGTGAAGGTCGCGACGTCGCCGAGTAGCAATGAGTCATTGAGACATCACGACACGTTCTATGAACTCAGCACTGGGCACTGAGTCATTTTCATCCGCCATCGGCACAGTGTCCCCTGTCCGGTTGCGAATGTCGGTAGTGAGTGAAACAGAAAATTGAAAAAAATGCACTGTTGCGAATCACATAACGTTGCTGTGCAACAGTTGTAGTTACATTCACGCAGCATTGAAGCATTTAATGTTGTTTTCATCCGATAAGTTGCACGGCACAGTGCCGTTGTGTTCGGCGCCGTTGCATGTGGTAGCCTTTCGGTGGGTGGTCTGCAGTGCTGCTGGCCGCTGTGGGAATGCGTTTATAGGGAAACCTGGGAGAACTTGTTTCGGGAAATAACAGCTGCGTGAATTTCACGTAGTGCGATCGAGCATGTAACGGCTGTGTGCAAGCATTGAACTGGTTGGATTTGTCGCTGATTTTTTGCTGGCTTCATGCTGACTGTTCATCGCTGTTTCTTGCATGGTAAGTTCTCTACTCTCTAGCTGCATAATGCTTATGAAGTGTTTCATCCTGCCTGTCGGTTGTATTTTACTATTTTAATTTTGTAATTTAATTCCATGTGTAGTTATAGTGATATGACGCTGCATGTTTCATCACAGATTCTGTAGACACCGGTTTGCTGAAAAAATGTTAGTCTGTCATTCGCAGCAGGCCTATGATTTGCCAGTTATGCAAATGAGTCATCAGTTCATTGTCAGTAATTAACATAGGTCCTACGTTGTGCATGTTTTTGTGAACTGTGAAGTGACAGTGTGAGTGGTTAATATTTAAAGTTCTCTGCAGTTGTTTGTTATGTGTTACAAAAAGTGTTACTGTGCTTTATTTGCAGTGAACAGAATTAGCATAGCTGAAGCAAGCAGCGTTAGTGCATTTCTGCAGAATGTAATAGGGAGATTTATGCAATGGATATTGGTGTGAGTTTGTTGGACACCAGAAAGCATGAAGTGGGGTGTCCTGTTCTTGAAGAAGATGTTGTTCAGCAGGAGCAAGCAGATGGAGCTGAGACGTTGATGCATGGTACGACACAGCAGCACATGGCAGTTGCAGACTTTACTGATGAAGAGAGACAAATTGAACAGGACATTGCACAGTCTGAGTGTAAACTATGCACAGTTAACCTGGCTTCTGAGCAGAGTTCTAGTGAACTAGAACTACAGAGATCTGCCGCATTGGTAACAGATGCTGATAATGGTGTAGAATTAAATGCTAAATGCGGTAATGTGTGCAAGCACTGTATAGCAGGGGATTGTGACTGTGATGATTTACAAACAAAAGTCACTGAAGCAGAGTTTGTGGTGAAGCAGACAGTAACGGTCCCATTGTGTGCTGATGCTTGCCAGAATGACAGCATTGTTGCTTTGCGTGATAGCAAAATAGTCTCAGGCCCGAGTTCATTGATGCATTTTGATGAATCTGTAGATGATAGTGGTGAGTTTAATGCTAGCATTCAAGAGAAATGTTATAAGCATGATGACAGGAGTGTAGGTTACAGCACTAGTCAGAGAAATACATCAACTAGTGATGGCATTGACTTGCGGCGCAGTGTTGTCAGTGTAGAAGTACACGGAGTTGCCGACAACGAAAACAAACTTTATCCCACTGCAGTAACAGATACAGTTGCTAATCAGTGTACGACTAATAGTTTACAGCTCCAAACTAGCTCAATTCATTCAGTTAACGGTGGACATCAGTGCAGTGAGGTGTCACGAAGTGAAGGTGAACTAATTGCCAGTGTGGATCAGCATAATCGGCACAAGAACTTGGAATCCAGTAATCCGTATTCTTCTTGGACTATTGCATGGAACAGTGATCACACAGCTGTTGATTCAGTTCAGCCAGAAAATGGAGAAGTTATTTCCAGAGTTGCGAGAAACAATGTTGACAGTTCTGTTGGACTTGATGAACATTGTGGTGGTTCGGATGTTGAATCATTGCCTAAGAGCAGTTACAGATTGGAGCGTTGTGAAAGTAAAGGCAGTATTGATCGTTTCTTAGCTCCACCAATACCGGCCAGTAAAGCTATAACAACTCCTGTAGATGATCCAGGCTTTGCCAAGGTGCCTGGTTATACTTCTGAACTCACAGTAATGGAGGAAGAAGTTGTGCCTACGTCTGACAACTTGGAGCCGGCATCAGCTGTTGAAGAAAATGTTGATAGCAATTTAAAATCACCAAGCAGTGTTTGTCGTGTTTTTCCTACAGTGTGTAAGAAATTCGATGTACCTACTGAAACCGAGCAAACTGTGGTAATGCGGGCAGAAAGTGCAGCTCGAACCAGTCGACCCAACAGCTTAATTGGACTGTCAAAGCCGAGTATTAACTTTTTAGATTCTTGCAAAGAACTGTGGCAAACTGAGCACAGAACGGAGTTTAACGAGCCCGCTGTGGAATCAAGCACAGCGTTAACTGGTTTGTCTAGGCCGCGGCAACGACCAGTGTTTTCAATGACAGCGTCGTCAGACATTGCTCGACCTAACTCGCTGTCATTGTCACAGCGCCCCGTGAGCTGGGCTGCTTCTGTTTCACCGCAGCCGCCGCCGTCTGCTAGTACGTCTAAACGGCCGTGCAGTCTGAATCTGTCGATGGGACGCTCGCAAGAGGCGCTACCACGCAACAGCGGACCTACTGAGACGAAGTGCCGTCGAACGCTGAGAGCGGCTGGTCTTCATTCTGGTCTTCATGCAGTGAGCCTGTCCCAGTCTGAAGCAGCTACCGTGCCCACCGTCCAAACGGCCAGTAGCCCCAGTACTGAGCCTTGTTCCATGCGACCAACTGCATTGCCGTCACTGCAGTCAGTGCAACTTGCAACGCCATCATCGACCACCTTGGGAGGTGCTGCAGCTGATACAGACCACACAAGTTGTCTTACTCCGGCTAACCTGCCAAACACCGAGCAGACGTCATTAGCGTCGTCACAACGTCACGCCGACGTCGTGTCTCCTCTATCCTCGGCAGCAGCTGAAGGCTCACTGTCCGCAAACAGCGGTGCAGCGGCGAGCGTCAGTATTTGTGAGCTTGGAAAAGTTGCGCCGGTCTGGGTACCTGATGCCAGCGCTCCACGCTGTATGCGCTGTGATTGTCGCTTCACGTTCACTCGCCGGCGACATCACTGCAGAGCTTGTGGCAAGGTACATGCACAATCTATTTACTGGAATGGGATCACATCAAGACATAATCTTTTACTATTTTTACTGCTACCGTCGTTTCTATTGAGTCTTTCTAACCAGCCAACTTTGTGCAGACTCTCTTAAAGGGCTGCCTACAAATTACAGTGAAATTGTTTTTTTACAGATTGTGTGCTTTTTTCTGATGTAAAATTAAGGCGCTAAAACACCGAATCATTGAAATTTGATGTCTGTATAGGTTATGATGTTAGCTTTGTAATAGATCCTGAACTGTTTCAGCAAGCTGCCTTACGAAGTAAAAAAATTGCTAGTTACTGTCCAGTGGCGTAGCCAGAAATTTCAATTGGAGGGCCTCGTCTGCCTTTCCCTCTCTCCCCTTCCCCTTTAGTCCCGCCTTTCTCTTCCCCTCTCTTTTACTTCTCCCCTCTTTTCCCCTGTCCTCACCTCTTTTTCTCGTCTCCCTTCCCTTAGAAGTAGAACCCCTAAAATCCAGCTAGGGGGTTTGAGCAGCGCTGAGAGCTCCCCCAGCAGGGTCTGGGGCGGAGCCGCAGCCGAAATCGAATTTGGTACATTTTAGCTTTAAAAGATGAGATCTGGTGGCAACAATTTTAATTATTTTCCTGAAAATAAACTGACCAAATTGGCAAATTTTGTGCTGTTTACACGTATGCTTATGTTTTGTCTGCAGGATTGGGGGGGCCTGGGCCCCCTTTGTCTACGCCACTGCAAGTGAAATTTTTTCTTGCACATGCAGCATGAAAGTCAACGCACAAATAGCCAGAATCCCAGGGTAAAGCAATTAAAACGTAGAATTCAGGAACAACTGTGGAAATTGTTGTACTTATGTGATTGTCACGAAGTGTGTACTATTTTGGTTTTGTGTTTTATGTGTCTCTTTGAATAGATTGATAAGTTTGAAAGGAAAGCCAGTAAGTAGAAATATTTTACAGAAATTGTGGACATTGTAATATATATGAGTGGGCTGAATTCCTAGTAAAGTAAAATCAAGTTTATCCTTTTTACGCGCGAAAGCAGAATGCTTCGCGCGTCTTTGCCATCGTCTGGGCGTCAGTCTGTCCGTCCGTCTGTCTGTCTGTCACACTCGTGAGCTGTATCAAAACGGTGCAAGCTAGGATCACAAAATCTTTACTGTGGGCTGCCCCAAGGTCTCTAGTTTATCG
>Ga0209367_1006730_pt1 | contig 15883 bp, 13 predicted proteins | sample WorMetLIZISLAND2_FD_187412 | JGI IMG/M metagenome (GOLD analysis project Ga0209367, IMG submission 187412) | Marine gutless worms symbiont microbial communities from Max Planck institute for Marine Microbiology, Germany - Olavius geniculatus... ... | reverse complement strand
ATTCTGACTACACAATTAAGAGTACATGGTGTTAACACAGGTGCTGATTTATTCTTTATTTGTTTATATTTTTTTATTTATTAAATGTTTTGAATTTATGTTATTTTTTATAGTTTATTAATATTTCCTTGTTTTAGAGACAGTATGCCTGTTGAAAGCTGTACGAGGGTGGGAGAGATGAAGTATTTAAAGCATTTCTTGGCCATGGCACGCTCTGCTGCACAGTCTAGACAGCGCATGGTAGCGATTGGCTACTAGCAAATAGTAGAGATAAATGCGTTATTTTTCATACGCATTAGCTATTTAGCTACTACAGTAAATAGTTGTATAGGGAACACAACGAAAGAAAAACAGCCTGCACCAATCACCAACGAACAGCAGTGGACTATGCAGTTTTATTTCTTTTGGTAATTTTGGTACTGTGCTCAAGTACCGCAATATCGAACAGCAGTGGACTATGCAGTTTTATTTCTTTTGGTAATTTTGGTACTGTGCTCAAGTACCGCAATATTTGAGTCAATATCATTAATTCATTTGTCGCACCGCACAACACTACGCTGTATTATTTTTTATTCTATGTCTGTTGTCAAGATATGTGTTTACGTGGCTACGACGTAGCTGGTAACACGCTTTGGCTGAAACGAAGTTACTCTACGCCAGGCCTGGTTAGTATTGCGATGGGTGACTGCCTGCGGGCAGGTAAACCATCTTGGTGCGAAGCCTGCCAACTAGGTCGACTCAGCCTTCTACCCTCCATGGGATGGTAAAATGAGTAGTAACTCATTTATATCGGTTACGGAAAATGGGGACCTTGGTGCAACTGACTGGGGTTGCCTAGCCGGCAGGCTGTACGTGATGGCCGTGCGACAGGCGACTCTGGTTAGTGACGAAAGCGCATTAGAGGCATGCGCATGCTCGCAACTATGCGCTATACAAATTGACGACCTTTACCTTTTACCTTTAACGGTCCATCGCCAATGCAAAGTGCTGTTTATTTATCCATTAATTAATTTATCCAGCAAAAAGACCACGTAAAACAGATATAGTATAAATCTGACATTTCTAGATTACAAGTACAATTGAATTAGAGGTCTTATAAATCGATACAAAGAAGTTTTTCTTGTTGGATGATGTTGGAAGTGTATAATTTGGAATGTCATAAGACAAATAAAAAGTGATCGTAAGATTTTTGTCGTAAAATTGTCGTAAGCATTGACATACATGTGCAAAATGTCATAAAATTGTCGCAAAATTGTGATATGAAGTTTTGTGAATTTGGTTCCAGATCCAGATAGATTATGCAACCTAACATCTGGTATATCCCTAACCTAACTTTGTATGCATTGGCACTGTCAGTGAGGAAACAGCTTGAATGAATTACACACAGAAACAGTGTCAAGCACCGAAACAATAGTTACATGTTTTAATGGCAACCACTGCATTATCAGTGTATCGATCTGCCAGCAATCTTACTTTGTTAGCCTGAATTCAGCTTGCACCATACTATTTGTCAGTTTACAGCTGCTTCTATGTGGGTAAAGATCACAACATACGAACTTGCATACATTGGGCTTTGCAATCTGTGATCACCAGAAACAAAAAGTACCATGCTCTCAACAAGCAAAACCATGAACTTCAACATTAGCTTAGTGTGATACTACATAGAGTTGACTGCAGCTGCAACTGGCTGAAAACTAATTCAACCACTAGAGCACCATGATCACCAGCAAAATAAATCAAGTGACTACACACACAATTAGGCCCAGATCAGATTATACCACAATAGCCAGCAATGACTGACAGAACCACTCACTGGCACTGCAAGTGAAATGCTGCTGAACATCGGTCACAGCAGAGCAAGTCTCCGCCCTCTTTGCAGCTGTCGCAACAATCATGATTCGGGGTTTTCCCCGGAAATTTCCGCTGCTGCCGTTCCTGTACTCGATGTCTTCTAGATCGGTCTTTGTCTGTCTGCGGTGGTGCCACCAAACGCCGAATTTCCTAACAAACATCAACATCAAGTTACCTTATTAACAAGATAATGTTCATACGAACACGAAGTCTGTCCAATGCATTTCGATAGTTTACAGTATATGTCTGTATAAATATAATCAGTGAGCTGCTTAGACCAGAGGAAAAAGCATAAAGTTATCGCTCAATAGATAAGTGAATACATTTTTACACAATAAGTAATTAGGATCATGTTGGAATAACAACTTTTACGTAATTGATTCTCCTTGGCAGTATTTACACAACAACTTATCAACAGCTTGCGGTGCCGCCATTGGCAATTTCGATGCGTGAGTATCGTCTGTTTCGAAGCCTGTAATAAAAGCGTAACCAAACATTGGCGCATGCACTGGCAAATTTTCAACAGGAATAACATAGGATGATGGTATAGTACGAAAGTAGTTTAATTATTGCGTACTAGGAATACAACTGATTTAATTCGGACAGGCCGTCGCCGCGACGGCCCACGTACTGAAAGGGTTAATACTTACATCCATTAAACCTCCTGTGAGGTCGAGATCATATTCAACGGTAGTCATGCTGGACTGTGTTCTTGATACCAGTACCCAGCGAGCTCGTTAGTTAATATCGACGAAATGAACAAACTCTGTTGAGCGCCAGCATGTCAAGGATGTCCACCACTGCCTACCAACAACAGCAGGCTAGCAGTAGGCCAACACGATCAGCTGTCGCTGACAGCGTAATGTAAATTTTCACCTATCAAATCTTAGCAACAAAACCAGTTTGTAACCACAAATTACCCTTCTTGGCGCAAAAACAACACAGTTAGCGCATGCGCTCTCATCAATATGTTGTCGTTGCCACAAGGAATCAAGCCTTATACGAGAGGTAAGGCGTGAAACAAAATGTTATTTTAACGTTGGTATGCAAATTTTTAAATTATGCATTTATTTTTATCTGTTTAGTTAACAGTATTTACACTTTACACAGTTACCGTGTTGCAATATTTTTTTTCAAAAATCGTGTTGAAATTAAACTTTGATATTAACACATCTCTAATAATATATATTCTACGTAGCAATGGCTGTTACTAAAGTGGTAGATTCTTGCCCAAAATTGGAGGATATTCTACGTATTTATGAAGAATCAACCCAATCACATTTTATTTTAAAATACTCTGATAAGAATTTTTTTGATGACGGTTAGTGAAACAAGTTGTGTTGTTTGTGAAGTTTCCACCAAGGCCGTCAGACACACCCCCATTTAGCTGACGTATTCCGAGATTGTACAAAAACTCTGATGTGATAAATTATTCTAGTTGTGAAATTAATTTCTAATTTTAGTTTATAAAGTACTAGTATTAATTTATTACACCTAAGTTTTGGTTGTCTTAATATTTTAGTTGTCTTAATAATTCCAATTATATTATGATCTCATTTAACTGAATGCACTCATTTCAGTTATGAATTTCAATTATTGTTATCAAAATATCATTGTGTTATTACCATTTAATTGTATGTCGTTTTTATTGTTATTATATAGCTAAAGTTTTTTAAATGTGTGTATGTTGCAGTTCTGACTTCATCGGTACTTAACTCAAGGCAGAGAATTAGGTGGAGCTTGAGTGCTCTGACTGATCAGGGAATTGTGCTTCCTTTTACGGGGGTTCCATTTATCTTCCTTGGCAACCGCACTTTGTCGTGTCACCATGGGCCAGATCTCAATAAAACGTCAAAAATTAAACAGCGAGACTGCCGAGTTGCTAAATCTGTGAGTCGCTGCATGATCTAACATGATGTCAGTTGGGTTTGGTTACTGTTTTAATAACTTACAAGTGCTGTTTCTTATATGAATATAGCAGACATCAGTTACAAGAATGGATGACCCTGTTAGCAGCAACACAGGAACTTTGACGATGTCATTTTTAAGCAATGTCGCTGAATGCATAAGGCTCATGAATTGTTTGTAAAACATATGATTATGAGGTAGCTTGCTTGTTCTTACTGTGAGAAAGCTGGCTATTTGACTGTGATAGAGATGGAAGCAGGTTAGTTCTCCTGACCCAGAGGAGTGACCAAGTTACTCGACCTAGATGCTGAACTACTTTGACCATTCGATAAAACTATGATCAAAAAGAATCTGGTTGCTTATATTGACCAGAATCACTGACTTGAAGACTTTATGCTGCTATTGCCCATGCATTAGAGGTTAATTTTAACATTATGTGTTATGTAGATTCATGTTTTGCTTTCTTACTTTCCTTATATTCATATGATTGAAGGTGGACAGTCAAGCAGCGCTACCCAAGCAGAGGTACCTTGTCCAGCCAACAAAGAAAATGGACTGTCCCGTTGTAATTCACATGAAGAAACTGGTTTTCTTTCCACAGTACAAGGTATCATCAGCATGCAAATTGCACTGCTAGATTACCAGTGGCATGCTAGATCATCATGCAGTTGCTTATTGCTTACAATTTATAATTGATGTCTTAGATCTATAGTTATCTAGTTCTAATGTGAATACTTAGACCATATAGCTATTGTTTGATGTATATTATTTTAATAAGTTGTGTTATGTATATTTAATTTCTTTATTGTTATTTATTGTTCATGTGTTAAATTATGATGTGTGATCATTAAACTGTATACTTACTGACTTACTTCGTTCAGTTTTGTGTATGATGCGGTGTTGTCCTTAATTGTAATTTCTGTGAAGATTGATGCCGACACAGAATACCTGAGGCGCTGCACTGGCAAGCTGCTGAAAGATGCTCTCATTAGTTTCGAGTCCTCGGCACATGGTACATCTAACCTACAGATGGAACTCCTGTATTATGTGAGACTTCCAGATCCAAACACTCACGTCAACCATGTCATACAAGAGGTGAGTTATATATGTTCACTGTTGGTCTCGATTTTCTGTAAATTCTAGATTTTATGGCTGCTATACATTAAAGGGTGTTTTCACTATCTAGACAATGTCATGCTTTACTGCATTAGGTGATTTTTTGTTTTGTTTTGTAGTCGTACTCTTGGCATCTTTTCAGTTTTAAAACTATTTCAGTTGCTTATCATTTTAAGACATTTTTTGAAACAAACTGTTTAACTGCCAGAAGATCTGCAACAGTCAGTAACACATGTCAGAAGTATCAACGGCTTTGGGAATTGTAATTGATGACAAGCTAGCCTTCACAGAACATGTAGAGACAATTTTGAAGTCCTGCAGAAGTGGACTGTACACCCTTAAAGTTTTGAGAGCACACGGTTTACCGACATTGTCATTGCATGATGTATTTAACGCAGCTGTACTGGCCAAAATACTGTGTTGTAGTCCAGCATGGTCTGGCTACTGTTCAGCTGCTGACCACAACCGTCTTGACGCCTTTCTGCACAAAGCACACAAACTCGTATTCTGCACAGACCTTTCAGAGACTGTCATGGGCAGATTTGATGCTACTGATGACGCATTTTTCGAACAGATTGTAAATAACAGTCATAACGTTTTGAGACTGCTTTTATCTGAACGTTTGTCTAATGGATGCAATCTTTGTAGCAGGCAACATGATTTTATCCTTCTCGACAAAACTAACCGTTTAACTGACAGTGGTTTTATCATTCACATGTTGTATAAAAATTGCTATTAGGCCTAGGTTTTAACCTTGTCATTGGAATATGTTTTTAGTTCTTTGTTAACTCTGCTGCTTTGCAGATTGTCAAAACTTTTATCAAACGAATATTTGATTTTTGATTTGATTTGAGCAGTGATGCTGTGACAGATGGGAATTTTTTGAACTGAACTAGGACCAACAGCATGACAAGAATTGGACCATGCTGGAAGTTGGGAACTGACACCTGGAGGAGAGCAGAATAGGATTTAAATTGATGTCGTTAGTCTTGAGAATTTGAATGAAACTAATAATGCGTAATGTGTTTTAAAACATAGATCTGCACTCAGTGCTTCTAATTGTTTTTTTTTTATTTCAAGGAGAATGCTGCACTTCTGACTGTCTGAAGACAGTGACGAGGTCATGTTCTTGTGTGAAATGTTTGTCTGTAGACTCCTGGGATCCGGGAGCCTCTGAGAGGAAGTGTCAGAACTACACGGATAGCTGAGGAAATAAAGGAAGAGGAGTGTTTAATAGCTAGCAATGAATTAGAAACCAGCGTGATACAGCCACTGAATGCTGACAACATGATTGAATCATCAGTTGTCTAGTAAATAGTCTTACTGCATCTTTCCTTGATAATTGTTATTAATTGCACGGTATTAGACTTACTTACACATCATTGTAATCTTAATTGGGATTGTGTTATTTGTCGGTTTTGTATCTTATGTTGTCACTGGTATAGCCATAGACTGATTATGGACACTGTGGAAACTGGTTCAATTCAGCATTTTTGCTGCCGTTGGGTTGTTCATGATTTGCTGTACGGTGCATCACAAATTGTCTGCATTATTGCTGTTATTATTATTTTGAAATAAAATTTATTTGACTTTAATTGGTGTTGTTTTCTGTTTGCAGCAATATGAAAGACATCCAGCATACATCCTCCGATGGTCAGATGGACATACTGGCTAATGCTATGCACCAATTGCAGCCACAGCCGCATGTCGTCGGCCATTCAGGCACAGTCAGCATGAACTCAGATGCAAGTGTAGTGAGCATAGATCAGTCATCAGTGAACACTTTTCCGATCACGTCCACTGTGGGTGTGGCGCAGTCACCAGTGCAGTCTGGTCGGCTGGCTATGACAGTGCAAGCCAGTCCCGGTGTATCTCAGCACATTGTCCTGCCGGTAGGACAGAGGCATCAGGTAGTTGTGCCAGCCAGCCAGTCTAGTCCAGTCCATGCAGCATCTTCGTCCGTCAACAGGCAGACTGTGTATCGGTACATGTCTCCTCCGCAGCCTCAGCAGACAGTGAACAGATACCAGCTGTGTGCGTTGATCCAAGCAGCCGATACTGCGACACAGAGTAGTACAGCTGCTATGACTCCAGCAGATAACCCACCATTGATCAGTGCTGGAGATCAGATGACGGCACAGTATTTTACTACAAGTTCGGGGGTCTTTACACCCGATAGCAGCGGCATTGGGTACATGGCTTCCAGCCAGATGGCCAAGCAACAACCCAGGTATGGTTTGCGCTGCGGGTTAAAGCTGGGAATAGAAAAGTCTTGTTTTACTAAACATCATGCAACGATAATTTTGTCGTTAAAGTGCACTGTTTTTTGTTTAAATTGGGATCTTTATTTGCATTACATTGTCTAAAATTGCTTGAAACTGTTAGATGATTTCAGTGTATATGTTTTAAGTGCTTTTAAGTGCTTTCCACGCATATAGTGTAGTGTGGGAAAGTTTTAATTTTCTAGCATATTTATCACTTTCTCATAGAATACTTTTACTTTGATGCAAATTTACTAAGATTTTGTAATTTGTGTTAGTCAAACTCAAGTGAGAAAGTTGTTTCGTTCGTGGCTGATATGAATGTAGTGTGAGTGCAAATACCTTTCGTTTGACATGGGTGACATATTTTTGGTAATATCAGCCAATATCATATATTATCTTGCATATATTGTGGACTGTTGACAGAGTTAGAGCCACATTTGTTGACCTCAGAAATCCTGTTTGCCAAGATATTTACATTGTGTACACTTTTGCTATATCTGTTTTGAGCCAGTAACAATTTATTGAATGATTGATTAAAATAGCTGTGTTGTCTTTAACTGCAGTTGGTTGGTTGGCCATGGCAGAGACATAGTCGAGTCAACCATTGACAGGCTTGCTGCAAGATACTCCAAGGTCGACCAGGAAAAGCTGTTGGACGTGGTCCGCGAGATGGATCGAGCTGATGATGGCATTGTGTTGATGCAGACCGGCGTTCGACATCGCTCAGACATTGTTCTTAGTCCCCAGAACCTTGCTGCGTTGAATGCCGCCGATGACAGCACCGAAGACTTTGAGTGTAAGATTGACGTTCCTAACGCTGACCTGATGTTTATCTACCAGTCGACAGAAATGAGGCGGTTGTACCGACGCTACGGCGGCTTAATGGTGGTACTAGACGCTCTTTATCGAGCCGACCGCTATCCACTTCCCATGTTTTTTCTCCTCGTGAGAACCAACGTGAATTATCAGGTAGCAGCAGTGATGGTGGTGCAGCGGGAGACAAGGCAGACTCTTGTCAATGCTCTGCACATTATTCGTGGATGGAACCCCAAAGTTAATCCTCGCTATGCACTGGTGGATTTCTCGCAGGAAGAGGTTGCTGCGCTTGAAGATACTTTTCCAGGTTACTGTATAGTGTACATCTCTTAGTGCTTCAGCTGCTGGTGGTTTTAGATTTTTTGGCTCATTAGTGAATTTCTCCAGAGTTACTCCATTTTTGGAGTGAGCTAAATGTGTGCCGAAATGTCAGCTTGTCTGTAAAGTGTCATTGTTTGCATCGTGGTTTTTATAATGTGCAGAAAGTTTGTTTGTCTGCTTGTCTGCTTGTCATCTGTCATACCCCTTTGGCACCTTCTGTGTTGAACAGTCGCAGACCCCGACCGTGGCGTTTGAGCCCTTGGAACTTAGATATGTGCCCCCACCTGTTTCACGGACAGCCTGAGGGGGTTGAGTTGCCGGGTGATGGAGTGGACTTACCCATAGGGCGTGAGCTTTGTTATTTTGAATAATATTGGTAGTGATAGTAACAATAGTAATTTACTAATAGTAATAGTAGTAATACACCGAGGTCCATAAAAAATGTGGCACTTTACTTTTGTTTATATCTTTGCCAATTATTGATCGATTTTCAAAATTTTTTCATCGGCACACTGTGCAGACAATTTGCAATAATGTGTTTATTACATATTCCACCACAACATAATTGCATCTTTACACTATCTTGTGAAATGTAAATGTAAGAAAAAACTAATGATAATAACGAACATTTAGGTAAATGGAAAACATGTCAGATAAACATTGCACTAAATGATCCACATGACACTAAACTGTGTTAAACCCACACAGTTAAGTGTCTTACAGACCATTAATCACAATGTTGGTCTGAAGTGTTTTTTGTTCATTTACCAAAATGTTTGTTATTATCGTTATACATTCATATTTCACTTATATTTCCCAAGGTAGTACAAGGATGTTAGGCCTTGGCCTTGGCCATTCCTTAAGGATTAAAATTGGCGGCCTTGGCCTTGGCCTTGACACTCAAGGCCTTGGCCTTGGTTGCCTTGGCCTTGACACTTAGGCCTTGGCCTTGGCCTTGGCCTTAAATGGCAAGGCCAAGGCTGGAAAAGAGTCACTGTGTCTAAGCACTAAATGGATTTGTTAGCTATAGTTATTGCTAATATTCTCCCAAGTTTACTTCCTGTTCTTATGCCCGGAATTAACCTGTTTAATTTTATGCCGAAACATGGTTATGTCAACTTATGTACCGTCTCAGTTTGGACTCCTTATTGTTCCCCTGGTCAAATACAAGAATGAAGATGTTTGCAGTTCAGGTAAATGTAGAGGCAATACAATCAATTCTCTTATGTTCAAAGTTTTTTTAGCAGTGTCTTATGATGATCGTGCAAGGTGCACAGGGTATTTCATTGCCATTACTATACTAATTGCCATTGCTGTTATTCTTCATGCTGTTGCTGCTGCTGCTGCTGTTTATGCTGCATTATTCCGGTGCTTTCTTCTAGCCCACATTGCTATCTGTTGCTATTACTAGTGCTAGTTTATGTGACTTGTGCTGATGTTAATTTGCATCGTTGTACAGGTATCCACGTGCACATATGTGACTATCACCGTGAGCAGTCTTGGCAGCGCTGGATGAGCAAGGTTAGATCACATCTTTGTTGATCAGACACAGCAGCTTACCGGTCGGCGACTTATTTATAAATGAGTCATTTTAGTTAATTTGAAATTTGGAAACACCAAGTAGAGTGCTAAAGTCAGTGGCACTTATAAGCATCACAGTAAAAACAGTGCGAATACTAAATGACCGGTTAAGTTAATTAATCCAAGTAATGTATTAATTTAGGTAAATTTTTGTAGTCAGTCAGAATGACCACGTAAACTATTTAATTGTCAGTTGTTGTTCAATCTTATCATTCGAAAACTAAAGCAAAATTGGAAAACGAACATTCGTCATTAGCTGTCAGTCATTGTAGGCTGTTAAGACGTCCAGAATTTTGATTGAATTTCAGTCTATTACAAAGTTAAATGATTAATTTTTTGAAACAATTGATTAATTGATCATTACTTTCAGTAGCCCTGTATGTGTGAACTGACATGCAAGGTACAGGCACAGTGATGTTACTTAGAGCCAGTTGATTCTGGCCATTGATATTTTTGTAGTTTTTGGTATTTTTTTATTTATTAATGTTGGTATTAATGGCTGTAGCCTCAGTGTTACTGATATTTCTGTTGCTGTTGCATGTGCATTAGAATGGATTGGGGTCGGAAGGGGATGGCGTAAGGACAAAGCTTCGACGTATAGCGAATGCTCTGAATGTCGAGGACGTAAGCCGAACGCTGACTGAGTTTGAGTCCTCGGCCGCATTTATGTCAAACCGGCGACTTGCTCACTGGTTTAGCAGCACGTGGAAGCCTCATCTCATGGCAGGCTTATTTCACTAATTCTCATCTATTAGTAGTAGTCTTCATCGTATTCATGATCGTAGTTGTAGTACTAGTTTAATGATGTGCCAGCATGTAATGCATGTGTACAACTAAGAATACAGTAGAATGTGCATACAAAAGCTGCATCCAGCGGCAGTAAAAGAAAGTAAATGACAGACATCATTGATGTGGCAGCAGCAGCGGCGGCGGCGACGTGCTTGTCGAGGCAGCTTCTTTGTGTAAACGTGGTATAGGTGGCAGGCCCAGCAGCCCATGGGCTGTAGTGTTGCGGCAGGCCGTCTTGTGGTCACTCAGTTCGGTCAGCTAAGCAAGATGCGATAGATGCAAGTGTGTTTTTGCAGCGCTGGAGTGCAGCGTATCGCAGTGCCGAGCTGACGTTTCTGCTGTACACAAACAATGGTACGAAGAACATGAACGAAGATTTCCTGCACGAGTTTATGACCAGCTGCAGTGAGTCTACACTGAGTGATTTACTCGGCGTCATCATACGTCGCCAATTACCGGCACTGCTTGGGACGTACGTAACTCTCACTTTGCTTGCTAAGTATAAGTCATTTTTATTTTGATTGTTTTTGCATTTGCTGTCATCGGGACTGCAGATTTTGATGATTAACTGGCTGAGTTATTGTTTAAATTTTAATGAGTTGATTTCACAAATGTGTGGCATGGTAACCACAGTATCACGGCATGCGTCAATAGTAATTTTGTGATGGTAACCGTAATGAAACGATGTTAATAAGAAGAATGAATAAGAATAGTAATAGCTTTAGCCACATGCACGTGAAGAGCAGAACTTTGCATGTTTTATTTTGTCTTCTAAACATTACCTAAACACTAGCAAAAGCTAATCACTTCTTTTGCGTTCATACATTTTCAGTGATTTTGTGTACAAACTGACAAACGAACAAACAAAGCAGAGGTGAAAACGAAACATTGGTTGGTCTATCGGTGCAGGTAGACAGAGCTGAATGCAGTGCTTTCGTGGCAGAGTTAGAGTAGAAGCAGGGGAAAGAGGGGTAAATTCCCATCTAATTTTTGGTTGTCGGAATATTAGCAGAAAATCTTCGTATTGTCGGAAAAATTTTGTCCAAGCATGCAAGATTTGGGGTCAAAAAACCATTGGGGCGATTTTATGAAAATTTGAGGGAAAAATCAAAATTTTGAGCACCCATGATCTCCTTTGTTGAAAATTTGCACCTGTCTGTTGGGAAATTTGCAACTTCCTATCTCAGCTACTTTTCAAAACCATGACGTTGCTGGCTGAATGCAACACAGTAGTTGGATGTTTCAGAGCATTAGAGGTTTTCTTACTAGGGCTGTACCGAATAGCAGATTTTACTATTCGGCCGAATAAGAATAATGTGTTATAGTATTCGGCCAAATACGAATAGAATGCGAATGGTTGATGCAAGTTCAAACAGATTGCCAAATGCTCTGGTTTTGTCACAGAGCGGTGAAAAATTTTGAAAATCAGGCATTTTGTATCCATGTTAAACGAATGATGCTGACAAAGATTACTGATTAACATTACATGACAGTGACTTATGGCAGACTCTTGATAGTGAGCAAACTATATTGTTAAGAAAATGCCATAAGCATCATGTGTGGGTGTTATGCTGCTGAGATAGCTGGGCTGACAGCAACTGTTTTTGAGACTGAATAATTCGTATTCGGTCTATTTATGGCACTACTATTTGGCCGAATACAAATACACCATTCGGCCTACTGTTCGGGCCGAATAGATTATGAATAAAATATTTGGTACAGCCCTATTTTTTACTATGAGAATATGCTATACGAATTTACTTGTGACCTTTGGTCAATCGTCATTGTCTGGGTGCTTTGCAGGTACATGGAGTTGAATGTGCGTTCATCGAGTCTTTACCGCAAGTACAATGACGACGTGCCCCAATACCTGCGCAATCGTCCACGGCGTCTCATTGATGACATGCGCAAGAAGATGGTCTCTTTAGACAGTGGCGCCATCACCGGTGTTCAGGTATTACATTGTTCTGTAAAAGCGTTAATTTTTAAACACATTAATGCATTGTGTTAATTAATGCATGCATTAACGGGTTAGTAATGCATTATTAATATTGTTGATATTGTAGGTGGACCACATTGAGAGAGTTACTGGAGTGAAGCCCATGAAGTCGTGCCTGTGTTGCGGGACTTTGACAGTAGTGATGGAATGGCAACAAAACAATTTTCAATTACTTGAATATTATTTGATCATCAATTAAACATAGTTTAATTGAATATTGGAACTCCTCCTTCAGAGGATTAAGTAAATTTACATATGTGTGTTAATTTTTTAACGCACATCAATTCTTTAACATGTTAAGTTAACGTGTTAGTTCGACAGCTCTGATTCTTTTAAATTATGTAATCGCATATTACATTCTACTGCACCATCAGCCTAAGGCCTACACACAAAAAAGATTATACTTGAAAAGCGTTAAATCACACTTGTTTCAAGTAAAAATATACTTGAAACATAGCTTAAGTCAAGACGTACCTGAGTCCAGTATGTTTATTTACTTGAATGTACACACTTGTTTCAAGTAAGGTATATACTTCAACTGAATAAGTTATTTACTTACTTCAAGTATGCTTAATTGCTTATTTTAATGCACTTGTGACAATTTATTTATATTATATCAGATAAATAAAAGATAAAAAATAAAAGTTTGTATTTGAGTTAAATTAAGTTATTTACTTGGTGTGAGCTTTGCTTAAGTTACTTGTATTGTATAGGTCAAGTCAGATGTGGCCGGAGTGTTCCTGGTGTCATCCCGCGGTGGTCGACCTCCACACGAGGTGGTTTTCGGTGACGAGTCGACGTTTTGCAGCTGTACTTGTCAGTCATTTCAGCGCACCCAGCTTCTCTGCACGCACTTCTGCGCCGTGTTCCGTGCCCTGCCCAACGACTGGACGTTTGAGCACATCACTCCTCTCTACACGCAGAGTCCGCTGCTGACGCTGGATGAGGACATCCTTCAGTCAGGACTTCAGGCTTCGTTCTCCCAGCAGAACAGCGTTTCACCCCCCGACGACGAGCTCCCGATACTGAGCAGTCCTGTGGCCGGACCGAAGCTGCTGAAGTCAGAAAGGCAGAAGGCTCGATCGTTGCTACGGAAAGTCTACGAGATGGCATCCTCGGTCAGTGATGTCGAACTTTTGCGGAACATTGTGACGTGTTTAGAGCCGATACAAAAGGAAATGTCGGAACTAGTGTCGAAGGATTCAGCGCAGGCCGAGACAGCAGACAGCAGTGGACGCAAACGTAAGGTCGAGGTGGCTGAGAAATGTTGGACGCTGCAGAAGAAACAAATTTATTCTGATGATGGTCGGCAGATGAGGGTTGTCGAGATACACGTGATAGATGGCTCGGCTATGGGCAATGTGACTGCATCCGGGCCGACGTTCACTGTTTCACAGACGCCACCTGCGACAACAGCGATGTAGACGGTGATTAACTGATGCATTCTGTGTGATTTTTGATGGCTGTGATGTATTTACTTATGATCACACTGGTGTAATTATATACTGCAGCTGCTCTTGAATGTTGGACGTTGTTGGCTGAGTTTGTAATTGATATGGAAGATCAGCAAGTATGATACTTGGCTAGACAATTGGTCAGTGCATTAGATATGCTTCATGATGTTGCACTATATGAATCCAATGTTGACATTGACATTGACAAGGTAATTTCTTTTCTTAGTTAGGTCATCAAAAACCGACTGCGTGCCTTCAAGTAAAGCCTCACAGATTGCTGTAGTTGGTAGAGGTCCCTCACTGCGTTTGCTTGGAATCAGTTTATATCCCATTTTATGGGGATAGCTTGTTTGTTTGTTATCTCATTTGTTTGTCTGGCTATTGCTAGACAGGAGTTTTGCTTTTTTGTTTTTTTGGTGACACTGTTCTAAAACGTGGGACACTTATATCACATTATTAAGTGATGCCTCATTCCCCTCAGAAAAGGATATTTGGTAGTCAGGACAACCCCGTGAGCCCAGTCTGCAATGCAGTACCATCCAGTGCCAAGTATCTTTTGACCTTGTTTAGACTTTGTTTTTTCTATGTAATTAGTGCATCATTTTATTTTTGTTTCAAAGTCGTTTGATATTTAGTCACAGGACTAAAAAAACTTTTCAAAACTTCCAATTGTAATGTTGCAGCAACGTTAACCAAAAGACTGGATGCGAAAATGGCAAAGGAGTGCACTGGGCATCTCGTTGACTAGAGGTCGATTGAATTTCGGTTTGGGTTTTGGCACTGAATCTGACAATGAAGCCACTTTCGGTCTGGTTTCGGTTTCGGTGGGACGCACTGTGATGAGTTTTGGTTTTGGCCAAAACTACGAGTGTATTTGGCACCAAAACCGAAAGTGATCTAATGCTGGCTGTCTTCTTTGACTGTGCCTCTTATCAGTCGTCTTGTACTCATTAACGCTGGTCCACGTTACCTGCAGTGCAGTGTTAAGTGCTGACAACTGTGCATCTAGTCTCAAGCATGATTAAAAGGTCTCAAGCAAGGAAGCCTGGATAGCGCAGTGTCAGTGTCATGTAGCTCGGTCAATTGCTGCTGCAAAGGCTGACCTGGTAGCGACGTGCATGGTCTGGCTCGTCAGCCAGTCAGCGTTCACTAATGACAGTTTAGCGGGGAAGCGAAGTTGTTTCGAAGACGAACACATTTATTTATTACTTATTTATTAAGCTTTTGTTTACATTTTGATCATTTCATATTCTTTGTGCGGTTTTTAGAAAATAACAGGAAGTAAATGACAAAAACAGATTAAAAGTAACATTCTCAAAGCTTAAACGTACAACATGACATGGCAGATGTAAATCCAAGAGATAGAGCATCAGAGGTTTGCTTATGTTTACTGGATTTCCGATATATTACGTGTAATGGAGCAATTGGCATTTGCAAAACTTCCGAGCCGGTCAAAAACAAATAGAAAAATAAATCTTTTGAACAGATATATACAGTGATTTGGCAAAACTATGTGGATTTTGGGGGTAGAGAATTACAGAAGTAGTGAATGCAGTGAATGGGAGTCTTGTTTCGTCGCGGATGGGCCAGAAGTTCGCTTCTGTTTTGTAACCGACACTGTTTTTAGAATTATGGCTTTTTCGCCCCTTTGCCGGTTCGCTCCTGGCTTGTTCGTTCCCTGGCTCGTTTGCCCCCTGGCTGATTCGCCCCCTGGCTCTTTCGCCCCCTGGCTTGTTCGCCCTCTGGCTGATTCGCTCCTTGTGCCTGGCTGATTTGCCCTCTGG
>Ga0209367_1006729_pt1 | contig 15884 bp, 9 predicted proteins | sample WorMetLIZISLAND2_FD_187412 | JGI IMG/M metagenome (GOLD analysis project Ga0209367, IMG submission 187412) | Marine gutless worms symbiont microbial communities from Max Planck institute for Marine Microbiology, Germany - Olavius geniculatus... ... | reverse complement strand
CTGCAGAAGTCACACCCCACCCAGGCGATGGTATCGGCGTTTATCCGCTCGTTCTTCCTGGGAGGGGGTTCTTGCCTATCGCATGCATGGCAAACGGACTGGTCAATGTTGGCGGCGACGGTGTCGGTGGCGGTGGCAGGCTGACCGGTGACACGGGCCACCAGCTGTGACGCAACATCATCGTTGGCGCACTATTGACTGCTTCTCGGCGTGCGGCGGCGCGCGTCACGGTGCGTGCTTGCCTTTCATGTCGCCGTGCTCTACGCGCCCTGCGCGCACTCCTTAGAACGACCGCCCGTTCGTTCAGAATAGTGGGTAAACTGCGAGGAAATCTATTTATAGCCGACCAATCGCTTGCCGCCTCGCACGCTCCCTCGCACTTTACCGTCCTCGCACCTCGCGCTTCGCACCTCGCATTTTACCCTGACCCGGTGTTGTCTGATTACAAAGTTTGTTTACATTTTCTGGGCGTCACCCGCTCGAAAATATTTTGCAAGTTACGCGTGAAATACAACGAGTAATAAAAGTATAATGTCGTGTAATATGAAAATTGACACATTGACTACTGATGGTGCGTCAGAGGAGCCTGATATTCATTTAATGCCGTGCAAAATTGATTACGACGGAGAGGCTAATGTGAGGGAGTATTTTTACCCTGTCGTTACTTCAAAGGGTGCCGATTGCTGCGATGGTGAGAATTGCTGGGACGAGTGGAGTTTACTGGGCGCCATAGGAATACACTTAACCCTAACCCTACACCTAACCCTGACCCTACACCTAACCCTAAACCTAATCCTAACCCTAACCCTATTGGTAGTTAGAAGGTATATATGTGAAATAATAGGCGCAATGTATTCCTATGGCGCCCAGTAAACTCCACTCTACCCGAATTGCTAAATGAGTGGTAATGATTTAATGATGTAATTTGTTAAAAATAAAATATAGGCTGCAAATAAGTTCTGCTGTAGTAAACAGTGTCAGAAATTGTTTTACAGTGTGAACTTCATAATGATGTTTAAGTGATTTCCAGGCTTGTTGGCGAGACGAGCATTTAGCTAAGGTGCTTTTTACATCGTAATCTTTATCACTGAATCAGCCACAGTTGCGTTTTGTGTGATGATGAATACATCCAGGTTAACTATATTCAAAAAATGATTCAAATACTGTTTCATTTTAGTTAGCTGCTTAGTGACTGCTTTCGTTAATGACATGTAACTGTTTAGTTTTCACGTCTTCATTTCGAGGTCGGCCACTAGAAGGACACAAGTTACCTGTACCAGAAGGCTACGTTGGTAAGTTATTTTTACTTTTGCCATGAGAAAACAACTGCACACTGCATTCTAGAATAAAATTACTTTGGAGTCCCCTGGAACCACTTCCGTTTGCTACTGCAACTCGTAGTTAGGTTAGGGGTCTTCCAAACAGCTAAGGTTCCACACCACCGCTGCCGATAAGCTACAAGGTTTAGCGTCTTAGTTTCATTCTTACAGCGCACTGACTGTTCATGATGAGATTATGCACTGCCCGGCACTGAGGTTGATTAGGCTATTTTATGTAGGGTGTAAAAAGTAACAGCCACACTGCCATGCTGTGGCACGTACCACAGACTTCCTGTTTCCGGCTCAGTTAATCAACAGTGGGGCGCACTGAATATTCATGACATGGTAGCGCCGTGGGTAGCAGGCTGATTTGTGTAGGGCGGAAAATGTAACAGCCACAGCTAATGCCGTGGCTGCTGTGATAGTGGACTGGAGTGGATGAAAAATTTGAAAACTCAACGTTTGGTCTGCAGTTTATTAGTGCATGTCGTAGGTTGCGAACTTGTGAGTTCTGCATCTGTTAAGCAGTCACTGCAGGTGTGGACTTGTTTACTTTAAACGATGTTTGCTAATAAAAGGCAAACTCATTTTCTTGTCGGCCTATTCTGTAAAAAAAACTATTTCTATCTTTAGACAAAAATCTCCAAAATTATTCTCACCAGAAGCTTTCTGTGAAGCTCAAAATGAACCAGAATAAATGTCGGCTGGGGCTTTGCCCCAGACCCCACTGGGGGAGCTTACAGCCTCCCCCAGAGCCCTTAGCTGGAATATACCTTATCGGCCTTTCGGGTCTTCATAATCAGCCCTTTGGGCCGATTACTGATTCCTCTTTTTCGTTTTAAAATGTTGGCATGTACACTATTGGATCTCAAAAATTACTACCTGTGACAGTCTTACCATCTTAAATCGCCAAGGTAAGTGTTAAGGCTTATCAGTCCAGCCAGCCGCAGCAATCCGCTAAGACAGATGTTAAGATTTCAGACCAGTTGTTAAGTCCTTATCAACCGGTTCTGGAGATTACTACATTTTTGTTGCCCAATATTGTTTCAGGTCTGGTACTTAAAGAGTTGCCAGTTGAGGCTTCTTTGAATGGTGACAATGATGATGATGGAAAGCGTCTAGCAGTAACGCACAAGTTCAAAGACTTCACATATTGGAACCTTGACTTAACTCCAAGTGTCGATGACAAAATAGTGCAAGCAATGAAATGGATTGACATTGCAAACGTGGTATATTTCAGCCAAATGTCTCTGTTTTTGTTCAGTAGCTTAAAAGATGGGAAGTTGGTCCAAGTTGATGTCATTATCACAACTTGCAAGTGAAAGTATGTCTGCAGTTTTTGCCTCTTAGGTTATAATTGTCAATACAGTTAATACACCAAATTTATCCAGATTTATTCAATACAGTTAGTTCCCACTGAATGATTACTTTAAAAATGCACAGTAACTCACTTTTTATGTTACGATATGTCCGTTGTTTCATTTAGACAAAGCATAGGCATGTGTACGTTTATAATGTTACTATTTCACCACTGGTTATGCTTTGTATCTCTTTCTTGTGCAAACTTGTCTGCAGATTCATGGATCGACTGCACCAAATGGAAGTAGTTCTAGTAGTAGTCTAGACAGCGAACGTCCGTCACAGTAGTGGCACATTCCGCAATCTTTGTCTTAGCCATCAATAGTATTAGCATTCATTAACAAGGGTCAGGGTTCCCACGCGTCCTTGAAAGTTCTGGAATATTTTTCTCTTAATTCAAGGCCTTGAAAGTCTTTGCAAACAGTGTTGATCCTTGAAAATCCTTGAATTTGAATTTCTAGGTCCTCGAAGTGCTGGCATTTTTTCAGTACATATATATAAACACACATGTCACAGATTATACAAAATGCAGCTTCCAAAGAAAAAAAGGTGTAAATTGATAAATATGGTTTAAACTTGATTGCATGCAATTTTACAGTTAGCGATGTGGCACGTAATGTATAATGATATGAACTAATGTCGACATTTAGTCCTTGAAAATTACTGTCGGCAGTGCTCGAATTTTATATCGTGACTACAGTGGGAACCCTGAAGCATATTGGTTGTTTGTATACTGTGTACATGTAGTTAACTTATTCTTACATTGTCAGTTTTGGTACTAGAGCTGCATTTTTGCATGTTCTGTGATGAGTTAGTGTGTAGTAAAATGCTATCCATTATTATTTGTGAAAAAATTTGATCCAAATTACCACACGTTATCTTGTTATACAAGAACTGTTACCATATCTTGCTGTTTTTAGTTTTCTGTATATGCTAATTATGACAACACTGCTGGTTACAAAAACAGTTAGCAGCTTATAGAGTATGATTAATCCAGTCTGTTTTTAGCATTACGGCAAAAACATCAGGTTTTGGTGCTCTTTCACTTAGCTGCACCATTATTATTGTCAATGCAGTGGATGTATCTGATCATTTTTTAATTGAAATATAGCCTGAATTAGTGTTTTTTACCAGTTTGCTTGTACATTTCTCTGTACCTTTTTATATTATTAACATTTACAAGTGACTTACTGTTTGCGATTTTGCAATCTGCATGTTATTAGGCAACTGCAAGTAGATGGACAATGAAATACATCAACGTTTATTTTTAAGGCTGCCCATTTCATTCGTGCAAAAAAAAAACATTTTGTTGCCTTGATGCAAGTAGAGATAAGCTGCTACCAAAATCAGTGACCTTGAATGAACTTGAACAGCTATTGTGTACAATATTGCATATTTTTGCTCTGGCGTCCACGAGGAAAACCCAAATAAGATGGATTCACATTTCCAGTGGCAGAAATACATCGATAGACCATGGATGCTTCTGAGTACTGCAGTACGCTATCGCTTCATCGTGTTATGCAGTTTTCTTGCGACTTTCTCACATATTTCTCATATTAATATATTAATGATAGCGCAACCAAATATACACAGTAGCCCAAACAAGTAAGCTACTGCATTTTGTCCATATCTTTTAAGTATTTATTTGAGTAAAATGTCAAATGTGAATTATAGTAAGTGCCAAAAATGTTAACATATAGCTACAAAATAAGTTTTTATCTTTTAGCAAAATAATGCACAGCTTGTAGGGCCACATGATCGAAATACGATGCTCATGCAGTAAAGTGAGTAAAATTGCAGCTGCCAACCGGCATTAATGTACATTAGCAAATTTAAGCAAAAAACGGTTCAAGTTATTCAATAACATATTCAATATGTCCTCCATTTTTCTTTACGCTTACCATAACTCATATTTAACATTTCAGTTAAATACTTTAAAAAATTACCATTAGACCTTTCTGCTGACCTATAGAAATTGCTGGTTTTGGGATTTCATGTTTTGCAAGGCAAAGTAGTGACACAATAGGTGTGGTGTGCATGCCACTGGGTAGCAAATTTCTTACAGAGCCTACTGATAAAAAGTTGTGAAAAATGCTCAATATTTAGTCAATATTTAGTGAAGATATAGTCAAAGTGCAATAGCTTACTTTTTTGGCCACCCTGTACATTCTGTATTATCACCATCAACATTTATTTGAGAGGCTGCATATAACTAACAATCTGTGTATGAATTAGGATGGAAATCTGCAGGTATTCGATGTAATAATATAAACTTAAAACAATTTGTCGAACCACAACTTAATGTCCAACACTTTTTTAACCTTCATGACTAACCAAAATTTCCAGCTGGGGAACATAATTAACAACTGACATTTGTTAATCAACAACTGTGTGACTACAAATTAACTACGAACATAATCTTATGTGTTTGCCACAATAGCACACAATTAAAATACAACAAGAGTGCTGCAAAACTAAACCCTGCGTCAAAGAACAATGCTTAACAAAAACAGATGCATAGAAGTACAACGTGTTGAGTAATGACTAAAAAATATTGAGTATGACGTTACACATCTACAGTCATTATCTTCAAATTAAAAATAAAACAAAAGTCAATAAATACACTGAACAACGGTTCAAAGAAACAACACTGACTAGTGTATCGGGTCAGATAATAAACAAAACAATGTAAAAAATACATATGGGAAGTACAGGGTGGGCAAAAAACATGGCACTTTACTTTTGTCCATATCTTCGCCAATTATTGACCGATTTTCAAAATTTTTTTCACTGGCACACTGCGGACAATTTGCAATAACGTGTTTATTACACATCCCACCACACCAAAAATGTGTCTCTACACTACCTTGTGAAATATCAATGAAATATGCATTCATAACAATAATAACAAACAAACATTTTGGTAAAATTGAAAAAAACACTTCAGACCAACACTGCAGTGTATGGTCTGTATGTGTGGGTTTAACACAGTCTAGTGTCATACGGATTACTCATCACAATGTTGGTCTAAAGTGCTTTTTCATATACCTAAATTAATGTTAGTATCGTTAGTTTTTGCTTACATTTATATTTCACAAGGTAGGGTAGAGACACATTAAACGTGGTGGGAGTGTAATAATCACATTATTGCAAATTGTCTGTAGAGTGTGCCAGTGAAAGAATTTTGAAAATCGGTCAATAATTGGCGAAGATATGGACAAACATAAAGTAGAACATTTTTATGGCCAACAGTGTAGACAACATAAATCACAGCTGCACTGCTGCAGTCTTCACAATATAATCATTAAAAAAACCACACACACACACTGTACCAGTTTACGCTGCTTCACAACGGACAGTGTTTCAGCTTTGTTGCTGGTGGCTTGATGACTTGACAGAGAAGGCTGTATGTAGATCTGCAAGTCGGGTCGATCAAGTCGACTTTGGTCTTCCACGTCAAGTCGAGTCGGTCTGTAGCAGCGTCAATATCAAAATTTTCTGGTGCCGTCGGTCTCATTACAAGTCATTTCAAGTCGACTTGAGAAATCGATTTGACCAGTAATCTTGCACCTACAGCTGTAGCAGTTCTCTCAAATGCAGCTATCAATGAGTTCGGGCAAATAAGGCAATTTGTAATATATTTTAGTAACCATATATAAAATAACAGTATATTAATTAGGTTGAACAGGTTATTGAGTTTCACACAGCCTTAATTGTTAGATGACGTAGAGGTCTATGTGCGGAAAACCGCAAATTCCTGTCTCCCCACTACCTTCTTAGCCCACAACGCCACTTGCGACTACTTCAGTGCATCTTAACTCGCCACCTCAGGACAAGGTAGCAGGCGGCACGAAGGACGACAAAGAACGAGCACAGAGCAATGAAGTCAATGTAGAAGTTTGCATGCTCAACATCAAGCTCTTTGAGTACGTCATCACCTTCTTGAAAGATACACGCACGCTTGCCGTCCTTCTCACACTCAAACGGTTCTCGGTCGTATCCGTAGATCGCCTGCATCACCCCCTCAAATGAGTACCTACACAGACAGACAGCTTATTATTCTACAAAATTAAGCATTTCTCTGCTGCTCATTCAAAAGTTTGCCATCTCTCTACATACAGACAAATTACAGACATTTCTCTGCTACAGCCACAGGATAAGATAGAAGAGCTTGGAAACAACGACAACATCAGACAATGCAGTAACAATGTTTTATTCAGTAGTCGCTATTAACAGCATTATTATTTACAGCATTATTATTGCTGTTATCATTCCTATTCACTATCAAAAATGAAAGCATGACACAAAAAAACAGACACAGATTCATAAACAACAAGTCTCATGAAACAAACTAACACATTGACGCCGGAGATAAAAAGAGTTCATAGACTACAGTAATAAAATTACTGTACTGCTATTACAGTCTGTGCCTTCTTCCTCTACATATATAGTTTCCCTCAGGGCAGGCCAGATATCTTCTGAAACCTCTGGAAATTGCTGGAATGGCATTTATTATATGCCAAAGGCACTTTTGGTCTCCGAACTTGCTGTAGATTCACAATGCACGACATTGTAGTCACCATGAAACTATGACACTGTTATGTTCATCATTGATGTGCACTTGACTTGTTGCATGGTCATGGAATTGCCACTAGTATCAAACAAGACCTTATACAACTGTATCACAGAAGAAAAGAAATACGCGACACTATTTACCGAATGTATGAGAGATAGGACAACCAATGCAAGTACTTCGGCATTGTGTCAAAATTAACAAAGAATCCACTGAACAGAAGAACTGGTATTGCCGTCACCGGACCAACGAACACTGCAACCTGCACATTATGGTCAGCAAAATATGCATCTAATGGGCGAGATACTAAGCTCAGTATTTCAAACTTAACCACGCTGTCAATTCCAAACTGCATAGACATATTTTACTGCTATATTCTTGCCAGAACTGCAGTTCATTAAGTAAGTAATAAAGCAAGAAAAATTGTTTTATTTATATAGCGCAAATAAGTGCATTCCACCATCATAAACCTATGCTGTGCCAGTCAGACCGGTAAAGGCTAAACAGGAATGTTGTAAGCAACTGTATGAAACTGTGAAAATCGCAAACCACGGAAAAAAAATTAGAAATGAATAACCAGCACTGCGTGAAAATGCTATGATGACTAATGGTCGACTGCTCCATGCCTAGGTTAACACGTGGGTTTGCTAACCAGAGGTGGAATTTAACTTTCGAGTTAACCTTGTGCACATTGTACCACGTTAAGTTTTGGCTTGGAACAATGTGCCATGAGTTAACAAGGGTAGTTTCCCGAGTTAGCTTTGTGGTTAACTCTAACAATTGATCCTAACGGCTGACTTCTGGATCTTTCAGTTAACTGATCAGTTAGTAAACCGTCTGTTAATTGTAACTCGCTAGTTAAGTTTGTGTGCGTTTCTGAACAAAACCTTGACTGGCCGTTAGCTAACTGAATGGTAAATTATAGTTGCTTAGCAATGACGTGCACGGCGCTAATCACTTCCGCCTAGCACAGGCGAGCGTCATGAATACTAATGAGCGCAAGCGCTCGTCAGCCAGCCAAGCAATTGCAGACAGCCATTTTGTTCATTCATGAATGGATTTTGTAGTAAAATTTGTAGCAGCAAATGTCTCCTCGTGCATTTTGAAGACCTTGCTATACGGTAAAATCGTTCTATAGTATCACATTTGTCAATTAACTGCTTGCAAAATGGTACAAAAGGTGTGTTAAATGCAATAACTGCGATCGACGGTTAGCTAACTGGCTGATTTCGGCCAGTTAAATTTTTGGCCATTTTGACCGTTGGTTAGTGCAATGGGAAATGCGAGTTATGCAAATCTGTCAGTTAACACTAACTTGACTGGCCAGTTAAGATCCAGAAACCTGCCCTTTGTGGTTACCTATAACAATCGATCCTAAGAGAGGCATAACATACTTGCAGTGATGCGCCAGCACCAATAAGCAGCCCAAGCGACTGTGCCACCAGACATGTCTGTGTCGACAACGTCATAAACATAAAGAAACGAAGGAAATCATTTGGCTGGTTCGTCATCCAGTAGACTATGGTCCCATACAACACAGGAAAAATCACCTACAGATGCATCGTAGACAATTCTGTATAACAATATACTGATAAAGTCCAATCAATTACAAGTGACTCACAAAAGCCAAAATGCCGAATCCAACTTTTCGCTTTTCAAATTTGAAGGCAGTTCGGTTCAGCTTTTAGAAAACCAAAATCTGTGACATTTTCATTGGATTCCACAGAGTACAGATTTTCTTGAAAAAATCCAAGATGATTATGGTATGCATGCTGGTCATCAACTGCTCATCATATTACAAATGCATGCAAAGTTTCAACTTCTCATTTGTTGTAGATCATGCGATATCATTTGACGAAAAAAAGCAATGCTAAATAATCACACACAGTGGTGAAAGTATAAATACAGCGGTGGGGAAATGCTAGTTTGGCTTTGGGCCCCAGTTGGTGGCTTTGGGCCTATTGCTCCATATCTTTTGGGAACGTAAGGTAGGGGGAATGCTTAGGACTAAAAACTAGAGGTGGGGGAACTGCATACCCCTTCATTCCCCTATACTTTAACCAGTGATCACCCACCCAGTCAGATACCTACCCACAGACCAACCAGTTTACTCCATTTTTCATGCTGAGGTAAAGTTGCATATTGACCAAAAACGTTTGTACTGTATCTAGAGTGTAAATTTAACAGAAGCAGAGACAGTATACAGAAACGCACTTGAAATGGCACATCAGCCATTGTCTTAGCAAGGTAGTACGCCTTCAGACTGTACCAGTAATTGAGATGTTCCCTCACAAACACTCCCATCTCTAGCGGAACTGAAATTACAATTCACCAGCGATTAACAACTTTTAGACGATTAGATTAGAATGTAATGCACAGCATCAAACTCTGTATGCCTACACCACTGGAACCTTATTCCTTGACCTCTGACCCCCAAATCTTAACAGTATACTTTGATCCCAAGAAGCAACACTGACAAAAGTTTAGTGCAAAATCGATCAATGCACATCACTGATATCAAGAGAATCAGAAGACATGAAAACATACCCCAGACTCTCCTACCGTCAAAAGACCAAATATAAAACATCACAAAATGTATCAACATCAGAAATCCTTCAACAACAAGATGAACAAGCTACATGTGTGACTCATATGTGTGCCCATTCTTACAGACTTAGTAGAAATTTTTAGCCTTCGACCTAATGCTAACTATAAAAATCTGGACACTTTTAACAGTTAAGAAAACAATAGCATTAACAATAGCATTAATTAACAATTAACAATAGCATTTATTCTATATTACTACTTTCAACTTCATTAAACAGCAACTACCAATTATACTGCTTTCACAAAACCGTGTAGCAATACAACAGCAGATAATCACAAAACGAGGAAAACAGTAACAATATACAAACGAGGGCAAAAAAAGAAGTAATCAACATACAAGTGAGGACAGTCGGCATGAGCGCACTGAACATGAGGAAAAGCATGCAGAAGAATAGGCAGCCGGCATTGTTGTAAGCTTTGCTGGACTCATTGCCAATGCCCAAGTACAGCAGACCAATCAGCACTCCAATGCACAAATGTGACAGCAGGCGAAGACGCGTCAACGTCTACATATTACAATAAAAGTCTATGCTAAACCGTATATACGTTGACCTAGTGCCGACATATTGTGCAGTCATCTCCCTAACCTTCCGAGCTGAAAATGGCACACAGGTTGTGCCGCCATGAAGAATGCTCACACAGATCTTGGTTTTCCATGCTTTTTCGAGTTAGGAACCCGCATGGAACAGATGAGCAGATGGAAAAAACCATAATGCAGCCTATTAAAGCATGCAACTGGCACTATGACCAAAATGCATGCCCCATAGGATAGACCTATGCATGAGATGAGTAATTGACGAACAAAATCTGCTTGCAAACAGAAACAAAAATGCCTGAAAAGTACAATTTATATTCTACTCCAAGCTACAAAGCAGTTTTATGGGATACTACAGTTTGCAACAACACTTGCTACTTGATTTCATGATTAGCAGCAGAAATATTCAAGATTCTGTTAGGTTGTAAAGTGCACAGGACCGTCACAAAAATAAATGAAAAAAAAAATTCACAACACCAATGCAAGCTCAGGAGATAAAGACAAAAACTTTAAAATAAGTAGCGATCAACTTACAGTATCTCGGATGATGGACATAAAGGTGCGAATAAAAAGAACGCGAAACTGTGTCAAACAGCTTGTAGCAAACGTACGACATTCCAGTTCACAACAGTCCTACAACAGAAACATACAAGAAATTTGAGCTAATGCTCACGAGACGCGCGAAAGCCTATAGCAGTTCCTGTTCGCAAACTGTCAGTCTATCTCCAGCCATTTCATTGCAGTTCATTCTTGGAGCATGCGCTGCAGCCAAAGATCACAAAAATCAATAAAAACCCCTTATTATGGAACTTTAGAGTCTTATAAAGTCATCGACGTTGATACGACTAAAAAACTCGTCACTAGTGCTTGTTGTGATAGGCAGCATGCCCATGCCTATCTGCAACCGTTTTCACAAAAGACTGGCCAACAACAGAAAAATAACGACTTTTATGGGGGTACCGCTCTTTGATGCCATTGTGTGCAGGTTTCCTTGAACTTAGAAAATCGAGACTTGGACTGTCAAAATCTACGTTCAATGCCAAAAATTTCATGTGAAGCTTTTCCATGTCTATCTCAATTGGTTTTCGGTGCAATTCGCTCTTGAAATGTGTCTTGCAGCCCAAAATCACTAAAAAATCCATAAAACCCCCTATTTTGGCGTTCAAGATCATCCAAGGTCATTGAATCTGGTGGCAATTGAAAGCCAATGTACAACTTTCTGTTAGTGATTAATAGTAACCTAAGCCCTATCTCGCACCATTATTGAGATACAGCAACTTATTGGCTAAAAATCACAAATTCCTTCTACCCCCATGTCATTTAGCACCCCTGCTCGGGGTGCCCCCTTTCGAATTTATGGAAAAGCTTTACAAATCCTAAAACAAAAGTCTTCCAGGCAGCCGACAATGAAGATTTGGTGATTCTAGCTTGCACCGCTTTGACTGATCCACCCGTGTGACGGACAGACAGACAGACAGACGAACGGACGGGCAGACAGAATTGCGATGGCTAAGATGTGCTAAAGCAGTAGCTGCTTTTGCGCGTAAAATGGAGAAAAATACAGATTTCATTTTCCAGTTTCTTTCACATTCAGATTTTCATTCTCTTCAGCTTTTCAGATTCTGAATTCATGAAATGAATTCCATATAACCAAAGTTGGTTTAGACCATGGCACGCATGACACCCAGTTTGTAGATACGAAATTGACAGGTACACTGGAAACCTGGGTTTGGATTACACTGACAAGGTTATGCTGCCATCATTAACTGCATACAATTGGCCAGTTTGTCATATTCTGCAAAGCTCCATCATCAGCATTAGCAGCTTACAGTATAGTTGTTCCATCGTTCCAAATGGGGCATGCAGTCTATGCCACCCAAAAAAAGACTAGGCCTGCAGTGTGGGACTCCCCGCTTACATTACTACATCAGCAGCAGCATTTATTACCCACTATGATAGATGCGATGAGTTACTGGCATTTGTCAAAAATCAGTACATCATAGTGTTATATGGTTAATCAGCTCCTGATGCCCAAGCACATAACCTAACCTGCTAATAAAAATAATCTAGCAGAGCATACATATCATCAGTATGTCAGAACAGACTTCAGAGGTACTGGGAGACAGAAACAGGCATGCTAAACAATTACTAGGCCTAAATGTCCGATGGAATGAATGTGGCTAACACACAAAAATATACTTACAGGTTTAGAGGAGGCAATTGTTGTATCGCTGCTGAAAATATTCACAGTTTTCCAAAGAGAAAAAAACTGATCGCTGAATTCACTCGTTCCAACATCGTGTTCTAGTTTATCAACACTCAGCAGTTCGCCATGACCTAATGACGTGGCATTGTTGACAGTGATGGCCTCCTGCAGCATATTCTTTGCATCAATGGCAAAGCAATGTGTCACAGACATGTCACAGTTTATCGGCTTTATTTCAGATGAAGATTCACTCTGGAACTTGTTGCAGCTATCATTCTGTGCAGCAACGACCAGCTTTGGCACTACGTCGTCGCCGTACTCTCCACATGCTATCTCCATCACTGCATATCACAACACATTACCAGTACAAATAAACATCATGTTAAATGATCGGAGTTCAATAACTGAACTCAGATTGCTAATCAAAAGACAGACAACAACAACAGCACTGACAATGACAAATGACAATGAGTTATATTTCCCTCACTTGCAGCTGGGTGGCCAAATAGCCGAATAACAGAGCAAAACAATAAACAAATGCAAAAAATGACCAATTTTTTGTGTGCAGTAAAGTAATTGGTATTTCTTTGCTTGCTTCTGGTTGAGTAAATTACTGTCATGTTTTAATGGGCACCCGTTAGTGTAATTTTGTGAGTTTTTGGTTATTATTGTGCTTTTCAGAATCGGCAGTTTAAGCACCATTTTGGCCTTTCTGAGCCAAACAACATGATGCTTCATCATCATCATCAGTTTATTTTGGAAACACAAAACAGGACAATGTCAGAAAATACAGAAAAACAGTATGTGAACATAAAACATGTGTTCCAAGGGTCAGAAAGGCCGCGACGGCACTTACAACTGCCCATATAACAAAAAGTAGCATGGTATAATAATATAAGACAGAGCAAATATGAACAACCAGTACTGAATAATAAAATTAAAATGAAAAAACCTTGAGAACCTTGTTTTACTGAGTTTTTGTTGTCCTGCATTTTAACCCCTTAACCGCTGCATGCTGGATATTGCCGGCGCTGCAGTAATATTGCTCACGCCAACCGTCGGAAATATCCGGCTTTATACGTACTGGTTGTATTCGTGCCCGGCGCCAGGAATATTTCACGCTTGGCGCTTTGTTTATCTTGGCAGACATATGACGTTTTGGGCCACTCTTGGGAAGTTTAATGGTCACATGCACAGCAACTAATTTGCATATTGCCTAGCAGTTGTTGTAAACAATAGCAATGGCTAAACATCAGACTCACGGAAAGACACTTCCCATCAGCACTGGCACCTTCCGCAATGTGGACGAAACCACAGTCCAGATACAGAGTGTGCAGCAGACAAGGTCGGCGGCGGGATGTCAAAACTATCTGCGATCAGTGTTCGAGTAAACCGGGACTATGCGCAGTGCCATGTTTTGGACTTTGGCATAGCAAGGCCAGATACGTTTGATTTGATTGATGAAAATTATATTGGGGCTAAAGTGTGGTGTACATTTTGATTAGTTTTAGAAAATAATGTTGAACTTACACATGTAAAAACATTCTGCATTTCTAAGTTTTCAAGTAAACCGGTAAACCGGGCCTATGCGTGGTAGCATGCTTCGGTCTGTGGCACAGTAGGCCTAAAACAGATATTGGAACTGAACTTTGATTTGGTGATAAAAATATTGTGACTGAAGTGTGAGGTACATTTTGATGTTTTTTGAAAAAAAATTCCACTTACACATTTCATATGCATAGCTGCTGTTTTTACTTACACATATCACAGGCGTAGCCATCGGGAGTATGGAAGAAGGTGGCCAGCCAACATACACAAATTGATAAAGTATTCACCATATTTAACTTTTCTTCTGTATGCTCCATCAAGACAAATACATGGCTACATGTACAACACATTTACCAGTATTATGCCGATAACCCCGATAACGCGGTTTTGGCTGCGGCGTAGGGATTTTCTATGGGATGGCGGTTAAGGGTTTAAGTGCCTGTGTTCCTCAAATTAATGAATTATTAAATATCAGCTTGACAATATATACAGGTCAATTCTAATTCAGCAAAAGACACAAGCACAAATTTGTAAGTCTCACCCCCCGAGAGAAATACTATGAAAGAACAAGTACAGATATCTGCCAAAGTACTGCTCTCATAACATTTGATCATCCTATATACTGCACTTCTGAGCTAAAAATGGCATATTGGTTAGACCCTCTATCAAAAGTTTTCATCTCAATTTTTCTACATTTTTCATTTTTGAGTCATAAGCTCATACAAAACAGATGGACAGACAATACAAGTAATGTGGACAGGTAATGTACTAGGACAGATACATAATAAACTAGAAATTTGGGGCAAAGCCCAACGTGAGTCCGCCCGGCGCCCTAAGTCCGATTGGGGGAAATTAGGGGGGATAAAAAAAGGTTGGGAAGAATTTCCCTGGCATCAAAGTCACGTGGCCCGAACTGAAATGCACTGGTATACACCGAACGCGCATTGTCGACTTAGGGTATGTCAACATGAGCGCTCATAACTTTGTTCGTGGTGGACCGAATTTCACAGAATTTTTTTTGTTCAACGCACAAAAGATCGCAATCATCAACGCCGTTTAGATTTTGTCGCTATCTTCATCGATTCCAGAGATATTTGCACTCAAACTCGAAAGTTGTCGTAAATCGCACCAATTTTTGCACGTTTTTTGGTCTCCCAAATTTTAAGGGGGGGGTGGTGCCCCCAAATTTCGTACTTGCGTTAACACCCCCACCTAGAGACACGTCAAGTGCCAAAGTTTCGTCCGGCTACACCCCCTAACTCCCAAGTTATAAGAGCTCATTTATTGCAATTTAAGCCAATTTTTGACCCCCCCCCCTTTAAAAAAAGTTGTAAGGGGGGCCACCGTCCCCGGTGGGAGGTGCACTAGTAAGACTTGGTCATTCTCTAGCGCATGTAAAAATTTGGGGGCGCAGCACCCCCTAGGGGCCGAAATATGTTCTTCCGAAAAATGTGCTTTAGGTGGGTATGAGTTCACATCGAGATCTCCAAGGTTACTGGACCAAAGTTCACCAAACTTGTTTCGCCTAACGCAGGAGGAATCGCAGTAGATAAAGTAAAAATCCAATTTTGAATATCTTCATACGTTTCGGAGATATTCGCCGCCGAACTTCGAAGTCGTCCGAAATCGGGCTAAATTTTGCATGTTTTTGGCCCCTGAAATTTTTTTGGGGTGTGCCCCCCAGAATTTTGGACCGGCATTATAAAATAGGGCCTAGTACTGACCATCCTACAAAAT
>Ga0209367_1006728_pt1 | contig 15884 bp, 9 predicted proteins | sample WorMetLIZISLAND2_FD_187412 | JGI IMG/M metagenome (GOLD analysis project Ga0209367, IMG submission 187412) | Marine gutless worms symbiont microbial communities from Max Planck institute for Marine Microbiology, Germany - Olavius geniculatus... ... | reverse complement strand
CGGACGGACAGACGGAAGACAACAATGCCACTAGCTCGACCGCTACTTGGATACGGTCGGAATGAAACTTTCTTCTTAAACATATTTTAAACATATCTCGATTTTACAGATAGACTATTACACATCTAGAAGACAGTTGTTTCTGGTGGTCATCATCATCATATTCGTTTAATACAGTTACTTGACAAAACGCAAGCATGTGCACAATATAGGCCTACCGTACAGTGAATATACTAGGTTGAATGTCTATTAGTCTATGTACACTATGTTGTAAAACATTTTAGTTAAACACTAATCATGAAAACAAGGCTCGAAATTAATAGTAATATTGCTCGATGGTCATCAATCACTCAGTTAAACGAGTGAAGACTCGACATCTCCACCATTAGCCAGCAGGCTTGCCATAGGGCCTATAGTATAGACTATGTGATAGTAAATTTTTCACATTTTGCTATTTGTGGTCGTTTCTTAACCGATGTGCATTATCAGTGTAGCTTTCTTATGGGATACCGTATATAGAAGACCGACAAAAGTATCCTACACGAAGGGCAGCAAATGATAACAAAGTCGTAGGAGCCGGCTATCTAGTTGTCGATCGCCTGACTGTAGCTTTCCAATTAACCCAAACACTTTTCACTCTTTCGGCATGTGTAAAGACAGACACATGCTACGTAAAACGAGTTCATAAACCGTGAACCTTACAACGGCGAAATAAATAACGCTGCTAAAAGTCAATCACTAAAAAGTAAAAAAGGCATTAATTAAGTTGGCAAAACTCCCGATTCATAGCTTAGCCTAATATTTACAACAAAGCTGATTTTTGTGCCATTGTAGAGCCTACCTGTGGTGGACTAGCGACAGCGGTTGATACAAATGTACATAACAACAGCTGGTGCAACAAGAGACTCGCCCGTCCAACATGCATCTTGCACTGACTGCAGCCTCTGCTGCGCGTCGAGTGCTACAGTGACGTAATGATGCCTGTACATCACTTCGCTGATTGCTGCTGCTGCAACGCTGGCAGCTCGTGCAGTGCTGCTGTCGCCCGTCACCGACTCAGTTATATAGGCTTTGCAGTTGCCACTTAATTGCAGAGGCCACGGCACTTTATTATCCATTTTGCCTCTTAGAATACTGGCGAAAGATATATCATGATAAATGCTATTTTCTTCAACGGTTATCCAGACCTACCGGGTATAAATCTTCTGCAGCATGTAATAAACCGCTTTATAATGGCTCAATCACGTGCATAAAAATAAAATCGATTAGTTTTATTAGTAATAGCCTTATAAACTATAAAGGCCTATTACTGTAGTGTTACAAAGTTTCATATAGTTATAGCTCTATCTTATGCGAACTGGACTTTAGTGTGAAAACTTCATATTACATTTTGACACTGCAGTGTAATCTACTGCATGATGAGAAAATCGTTTCTAGTTACGCGCGAGAGCCAGCATAGCTATAGCGCGTATATATTAGCTATACCGTAATTTTGTCTGTCCGTCTTGGTGTCTGTCACGTCACGTCCCGGTACCGATCCAAGACCAGGCGTGATAGAGACTTCAGGTTTTCACCATATGACATCCTAGTCTCTAGTATTTCGTGACAAAATTTCATGCCGCTAGGTGAAGGGGGTCCCTCCGAACGAAGAGGAGAAAGAGGGGCACCCCCTCTAAAAAGACATTATTTTACCGCTATTGCCTTGTCTAGCGTGAAAATGGTTGCATAAAGGCATGCTGCTTAGTAAGCACTGACGACGAGCTTCTTAAGAATGTCAACATCGATGACCTTAAACCCCCAGAAGAGGGGATTTTAGTGAATTTTTCGCAATTTTGGGCTGCGACACACATTTCAAGAGTGAATTGTGCCGAAATGGCCGGAGATAAGCCTAGACCAAGACAATCCGAGTATGAAATTTTCAGCATTGAATGTAGATTTTAGCAGTCCCAAGTCCGGACCCTCTGGGTTCAAGCATGTCTGCGCACACGGGTGTCAAAGAGGGGTACCCTCTAAAAAGTGGTTATTTATCCGCTATTGGCTTGTCTAGCGTGAAAATGGTTGCAGATAGGCGCAGACATACTGTCTATCATAACAAGCACTGGCGACGAGCTTCTTAAGAATGTCAACAATTGGGATTTTTTGTGATTTTTTTGCGATTTTCGGCTGCAAAGGAGTGAACTGCAACGAAATGGATGGAGATAGACCAAGACAACCTGCGAACAGTAACTGCTATATAGGCCTAGGATCTCGCGCATCTCATAAGGATTAGCTCAGATTTCTTGTTTTTTACCCGGTACAGTACAAACATAATAATCGATATGGGCATGGTGGGTTGTGCATATAAATTTCATTGGGCATATTTCTGCTAAAAATTAGCAAAACTGCTCGACGTCTGACAAAGATATCACAAAACAGGGGATTAGGAGACGTTCTTATGGACCAGAGTTTTTTGTTTCAGTAAAATTTTGAAAGCAAAGAAAAATTAAAACTGCATCGATATTTGAGAAATCTCAAAAAAAAATTAAAAGATGAATGTTTTAGGTACGCGTGACATTTGAAAGTACAGGATTATTTACAAATTTATTTTTTGTGGTCGCAGTGTGTGCATACTCGTAAGGCCAAACACAGCACTTCCAATGCTCCAACAAACCAATATATTTTTCAATTAATAACTATATAACAATGTTAATCTTTAATAACAAAAAATATTTTTTAAACCTGCTGGATAGATACAGTAGAAATAGAAACTTAAAATATGGAAAAAGATTATAGGCCTACAAGTAAAAGCCTACCAAAATGAGAATTAACCATGATTAATGATCGTCCACTATCATACATAACTTCACACCTCAATATTAAACTTGCCAATCCACGGCAGCTCTGCATTAGTGTGGCAAAGTGGTTGCTGTCATATTATACAGTACAATTTTAAAAATTAAAATAAGGCCTAATTCAGCAGAAAACAGTCGGTATGAACTGTGCACTAATGATGTAACTCAATAGCAATTAGCAGGTGTCTTGTTTGGCAAAATCATAACGTTCCCTTGCTCAGACCAGCGGCAAATCATACACACAGCAGCCGCGTACAGCAGGCACGCACCCTACAACATTATTGCAAACACACATCTTAACCGTTCAACACGATCACACTATGCTTTAAAATCGCAAAAACCTTAGACAGGGTTCCCACTCAAATGACAGAATCAAAATCCAGGACTTTTTCAGCACCATAAAAACAAGAAAAACCCATCGACACACTCAGCTAAACTACAAGCACCTAAGTTATTTAAGTGAGAAAACCTGATACACAGACAACAGGTAGTATTTGAAAATAAAAGTAAGTAATTTAGTTTATGTAAAACACAAAAGCATTTCCAGTAATTAAGCACAAATGTTACTGGAAAAAATTACAGATGCAATATCTTGGTTTATCAGGATAACACTAGCAAAAATCAAGACTTTTTCATGACTTTTTAGCACCCATGTCCAATTTCAGGACTTTTCAGGACTTCTCAGGATCAGTGGGAACCCACAAACTGACAGAGATACTTTTGCTTTTAATGCCTGCCACAAGAGGACTGTCTGTGGCAGACGTTAAAGTTATGTATAAGGTCTGAAACTCGACAGTTGCTGTTCAATGTTGTAATTATCATTACTTGTATGATACATGGCACAAAATTTAGGAAATAAAAATATCAGTGACAACAATTTCAGGCCAGTTAACTGAATATTATGTTTAAATAGATTTTGTCACACACTATCCTATGTGCATTGGTTGCAAATGACATACACAATCTTGGTGTTTGAGCATCAGTAAACATTTTGATGTCTAGCACAACATTTTTTTCTGAGAAAATTGGAAAAACGAAGAAAAATCACATTTGTGAGTTAAAGATCTGTCTGCTATGCATACAATCTGATGAATCTATCACAAATAGTCTTGCCTCCGAACCACCCATATTCTCATTTCTCCAAACAGCAATACTGCCAATCCTTCTCTGTTAAAAAAATCTGTTTCAGGAGATGCCTCCTTCTTTCCACAAAGCCTTCCAGACATTTAAAAAAAACATTCAAAACCGTTCTGCCATCAAGCACATGCATAGCTAAGTGCACCTACTTCGACAATGCAATGCAACTAACTGGTATTCTAATCTGTGCCAAATGAAAATCTTCTCACCGCAATGCGAGAAACAATGCATAACCAATTAAACAGAAATATTAAACAACACTAAGCACAGTAACAAAGGGAAAATGTTACCGACTGATGCAGTATACCTAATTAACACAAAAATACCACCAGTACACTTCACTTCCTAGCTGCTAGCAACAACGAGTCACTCACATGAATACTTCGACGCAGCAGACAATGTACGAACAGACAGTTCTCGTGGTGACTGGTTGCTGTCACCCTAACCCTCGGCAGCAGGTTCTGCTGCAGCCTCTCCTTCCGTCGCCGCTTCAGCTGGTGTAGCCGCTTCAGCAGGAGGAGCTTCCTCGGCGGGCGGACCCTCCTCAACGGGTGCAGGTTCAGGAGCAGGTTCTTCTGCAGGTGGTGCTTCTTCAGCAGCAGGCGGTGCCTCTTCAACAGCTGCTTCAGCCGGTGCAGCTTCCTCAGCTGGTGCAGCTTCTTCAGCAGGTGAAGCTTCTGGTGCTGCTGCTTCCTCTGCAGGTGCAGCTTCAGCAGGCGCAGCACTTTCTCTGCGTTCTTCTTCCTCTGCCGCTGGAGCTGCACTACTTTCTTCCGCCCCTGCTGCCGCCGTGCTTTCTCTCTTTTCCTCTTCTCCACCTTCTGCTGGTGGAGCTGCGCTTTCCCTGTGTTCATCTCCCGCCGCTGGTGCTGCCTCGCCTTCTGTCTGTCCCCTTCCACTCTCCCTGCGCGGTTCTTCAGTAATGCCGGAGCTCTCTCGATGAATTTCAACGTCTGGTTCCTCTTCACCGTAGTAGCCCTTCGCCCGCTTGTCACGACCGCCTTCCGGCAGATAGCTGCAGATTGCATGCTCGTAGCCTTCAGCGGACAGCAGCTGCGACGATGTGGCTTTGTCGTACTCAGAAACTACAACGCAGAAATAAGCTACCAGTATTATACAATTACACAGGCTGTAAATGAAACTTTAACAGACTGACTGAAAGTTATGCAGTAGACCTATTCGAGTCTGGCAGCGACCTTGAGTCCTTATTTTCATGACTCAGACTCGGAGCCTAGTGACTCGAACTTGAACCCACTGGATTCGTACTCATAATATAGTACTCATAATATTAATGAAATTACCTACACAATTTATCTGTTTTGTGTATTTATGTTTTGCTGCACATAGACCTACGGAGTTATGCAATTTCTCGAGCCCTGCAGTGGACTCGAGTCAGACTTGTGTCCTTATTTTTTGGGGACTCAAACTCGGAGTTGATTCTTCATGACTCTGATTTGGGCTCGAACTCAAACCCTTGTGACTTGACTCAACGACATCACTGCTGACTGACCGACTGACTGATTCACACACAGTAAGTAACTGATTCAATAAATGACTACAAATGCTCATATAGCGATTTATATTCTATCATATACAGCAATACACAACTGCGGTCAAACTACACCGCGATGACGATAGTACCGAAAAAAGCTGCAGTCACAATAAACCGCATTAAAGTCTTATCAGTAGTTCAGCTGAATGTAGAGCTTAGACTGACTCTGAGTATGTCTGCCGTGGTCAGCAGACGCCTCATCCATGCTCAGGTTGGGCAGCGACGCTCGTGGTTCGCCATCAGCAAATACTGCTTGGTAGAACAATGGGGCGAGACGATCACGACCACCTTCCGGCATCATCTCGCTGCACTCCACTGACATCACAAACATACAAATACACCATGCATACATCACACAGCCGGCCAGCAATACACACAGTACAAATCATTCGTGTTGTAGCATATACAGGGTGTGCCAATAAAAATGACCCAACTTGTTTTTGTCAGAACTTCGTCAAATCTCCACCACATTTGATAATTTTTGGCACACAGATAGGCAAGACGACAGAAATATGTAAGGTATGCTCACTGTCCACCTCACCTTGTTTATGTCAACGCACTACCGTGTAAAACACAGATGCTCCAAGTTGTTGCATAATGCTCAGTTGTTGTCTCCGTTAAAGTTCTAATGACTTATCAAGCACACAATAAACCAAAATCTGATTCATTCAGCAGAATTATAAGTTTTTGTAACAACTTGGTTCCAAATTATTAGAATTTGTATCTCCAAAGTGTACACAATGGCTTAGACGTGATGCAGGGGCGTCATTTAGGGTGGGGGATGGAAGGGTCTACCGACCCCAAGGATTTACGATTTTAGTTTTTTTCCCCTTTAAATTGTACTTTTGAAACAGGATTACTGCTGCAAAAACAATACATTATGCAGACTTAGACCCCCAAGGATCATTGAGACCCCAACAATTTACTGAAATGACGCCCAACATGACGCCACATCTGACAGCGGCATTAACAATCAACTGATCAAAATGCAGAGCACTCATTCATAAATAAAATGTGTTTTAAGCTCATCAATCAGTTATTTTGTTGTCTGCTGTTTTCAGTGTAAAATGTTTAATACCACAAAATTATCAAATTCTATGGTGTCCTTTGTGGAATTGATAATGCACAAGTGAGCAATCTGATACTGATAATCACTGCATAATGTAACAATTTGGAGCATCTGCATTTTACACGGTAGTGTAATAACATAAATTATGTGAGGTGGACAGTAAGTGAGCCTTATATAATTCCATCGTCATGGCTATCTGTGTGCCAAAAATTATCAAATTTAGTGAAAATTTGACGAAGTTCTGACAAAAAGTAGGGTAATTTTTTGGCAAACCCTGTATGATACACAATGATCAAATTGCAACACATCACATTACCACAACTCAGCAGTGATAACCCCTGTAAGCGTCTGAACAGTAAAACCAAGACATTTGCGTGATCATGCTCACACCATCTCTGTCTTAGACTATTACTTGAAACATTTTCCTTTTCAGAATACCAGAGTAAACTGTCAAGGTTTTTCTAGCATTAATGCACCATAAAACTAACGTTTTAAGTACTTACTTGCTTACTGAAGTTTTCTAAACACATGGCTCCCAAGGCGACAGCGTATACCAATCGAAAAGTTCATATAAAATTCATGCGTCTTGCAGCTTTGTGTGCATACATATCCTAAGACTTTTTTCGGCACAGATCTCAGTACCTAGCTAATAGCCACGGTCTGCAGCTGCTGATGGCATTCAGTTGTCAAGAACGCACACATAAACCGAGTAGCAGAGTTTTGTTTTTTTATAATTCGATGGCATGAAACAACTTGTCAGCTGATCTAGATGACTACAGACTATCACTGACCATGAACTAAACGAATGAGACAAATTTGGTACTGTACCAGCGTTAAGGAAACACATGGATGTAACAAACAATTTTATGGAGACAAAATAGTTTTGACCAAAAAAACTGGAAACGTTTACAAACATTGAGCAGAGAAGTGTCCTATTTTTTACTAAACATTAACTAAATTCAATGCTTCGAAAAGATAGCTTATACTAGCAGCTGACCTGGTGCTTTGCCGGGTCCCTGCTCATTGCAGCTCTCCCACCAAGCCTTCCTTCCAGCTGTCAATTTACACACCATCACTTCAACAGTCAGTGAATAACTGTGCATGTATGCAAACACAAATTAAACATATACCAACACTTCTACCGCAGTAATATTAACTAATAATGATAACGCTGGCCTAGTTTTCAATATTTCACCCTCGGGAATGTAGTACTGAGGGTTTAAAAAAACAATAATGCCAACAAGAGTGACATTAGTGACACTGATGATCTTAAAAGTTGATTACCTACCCGGTATACAGAATGAAGTGATACAACATGCTCTTTATGCGACTGAATATTATCAGTCAACTTTAAGTTTAAAATAACTTGCACAGAAACACACTATGAAACTGCAGTGGTTCACTTGGTATTCAAACTATGACTAAACGTTTGTGCATTAATAAGAAATACTGTTTATGTTTATTGCATGAAAAAATCGGAAACTTGATTCTCAGATATTACGTCCTTGTCTTTAGTGCCAAGGATTATCAAGAAAAAGAGTGTACCAATAGTTAAACTGAAAAAATCAAGGTTTTGGACCAGCAACAGCAGAAACTACTGAAATTAACATGAGCTGACAACTAACCCTGTTCAGTAGTGCCTTCACTTCCCGGGAATTTACCATCACCTGCATACGATAAATCCACACACGAGTTCATGCACAAGTGATATACACAGACTGAGAGATGAAACAGTTCATTGTACAGATAACATAACCAACCAATAGATGTTAAAAACATTAATTTGCAAATAACATATAAAAAACATACATAAAAACATTACACTACATTTCGCAAAAATTAGCACAATAACATGTTGAAAACAAAAACCTACCATTTGTCAACAGTAAAGACAGACATGTACTGAATGTTACTACATAACGATGATTATAGTACAAATCGAAAACAGGGCTATATGCAATTTGCCTACGAGAAATGCATTTGTAATTTTGTACGTTTATGTTTTAATAAGAACAAAAACACAACATTAAAAATAAGACAAAAAACATTTTTAAAAATAAAAAAAACATTTAAAAAACATTAAAAACATGTTTTTAAACTCTTATAAAAACACAAAAAATGTTTTTTTACATCTATGACATAAGCTACACTCAGTACACTGTATTATTCAACAGAAGTCTCTGTAGAATACCAGGTTATCTGAATAAAACATTTCACATTGTAGTACCATATGCATTATGCAAAAACATCTACTAATACATTTCTGCTAATACATTTTTGCATTATTGTAAAACTAACATTTAGAAAAAAATTGTTTAAAAAGTTTGCAAATGCGATTTTAATACCAGAATTTTTTAAACATTTGCAAACATTTGTTACAATTTACAACTACGCATTTCTGCATGCACTATAATATGCATGAACTAAATTTATTATTTCATATTAACTAGATGACAGAGCTCAGAAAGTAATTTTCAATAAAGCTACAGACTCCACACCAGAACAGAAGTCATTTTAATTATACTTAAATAGTGTAAAAAAAATGTATATATACAAAGTAGTTGAGCAAAAAGAGGCATTTGGCAATGTACAAACAGAAAGACAGACATTCAGAAAAACGTTACTGTTGCAAGAAACGTTCTGCTGCTTCAGCGATGGCAGTCTTATAATGCTTTTGAAATGCACGTTTTATTCTTCTCGGACCTATGTTTTTACTGTTCTGCACTGCCAACCAGCATTGTGAGAAGTATAATGGTTGTAAGTGTAATCCTGACTGTAACGATTTAACACGACCACTTGCCTGCTTGTGAAGGACGCAGTGAAGGCTAACACACAACACAGCAGCACGTGTCAGTATCAGTCACCAGCAGCAACCACAATATCATACGTCAAAGTGACTAGTCAGTAAGCAGCAGAATACACGTAGCAATAACTACGGTACGTAGCATGTACAAATGCTGGAACTTATGCTTTGAAAACAATTATAGCAGAACAATTCCAAAAATAATTAACAAGTATTTCACTTAAGCTATGACTGAAGTATTTTGATACCGATGCATGATCTACAAACATCAAATTGGACTTTTAATTGCACTCCGCCTTAACAAATTCTACTCAGACAATTTTCCTACATTGAATTTTAAAAGCCCACGTGTAACCGTGTCAAACGCCTAGCTATAAAATGAGCTCAACATTAATAAAACTAGTCAGGAAATTCTAAATAAAAGCTGTTAACAAAGTACAGTAATTTATCATACATTTAAAACACAAAATATAAAATAAAATAAAAAATTAACTTTGCTGAAGCATCATTTACTAATGTTACCAGAAACCGTAAACTTAAATTTCCATTAGCAATTGAACAGTGCAACACCGCCACCAGTAACTGTCACAAAATTATCAACGTTCAAACAGGTTCAATTTCTTTTGGCCCACCCTGCAGATATATTGTAGAGATTAATGCTTTGAGTTGATATGAAAACCAGAAAAAAGTAAATTGATGAAATTACCCTCATGACACTCTCACGGCCGACAATACCGATAGTGCCTGTGCCAACACGCCGCCCGTTCTCCCAGGTTCCACTGTAGACGACGCCATTGGCAGCATACGTGTACTTGCCACTACCATGACGCACGTGGTTCAACCACTCGCCCTCGTATATGTCACCATTCACATAACGGTACCAACCATGACCGCTACGCATGTCATCCACCCAGTTGCCTGAAACCAGCATAAGCATACCACCAACAAGCAATCATTGCATTTTGTATCGTGTTAAAATTCCCCTAACAGTAGGACAGATTAACAGACAAACACACAAATATTTGTAGAAAAAATTACATACAGACAGCAGACAAATACAGTCAGTCACCGGTCAGTCACCACAATATCACATACATCAAAGTGAAAGAAATCCAAGAATTACCACAAAAGACATTTCACTGTCAAATATGACAGTCTAAAAGGTAGACAGACCAATTTTTGCAAGCACGGAAGTTAAGGTCATAACATCTACACCAATGGCGGCGATTTTCAGTAGACTAAGGGGTCCAAAGGCAGAGCCCTTGGTGGGGGTTTGGGGGCAAAACCCCCAAAAGCTGAACACTTTTTATTATAAAGGTAGACAATTTAGCAGCCATTTTTTGCATGGAAATGTTTATAAAGTCGCCTAAAGTAAGTACAGGTACATGTAAAACACACAAAAGTTACAACGAAATGAATGCATTTGGTTACTACTTGAATGCACTAAACTCGGGGGCTATTTATAATTTTAAGCTACGGGGCGTTAAGTAACGGGGTCTGGAAAACAGTAGTTTCTAGTGGGGTCCAGGGACAAAGCCCTAGAGAAGTCTGAAGGGTATGGGGGCCATTGTGCCCCAGAAGCTAATGCTTTTTTGTGTATAATTGCACGCATTTTTGCATTGGTGTAGCTATAGGAAATTTTTCCTGGGGAAACAAATCCAGAGAGTTCCTTCATTTCCTTCCCTTTTCTTCCTCTTTCTTCTCCTATTTCTCTCTTTTACTGCTTTGCCTTTTTTCTCATTTCTTCCATCCTTACCTCCTTATTTAGCTCTTTTCCCTTTCCCTTTACTCTATCACCTCTTTTCACTGGCTTTACAAGAACTCCAAAAATTCCAGTTATAGGGACTGAGAAAGTGTTGCGAACTTCACCAGCGGATTCTGCGGCAGAACCTCAGCTAAAATCAAATTTCGTGCATTAGAGCCTATAGCCTTAAAATGAGATCTGGTGCAACAATTTTAACTATTTTCAATCCTGAGAATTCAACTGACCAGATTTAGTGCAGTTTAAACAATAGAACTAAAGACAAACTAAGGTGGTGCCACAAATTTAAAAGTAGGGCTACAAATAACCTGCGAATGAAGCGAGCAAAAAAATTGACCCGTGTAAGTGCAGAAATGTCGCCTTGACCTTTGAAATGCATAGTTGAAATTTAAAACTAAACCTTGATTGTTTTGGGGCAAATTATTGTAATATTATGCACCTGTATGTTGTCCCCCTGCTCAATTATTGGAGGGGACATGTCCCCCTCATCCCCCGAGATCGCTGCCCATGACCTACACAATATAATAGTAATATTATGCACATTATAAAATGTGCTTGCGCAAAAAAGTTAACAGCCACAACCTTATGCCATTGGGTAGAAAACAAAGCTACATATACAAGACCATTAAATATGAGATCATCTTTTACATAAATTCCTTCCAAGTCTCCAGGATAATCACCATCTAGTAACAATATTTTTTACTCGAATTTTTACAAAAATGTATCTATCTCCTAGCCAAAATGAAATCCAAGTTCCTGGCAGCCTATAGACTAATAAAACATAAACATTCCAGCAAAAAAACTGCAAAAGGCAACAGAAAAGGTCAGACTGCAAGAACACTGTGACTCTAAAAGTTTTGCAGCTACCACCAAGCCCTCTGACTTGTTCCATCAATTGGCTTTTACAGATGCCACTTTAGTGCAAAGCACACATCCAGTACCTTCATACTCTGAGCCATCAGGATATGTGAAAACACCATGCCCATTTTTCTTTCCGTTATACCATTCACCTTCATAAACAGCTCCATTGGCAAACCTGTCAATATTTAATTTGTATGTCATTAACAAATATTACTTGCAACTAATACAACATCGAGTACACATACTCAGAAACATGATACAACAGCAGGCAACAGTCTTAAGTCACTGAAGAAGGGCAAAGTTTAATCTCGGTCATTTGGAAAAGTTATGTAATGAAATGACCAAGCACAGCTAAGAAACAAATTGAATTAAACGTCAAAAAACTAAAATTTATTTAGAAATTAAAGAACAATACCCAACAAAATTTTAGCACCATGGTACTAAAAGATAGGAAATGCTAATGGAACAGGAAAAAGTAATATCATAAGACTGGTCACCTATGGGTTGTTCGCTCTAATACTGGCACTATTTCGGTTTTTGATAGTTGGCTCACTTTTGGTGTAGCACTTTTTATCATGCGTATACAAACGGTGCAAGCTAGAATCACAAAATATTCACCATGGGCTGCCTCAAAGTCTTTAGTTTTTCGTGACAAAATTTCGTGCCCCTGGGTGAGGTGAGATGGGTACCCCCTAAAACGACGTTATTGGCTCGTACAGTGTGAAAACGGTTGCAGATAGGTACAGACTTGCTGCCTCCTGTAACAAGCACTGGTGACAGGCTTCTTAGATTTGTAAACATCAATGACCTTGAACGAGCTTGAACCCCCAAAAAAGGCTTCTAGTTAATTTTTTTTGCAATTTTTGGATGCAGCGAACATTTCAACACTGAACTGCGATGAACACCTACGTATGAAATTTTCAGCATTAAACGTAGATTTGCTCAAATTACTTGTTCAGGTTGAGACCAGGGTTTTCAATAGCGGACGTTTGGGTGTAAATACGCCCAAAAATTTCAGCCCGTACATCCAAATTTTAAGACGTGGATGTCACGACGTCCAAATCAGTTTGTTTCTTATTACGTTTATTTGTCTATAATAAGCTGCAAATTGATGTCAGAATCTGTTTTCCAATATTTCGTTGCTTCAATAATTTTCGCTGACTGTTGTGTTTCTGAATACTTCATTTCATGAAGACGTGGCATGGCAACCATATTAATCTATTCTGTGAACAGTTCTGATCCAGAAACTGCAACTTTCATTTTGCATAAAGCTACTAAAATCAAATGTTGCTTGTTTTTACAAGAAAGCCCAGCTGTCGCTAGGGAAGATGCGCTACAGCCTATATAGTTCCTGTTGCACTAATGACCTTTAAGGTCATCCAAGGTCAATAATTTATATGTCATTTGAAAGCCAACATACGTGACTTTGTATTAGTGATTAATAGGTAACTTGGCCCTATCTTTCTCCGTTTCTGAGATACGGCTACTTTTCTTGAAACTTTCCATGAGAAACTGCGGCGAAACCGCTGCAGATGGAGATATGGTTACTATTGACAGCCTATAGGAAGTCGCCAGCACTCTATCCAACAGTACCATCACCGACCCTCTATGACTAACCGTTTAGTCACAATACCGCACGATTGTCATACCATAGTGCGTTATGACCAGAGACGTTATCTCACGTCTTTGGTCATGACCTTCCAAGGTCATCCAAGGCCAATGATTTTCATGTCATTTGAAAGCCAATATTCCACTTCCTGTACGTACAGTAATCAATAATAGTCTAGGCCCTATCTCGCACTGATTGATCACAATTATACATCCGTGACAGACAGATTGACAGACAGACGACAATCATGCCACAGACGCGCTATTCAGCATGGCTGTAGCGCGTAAAAACCACGACCTATGTTGGTGGTGCGTTTGTGTCGCATATGTAGTAAGTCTTGTTTTGCACTAAGTTTTTGCTTGATTTTTCGTGTAGGCCTACTACATGACTTCCATATTTTGTACACTGACGTCCAAATTTTTTAGCTTGGAAGTCATCACGTCCTAAAAATTCAGGTCTATTGAAAACCCTGGTTGAGACAGTACCCAGTTCCCAAAAGTGCACTTTTAGAATATGATAGCTAAGTTAAGTAAGTGACAAGTGTCAGATACATGTATTTGCCCTGGCCTTGACGACGTCCGTTGTCATAATTGCCTTCATACTCATCTCCATTCACAAACCATGCATGCCCGTGACCGTGTCTCTGGTTTTCTTCATTGAATGGACCATCGTAACGGTAATCCTACAATTAAAACACATGTCCCAAGATTGACAGAAAGCGAAATGGCTGCAACCTGCTGCTGATGTAAGCGGCTTTGCATGTATTTGGATACTGTATAATATATGGGCCTAGTATATCAATGCGTTTCCGAAGCTACGGAGTTGATACAACTGGAACGCACAGTTATCAGACAGATTACAGCTAAATATTTTCCAATTATAGGATTCCAATTATATCTAATCAACTAGATAAAAGCAGCAGGAATCACGTGCTGCGCTGTCAGCATAATTATGGCTTTATCGGTATTTATCTTACAAAAACAAACGCTGTTTCGTGTCTGCCATTTCACTTACCATTTTGCGATGTTTTTGCTGGTTTTAGATACAGATGTTCGTCCTATAGTTTACGTTGCAATTACCGTTACCTTACTTTCTACACATCACCGCCGCCATCTACTTATTTATGACGTCACTTGCCGCGAGACAAGTAAATAAGTAAAGAGAAACGACAACGTTGGGACCATAGATGGTTGGGACTGGGAGTCTTGGCATAGTACGAATATACGGTGCATCTTCGACTAATTTCTCCGTACGTGAATCGGCTTAATTCAGCCGAAAATTTGAAACATAACTGCGTTCTTATCACTCATATTCTAAATAAGTAACGTAGTTTCTAAACGTGAACTCGGCTAAGCGACTGATACTTGGCTTTGGACTAGTGAAATGTCCAAGAATGCGGTTCTGCAGCTTTTCCCATGGAATGTAACCATTAATCAGTGACGTGACGCTGCACTTATTTGATGCCTTTCTGTAAATTGAAACACAAGCCTCAATAATGAATCACCGGTATATTCAACGGGGCAGAATCAGCCATGGGGCGAACAAGCCAGGGGGCGAACCGGCAAAGGGGCGAAAACGTGCCGAAGTGCGGTGCCGAAGTGTCCGGACACCGGATTTCTGGTTAAAACTTTCTTTGTTTTAGTACAGTAACGTCACGCAGAACCTAGAAAAAAGTAGTGTAAAAGAGAAAATTCACTGAGAAGCCAAGTCGAGCCAGCTGATCAACAAGCCACTTTGATCCATACATGTGATCCATTTGGATACCAACACCGAACAATATCAGAGCTATGACTGATCGCCGGCGAGCTGCCTGAACAATAGCATTTCCGATGGCCACTTCCTTAACCTGATTGTTAACAAGTATCTGTAAGAAGGTGTGCAACAGGTTCGGTACGAAACTAGTTGACTCACTAAGATTACTAATGTCTGATTCAATAGGATATGCTGAGCGACTGTAATGCATCTCTCGTAATTCGGCTCTGACTAACTTAGCTGCAGTAGCGACTATTCGCTGACTCTCCGTATCATCGTCCTCTTGAAGAACCTTCCGCTTCTGCCACTCCTGCCTTAAAACAAATGAGGCCATGTGTTGCAAACAAACAATATCTTGTCGCCCCTCTTCCTCTGCAAACAGAACATGATCCCCATTGTGCTCCTGCAGCAAAGTCTTCAAGTACTTCACCGAATACACAGCATCCTCAGAGTAACCAAATTTAAGCAGCTGGTTGCGTAACTCTGTGACACTGTATAGGTACCGATC
>Ga0209367_1006727_pt1 | contig 15884 bp, 5 predicted proteins | sample WorMetLIZISLAND2_FD_187412 | JGI IMG/M metagenome (GOLD analysis project Ga0209367, IMG submission 187412) | Marine gutless worms symbiont microbial communities from Max Planck institute for Marine Microbiology, Germany - Olavius geniculatus... ... | reverse complement strand
CCTTAAAATTTGGGAGTGCAAAAAACGCGCAAAATTTAGTACGTTTAACGACAACTTTCGACTTTGAGCGCAAATATCTCTGAACTGCATAGGGATATTGACAAGCGGTAAACGGCGTTATCAAATGCAGTTAATTCCGCATTGAATAAAAAAAATTGTGTGAACTTCAGTCCACTAACATCAGAGATTATGCAGGTAATGTTTACCCACCAAAATCAAATTTTTCGGAAGGCGATATTTCAGCCCCTAGGGGGTGCTGCGCCCCTAAATTTTTACAGGCGCTAGAGAATGACCAATTTTTAGTAGCACACCCCCTACCGGGGACGGGGGCCCTTCTTACAACATTTTTCAAAGGGGAGACAAAAATTGGCTTAAAATGTAGCGTATTAGACGAAGGATCTTTGGAGCCAAAGGGAGTAGCTTCGTGAGACTTTGCCACGTGACGTGCTGCTAGATGGGGGTGATAACGTGGGTGCAACTTTTGGGGGTCACCGCCCCCTTAAAATTTAGGGGGGCAAAAAATGTTCAAAAATCGGTGCGATTTATGACAACTTTCGAGTTTGACCGCAAATATCTCTGGAATCGATGAAGATAGTGACAAAATCTAAACGGCGTTGACGAGAACGATCTTTTCGGTGTTGAACAAAAAAAAATTTGTGAAATTCTGTCCACTATGAACAAAGTTATAGGCGCTCGTGTTGACCTACCCTAAGTCGACAATGCGCGTTCGGCGTATGCCAATGCATTTGAGTTCGGGCCACGTGACTTTGATGCCGGGAAAATTTTACTCCCCCCCTCTAATTTCCCCCAATCGGACTTATGGCGCCGGGCGGACTCACGTTGGGCTTTGCCCCAAATCTCTAGTTATTTCTGATGAATTTGTTGGTCTTATGCTATAGCATTTGCCGGTCATTAGTTATTGTCGTCTTTCAAGTGTTTGGGATGCAAAATTGACAGTCCCTTTCATCACCACTGGCACAACATCCTGTATAGTGTTGTGTTTGCTAGAAGCATTTCTTGTTTTTTAGAAACATTTGTGTAAATTAATTTAGGCCTTGGTACTTACTTGATACACAGCCTTAGTACCTGGTAATTTTTTTTATCTTGCCAGTTGTTTGTATGTGTAAATATATTTTTTTCAGAGGGCATCTGCTGGTCTTGTTGATGACCTAAATTGTCTTTGCAATTACTGTCTCTGTGTGGCACCATGCTCTGTGCTTTCTGTTAACAAATTCGTTAATTTGCTAAGTGCTCCTTTGATTCATTTGCAACATATAGCACTATGCAAATATGCTATAATTGATCGACTGATTGGATTGCATATGAGACTGCTAGGTGGAAATTAAATGCAGCATATGCATGAAAACTCCTGGCATTCAAATGGGGTGTTATAAAAAGCTTTTGTAATGTGTTGGAGACAAGTCAGTAACAAGGGCCAGAATAGAAAGACATTACGTTGTAGTTGATTTGATAAAACGGTGGAAGGTGAAACTGGTAGACTGGTTTTACCTGTTAATTTCGTAGTTATTTTCTTGGGGATTTTAAAGATAATGGATTGATGCTGTAAACAGAAATTGTTACAAAGAAGGGAACACTGGTTGCAAAAACGTCATCAGATTAGTAAATTTATAAAGGTTGTAGAGTGTAGACTTGCAGTTTTGTGAGTGTGTGTGGCTTACTTTCTGATGCTGGTGTTTCACTGTGTTGTAATGTCTAGCAATTGCAACACTGAATGATTGAAGGTGACTGCATTTGATCATTTGCACTGTAAATTGTCATTGTGTGCTGTGAACAGTGATGACATACGTACTCTAACAAAGTACTTAAGTACAAGTACAAAGTACTCATCAGATAATGTGCTTTTATTAAAAGTACAGGTACAATCTGGAAAGAGTACTTAAGTACTTATAAGTACTAATTACAAGTACAAGTACATAAGTACATATTAAGTACATAGGCAAAAGTGTCACCTGTCACCACATAAAACCAAGACCGACAATGTTGTCACTCAGCAAACTGCTTATTTTTTGGACAAAAAAGTAGTGTTTTATACAGTTGATCTGATTGTTTATTCATGTGAGGTGTCAGAATAAGTCCTTAGTCCACTTTGGTTATAAAGTCGCACTACAGGGGTTGGTAATGGAGCACTCTGTCCGGTATGGCTCCACCTTACCTGGCCGCCGACTGTCAGCTGGTCTCCGACGAAGGTCGTCGTCAGCTGCGCTCTGCCAACTCAAGGACATGTCGTCAGAAGGACCTGCAGCAGCTATGGAGACAGATGCTTTGCTGCTGCAGGTCCGAGGCTGTGGAACAGTCTGCCAGCTCATCTGAGACAAACTGACATTAACTTTGAACAGTTTAAACGGCAGTTAAAGACATTTTTGTTTGGGCATTGAGAGCGCGACGCGTTGTGGCTATTGTTAAATTGCGCCTTCTAAATAATCTTACTTACTTACTTACTCACTTACTCCGACGAGTACTGTTTACTTCCTCGGCCAATCAGAACACTGTAAATTGTCATTGTGTGCTGTGATAGTCGAGTGATAGACAATAGGACACTAGTCAGGCCCGAAGCCAGACTGCAGATTGCACAGAAGGATGATTCAAGTCCACTTCTAAGGGCCCAAAATGGCCCCCCCATAAGTCCAGTTAGGGGGCATGGGGACTACCGTATGCTTCTCTTTTGGGTACAGTGCATTCCGATGTTTTTGTTATGTTCGTGTACTGTTATCTGGTTTTGGTCCATGAAGGGTTCCACCAGACCCCTCTCTGGTATAGGCCTGCTAGTTTCGCTGGCTCATCTGGTCCATATTTTTGTAAGTGAAATGAAATAACTGATGCTAAGTATGTTTACCGTGATTGTATAGCCAGTGCAACGTTGAATGAAGGAGACCTCGTGACATTGGGTCATCCGCAGGGAGAATTCATTCCACCGGGAACTTGGCAACGCCAACCAGATTCTGACTTCCAATACATTGTCAGTAACTCACTACCTTACTGCACAGTTTGTTTAATAACTCGCAGTCATAGCATTGAAGAAATGCCAGTTTTATTTAAAAAGCTCAATCAGGTTGTTTTTTTTTGGTGGATTTACCCAATAAATCCAGCTGAGCTTTTTGGGTTTGTATTGACGTGTCTCAGCTTTGGTAACACATGCATGCCATACATGTCTAGGTGAGAGATGCAGTAAAAGCTGCTTTAATTTTATACAGTCCCCATTTTTGTGGGCTTGCATATGCCTATCAGTTCTAGGAACTTTGGTGCGTCAGTGGCCATGTGCCTTTTATGACAACTCTTGACTCAGATATTATACGGACTTGCTGAAATCTACAGATTCAGCTGTAGAATTGTTTTCGACATTGTCTGTGTAACCAGTGCGGTCATATATTTTTGTGGATTGCAATAACAAGTATCAGTTCTACATAAGTCTTTCACAATTTTTATGATAAAATTGTGACCTAAGAAGAACATCCTATGCATTATTCTCACTGTTGCATAGTTTTATGTAAAATATAGTAAAGCTGAATAAAACTTAATTAGAATACTGCTAATTCGGTATAAAACTAAATATGATCTGAAGTTCAAATTGCACTGCAAAAAAAACCTAAAAATTTGGACTTTGAAGTTTTGAAAAAAATGTTTAACCTCAATGTCTCAAACCAGTTTTCTATCTCTGCCTCGACCCTTTGCCATTTTGCCACTGTATGCATTTGTTAATGTTGGTTTATGTTGCAGTTTGAGCGCTGTAACTGCGTGCATCAAAGAGCAAATCAGCGGCAGGTTGGAACTTTGGTGTTTTAGGATTTATCAAATCTCACTGGTCGATTGTTACTCAACTGTACTGTCAAATTTGAACTTGTCTTTTACTTTGCCATTTCATTTGATGTGCTAATTTAAGGCTTATCAGAGGTAGCTTTGTTGTTTGAAATACTGGTGAGCTTTGTGTGGACAATAGTACTGTTCTTCTCAAATGGAAACATGTATTTGAGTTAAAGTGCAGACGTTGCCAGAGACCAGTGTGGTGTGAAACAGGAATGTTTCAAACATTGCAAAACAACTGGCTAAATTTCGGTATAATGTTTTGTATGAAGTTGTCCTGTGATTCTAAACGAGAAATTGTATTAGAAACTAACTTGATAAAATTTGTATTATGTCCACTTAGTTGAAAAAGTGAATGAACAAACAGGACAGTGAAAACTGAGTTTTGTTACCGGTAGTTTTTGTTTGAAGCTGACTACTTCTCACATTTTCCGTACACATTTACTATACATTCGAATTTAGTTTATACTCAGTATTTTTCTGCTGTTTAATAGTATGGTGTATTATCAGTGCACTGTCGCTGTTGCCTGCGTGTCAGGAAGGGTGTTTTGATTGTTCGATCTGTAAAACATTACGCATGCAGTGATATTCAGATTTTGGTGGACTACTTGTAACCTGCAGCATTCACTAAAGATGGGCTGGTTGAATAAGCTGGTATCTAAAAAAAAACTTAATATTGTCTGTCAACTTTGCTCTTTACTAACTTTGATGCTGCAGCGTGTGAGAAATTTTTTGTGCTTCTGCGCTATGCGAGTTTATTGTTCTGTTGGGTGTCGTCGTGTTGAATGCAGAATGGTGCTTGCTGTCGGCAGTTACAGCAGGCCAAGACAGCTGCAGTTAATGGCGAAGGGTCACAGCAGGACGGGCCTGGCACATGCGATACCACTCACTCAGTTCAACAGGCCGAGGCAGCTGAAGTTAAAGATGAAGAAGCTCAGCAGGTTGAGCCTAGGATTGGTGATATAGCCGAGCCTTTACAACACACTGAGGGAGTTGAAGTGAAAAGTGAAGGAACTCAACAGAACGAGCCTGGAACGTTTGATGCAGCCAACCCAGTACAACAGGCCGAGAGATCTTCAGTTCAGGGTGAAGGGTTACAGTCGGATGGACTAAGAACATGTGATGTAGCTGAGCCTATACAGGAAGCCCAGAGAGCTGAAATTAAAGATGAAGAAGTACAACAGAACGAGTCTATTGGGATTTGTGATGTAGCAGAGCCACCACAGTCGTCAGAGGTAGAAGCAGGGCTCGGCGTGAATTTGTCTGAACTCTGTGCCGAAGAATTGTCATCACCACGGGAAAAGGTTGCAGTTGAAAGTGAAGCAGCCAAGCACGACAAGTTTGGGTCATCTGATCTAGCTGACCCAGTGCATTCGACAGAGGCAGAAACAGGTCTTGAGCAGGATGGGCTTACGGTTTGTGACCTAGCTGACCCAGCGCAGCATGCAGAGGCAGCAACTGGTTACAATATCAAGTTGCCAGAAATGAATGCCGAAGGATTGCTACTACAGCAAGATGTAGTTGTGGATTTGATCGCTACACATCACGACAATAACAATACATCACAGTTAGAGACAACGGACCATAGCGCCTCTGATGTGTTGGCCGATCATGCTATACATGGAGCTGTCACTGAGCTGGGACTAACTGTCGATAAGCCCCTGGAAGCGTGCGACAGTATTCCTGATGATTCTGCCGTGGAAATTACTGACTTTTCCAGTGGAGAATTCGTGCATCATTTAGTTGACTCACCTGTTGTAATCACTCACAGTGTTGTTGGTGAGTTGAAGGCAGAGCAGGTTGTTGATGGTGATACCAGTGAAATGCTAGCTATCGAAAGTAACAATTGTAGAATGCCACAGGGTACTGTTGATGATGTGTCTTTCAATCTCGTACCAGTCAAACCTGGATCTGATATTGAAGATGCTGCATCAGAGATGGATTTTGCAGCAGAAATTCTTACTACTTGTAATCGCGATGCCAGCATTACTGAACAGGCAGGAACGGAATTGGGTGGAATGGAGAAGCTGCCAGTCTGTACGGAACTGGATGCATCCAACATTGGCATGACTGTGTGCCGAGATGTGGAACGCAAAGCAGATTCAGATCCGTTGGATAGCAATCAGTGTGATTTGGATAATACTGCTTGTGAGATGCCAATAGCAATGATGGAAAATGATGTGAAAATTGCATCGTTGGTGATCGCAGCACAGTATGACGAGCACACCGAGAGTGAATCCGACAATGGAGCCTTCTGTGCTGAACTGACATGTGATTTACATGCGAATGCAGAGGTGGCAGGTGATGTGACAACCGAAAATATGTTGTCTGAAGCCTCGGCAGATACAGTTGAGTCCGATGGGTCGGAGTACAATGCAGTGACGAGCGGCAAAGAGACGGAAGTGATTGATGAATGTAACAAGCCATCATCATACCCTGAAGTGCGTTACGCAGGTACGATTGACACAGAGGCACTAGCTGATGGTTCAAATGATGCAGCGTCAACTGAAATCATTGCCAATAAAACGTGCAAGCATGAAGCTTTGGCAGATGTGGTGGAAACTGCTGAATTGGAATATGTAACCGATAAGTTTGATGATGACAACAAAGACTTGGAATATGAATTCCACACCCCGCGATCACAGTTTGAAGAGAATGTGCATGTCGAGTCATCAGTTGGGACGATAAGTGTAGAGGCATCATACAGAGTTGATGGAGCTGAAATTTCAGAAAGCACGACTGACTCTGATTTGCCTTGCAAAGCAGCGCAGGAGGCTGAAATGCATTGTACTGAGGGCGAAAAACAGTCCAACACTGAAAACTCAGTACTAGGACATGATCAGGAGCTGCTGAAACAGGCCGAAACAGTTGCTGAGCCTGACGTGATGCCGAAACAAATTAATGATGTTGAGCCAATGCAAGAGACGTTAGAATTGGCAAACACTATTGAACCAGCTGTTGACGATGATGGCGAGATATTGAGGCAGTTGGATAGTGTTGATCCAATGGTGGAAGGTGTTGATCCAATGGTGGAAGGTGATGCTGGGCTTGTGAAACAGTGTGACAATGATGAACCAGTTATTGGTGAAGCAGGAGTTAAAGCAAAATCGTCTGGTAGTGTGGAATCAGTGCTTGAATGTAATGAAGAGTTGCAGAAACAGTCCGAAACTGTGGAATATGATGTTGGTCATTTACAGAAGCAGTGTGAGACTGCAAGATCAGTATCGGAACATGAGGAAGGCTTCATGGAACAGTTCGAAACGGTCGAACAAGTTGTGGAATATAGCAAAGAATTACCAAAACAGCATGACACTGATGAGCTGGCTGTAAAGGAAGATGAAGAATTACTAAAATTATCTATTGATGCTGATTCAGTACTGGAACGTTACACTGAATTTCTCAAACAGCGTGAAATAGTCAAGCAAGTTGTAGAAAGTCATGGAGAGTCACTGCAACAGTCGGACGTTGATAATTCAGTTATGGAAAATGATGAAAATATACTGAAACTGTCGGAGGATCATGCTGCTGCCTTAGCATGCAAGACAGAAGAGTTGAAACAGCCACAACATGATGAGACAATGGGATTGGAAATTCTGATAGCTGACGAAGTTACCGAGTTGACCTGTGCAGATGGACTTACTGATCATACTGAAGATGCATCAGTAAGTCTACAGCCAGCAGAAGAGTGTAGTGCCTATGTCTCAGCACTGGCTAATGTTTCCAGTCAAGTATTGCCAGCAGCAACCAGCGATTTATCACCAGATCTCTGTGATAAACATTGTCAACATGATGTTATAGCAGTTCCATCTGCTGTTAATGCTAATGCTGAAGCGCAGCTTGATGGGCAGGTTCCAGACTCCAATGTCGAAGTTTGTATACCCACTGTGGAAGCAACAGCTTTAGCTGGCATTGAAAGCGAGGCACAAGCCACTCTCTGTGATATGAAACTTGATATGAAATTTGAGAACAATGCTGATGCATGCTCTGGAGAGTCACTAACATTGAGCAGTATAGTTGCCGCAAGTTCAGAAGATGGATTCCATTGTACCGGCGTCGTGGCAGACACAGACGTGGCATCATCTCCCCTGCATTCAGAGAACACAGTGGACAAAGATGCGAGATCGGAGAATACAGTGGAAAGTGTGGTCGCCAGTTCTTTGCTAATTAGAGACACTTTGGAAGATGTTAGCTGTCCAGAAGATGCTGCGCAGAAAGAGATAGTGATTTCAGCAGCTGATGAAAGCACACCTTTGTCTGCTCCATGCCCAGAAGATGTGGAGTTGAGTGCAGTGAATGAAGCAGGAAGTTTTGAGAATACGGTGGTTGGCGAAGCAGTGATTTCTACAGCTAATACAGATCTAGCTTTACCCAGCCCAGAGCATAATTTGGAGATGTTAAGTGGAGATAAAGCTATCTGCAGAAACAGTTTAGAACCTATGGTCCAGGATGAAGAAGTTATCAAGCCCATGCTTGATGAAGATGTTGCTCTGCATGCCTTGAGTTCAAAGGACACTGATCAGATTGATGTTGCAGTTCTCACCACGGCTGATAATGGCACACCTACAGATGCTGTAAGTTCAGAGTGTTCGGTACAGAATGAAGATGTGACCCATATGGTGGAAAACAATGCAGTTTTACATGCTTCGAGTCGTGAAGATACGACTCCCAGTGGAGCTACAACATCACCAGCACATGAAGATACTTATGCGCTGATTGAAGCTTCGGAGAACACTGACCAGAGAGATGTTCCGATTTCCACGGATGAAAAAGATGTGCCTGGACATTCGGAGAGGTCAGAAAGTACAGAGCATGATGAATATCTGAGCTCTACTGTAGATAAGATCACAGCTGTGCGTTCAAGTACAGATAAGATCACAGCTGTGCGTTCAAGTACACAGAGTTTAACAGAAAGCGAGGCTTTGATTTTGACAGATGCTGAAGAGTCAGATGTCAACAGCAAGAGTGGTGAAAATCCAGCACAGAGTGTAGTTACGGTTTCCATGACAGATAACGATGAGGCTGCAACTGTAAGTGGTTCTGGTTTTGGGGGTACGCTGGAAGGTGGAGAGGTGATTTTCATAGCAGATGAAGACGTTACAGTCTCAACCAAGTGTTGTAGAGGTGCTGATGACAACATCACTGAGTGCAAGAATGCAACATCAGTTCCAGCTGATATCAACACAGTCAGTCAGGTGGATAACACAGTGACATATGCAGCAGAACAGTTTGATAGCAGCCACATATCAAACAGCAGCATCGAAGAGGGCCAGTTTGATGATGTGGAGTCTGATGATAGCACTGAACTTGCAACCCTGACTAATAGTCATCGGCAGGTGTCTTACATGAGTTCGGCACTGAGATCAGGTCTGTCTGTTGGTCGTTCCACTTCTGTAGTGCCGAGTGTTGGCAGAAATCTACCTGCTGCTCGTTCCTCGTTATTTACCCTTAGTCCTGTTGGTGCTTCAAACTCCAGGCATTCTATGGACATTGGTAACAGTCTTAGTCCAGCTGGAACTCAGAACTCCAGGTGTCCTGTCGGCACTTTTGCAGTTGCTAGTCACAGAATGACATCCGCTCCTGTTTGGCAGATGCCCGGGTGTTCTCCATTGCTCTCCTCACCAGTTGGCCAGACCATCAGCGCAGCTGGCAGGCCTGGTGCTCGGCCAAGATTCCCACAGTCACCAATTATCAGTTTGCCTGGGGCTGGTTCACAGATACATGCTAATTCTCCACGGACGTCGCTGCTGGTCGTTGGAACCGTATCATCATCCGGTGAGAAACTCAGGAAGCGGAAACGTTCGACTGACGACGCTGATGTCAGTTTAAAACGCAGTCTTGTAGCCGACTTCGTCGGTAATACTACAACTGGCGTGGACCATCCTTGTGATTCGGTGCCAGCTGAATGTGCTGTTATTAGCTCGGGCTGCGGCACCGATGATGTGATTACGAGTGATGTAGCTACCGGAGTGGACACTTCGGCACAAACTGCAGTTGCCAGTGAGAAGCGTGAAGGTCAGAGTGGATCATACATCGAGACTGTTTTATCCCTTCCATGTGATGACCAGTCCATTACAGTTGATGCTTTGAATATAAAGAATATGCAGAGTTCTGAGATCACACCGAATGTCAGTGATCACAGCAAAGGAAACGTGCTTGCGGAAACTCAAAGTTTAGTTGTCAACAGCATGCCATTCTGTGAGGAATATACGACAAATGCTCATAGTGATTTGGTGGATAATGATAGTCTGAAATTGGATGCCAAGCTATTGGAAAAACTAAGGACAGTTGAGAGTGTCGATCTAGGATTCATGCAGGTAGAAGCCGAAGCTTTTGTCAGTACTGCGGAAGAAGCAGAGGAAGGGACAAGAACTGAGGTAGTGACAGGGTCAGACGAACCAGCTTCAGATATTCAGACCTTGGTTGTGGATGTTGCCAAAACAGCCTGCAGTGCTGATGAGACTGTGGAGCTGGAAGCGACACACAGTGGTTATGCCGATGAGGTTGACCATTCTTCCAGTGACCCAGTGTCATTAGTTGATCAGCATACCAGTCTTTGCATAGAGCAGCAGCAAGGAGAGTTATCCAAACTAGAACCTGCCAGTGAAGTTGAGCCATGTGATAGCACCATTGCATTGAATGTTATCACAACCAGTTCTTTCGATCCATCTTCTTTTACAACACATGTCGACACGGAGCCTGTTACAGATGTGCCACAGAACGACAAAGAATTGACAACAGAGAGCATGTCGACTGATGTGGAAAGTCTTCCTGTAGATGCAGTCTCATCAGTGTTGGTTGAGAATTCTGCTTGCATTGCTGACTCTGGCCAGATATCACCAACACCTGTGTTCTGTACTCAAGATGATGTATCCTCCAGTAAAAATGCTACTGGTCCACCACTGTCTGATGCTGCAGATCCAACAGCTGCATTTAGTGTGACTGACCTTTTTGCTAGTCAGTTTGTGTCGAAGGCAACGAGCGTTGATATTTGTGCTTCACAAGCCACTGTTGGCTCCGATGTTGGTGGCATGTGGTCCAGTCAGTGCATATCGCAGGTCACGAAGGACGAAGTTTGCACTTCACAGAACCAAGCTGATAACGACTCTGATGTTCATGGTCTGCACTTGTTTCTGGAATCAAGCCAAGAGCCAAATACTTTGCATGCATCTTTTCGTAGCCAGTATGTGTCACAGGAGACGAATAACGAAGGTTGTATATCATGCAGCCAAACCTCAGATGCTGACCCTCTGCACCTGTACTTAGAGCCGAGCCAGGAACCGAGTTCTCTGGGTGCATTGAAGCACAAGAAATCATACTATGGTAACGATGTGAATGAAGACGACCTGCCGACTGATGTAGAGAACAACCAGGAGACAGCCAGTGAGTCAGAGTTGCTGCTGGAGCTGCGAGAACGTGGAGTATCGAGTCAGAGTACTGCTGGAGGTCTGGACCAAAGCATCGAAACTGCCGTGGGAGATGATGAAGAAAATGCCACTTTGGAGGTCGGTGAGGATAATCTCTGTGTCTTAATGAATGGTAATGTACTGCCTCATGCCGTCAGAGAGGAGGACTGTCAACACAACAGCGAGCATGATACTCCACTGCAAGATTGCCAACAGAGCGCAGTTACAAATGAACAGATTACAGCTTTGAAAGCTGCCTGTAGTCCTGGGACTAAGGACCAGATTTTTCATGCTTTCCAACAGGATCAGTATCAGTTTGAAACTGAACAGGATACTTCGCTAGATGGTGGTCAGCGAAATGCGGGAGCAAAGGAACAGATAACATCTGGAGAAGATGCTACCAGCCTTGAGACCAAGGGCTTGGTCGATAGTGTGAGAATTGAATCTAATATGATAGATAGATCATGTGAATCGACACCTATCAGCTCATACTACAATGCAGATGAATTAATTGCAGAGGAAAGATGTATTCCGTCTGTAATAGTTAACGAAGGGAATAATAATGATACGTCCGAAAGATTTGGCATTAGTGATGATGTAATAGACAAAATTGATCTGAATGGTGGTGCTCGCGGTGCAGAAAATATCACAGAACCACATGCCAGTGCTCGATCACCGGTGAAACATGAAGCAGATATTGTTGCTACTGATGTTGCGCGTGAGAATGATAATGAGACTACAGAAAACGATGACTTGGATGTGACCGAGAGTATTGATAGCAGTACAGACAAAGATGTGACACAGCTGTCGAAGAAAGCTGCTGAATGTTCACCATTGAAACCCAATGTGCTCATTGTTGTAGCTGCTGCTATTGACGATGATAGTGGCGACGACAGAAACGATATTGATGGCATTGCGGAAGATGTACCTGGTACTGGTACTGATCTTGATTATTTTGCACCTGCTGATAAAACTGATAATGGCTCGGATGTCACTGATACTATATCTAATGTTGACATTAGTGCAGATAATGACATTGATAACAATGATGTCGATGGTGTTACCGAGGATATACCTGCCATCGGTACTGACCATGATTATTGCTCAACTGCTGCTAAAACCAGTGATGATTATGATGATGATGATGGTGATGAGGATGATAGTTCGGATAGGTCAAACAGTGCATCTGACATTGGTGAGGACGTAGATCTTAAGCGACCAGCTGAGAAAACTGCGAACTATCATCCCAGTGCAGTTGCTGCAGTCGATAGTAATGACAGTTCTGATGATGACGATGACAGCGATGATGATAGCAATCCATACAATGATGCTGGTAATTGCTCAGATGTCACGGAAAGTATGTCGGACATTGACTCGAATGTTGGACATCTTTCAGATGTTGTTGATTCGAATAGCATGAACACTCTGGAGCCGGGTGATCCAGGCAGTAGTAATGATAGTGTTCGTACTATGGCATCACTTCAGCTACTGACCAAGCCTGAAGCTTCAGTTTATGGTTTGCTGCCACAGGACTTGCTTGTAGGTAAATGTTGTTTACTGTCGGTATGAATTTCAGATTGATTTGGTAGCTTTACACGGCAAAATTAACTGTGTCATTTACTTTGATTTGGTTAGGTTTGCAGTTTTTGTGGAACTATTTTTAGTCTGCAACAAGTGAACTTTTGCAAGTTGTTTGGATGGGAGTTTTTATTGGCTAGCTGCTCTTTGCCACCCAACCAGCAGCTTGGGTGAATGCTCATATGCATAACAGTTGCAAAGACATCTGTGCCCTATGTCTGATGAATACTGGCTTGCCATCTTCTAACTGACCTGTAATTGTGATTTCATGTGACATAAACTGAAGCATACCTGTTCTGCCGCTGAAATTAATGGCATAGCTTCTGAATTATTTTGGTCTGGTTTCGAATGTGACAGCATACAGGGCTAAACAGCTTATTTTTGAATGAGTTAGCTGGTTGTTATGGTAAGTGTATCACCAATAGTGTTGTTTTTGCCTCTTATAGGCTTAACTGTTAGCTGCTGGGTGTGTGTTTCAGGGAATGATGAATCCAACACAAGCAACTACTTGCGGTCTTCATCTCCTGAGTATGATGAGGTCATTTTAACAGACAACATCGAAGAAGAAGATGAACCGGAAGAAAAAGGAGAAGGAGAAGAATTATCTCAGGAGATCCCAATCATAACTCAGCGTTCGAAGTTATCGAACCAAGATAAAGATGATGGTGCTGTTTTATTTGATGATAGCGAAAGCAATGAATTCAGCCTACCACCTGTGGATTGGTCGTGTATCGAGTCATCATCACAGGATGTAAATAATGATGGCACCCTATCACTGGGGCCGGATAAAGCCATTACTGATGCAGATCAGCCCTCCTTGTCAACCGAATTAAGGGAGATTACTGACGCCAGTCAACATGAAGTCATTAATTCCACTTTGACATCGAATGCAGCAAATGTCGACAAGAGTAAAGATTATCGATTTGAGGTTTCCGAGGGAGATACAAGCATGTCCGAGGGACTCGTTTTCAATACTTGCAATGCTGATCATTTTGAGACCACACTGAAGGCTGCTGAAGATAGTCCGGTAGTGCACTTGTCATCCCGTTTGAGTCGTAAACGTTCTCGGATCCCGTCAAAAGATAAGACACCAGAACGAGTGCAGTGCAAGCGGCTGAACACATCAGTCTATACTGAGTCTGGGAGTGCGATGGAGCAGCCTGTTTGTCCAAGGCCTCAACCAGTCGCCGAGGGAAATGCTGATATCATATCTAGCAGTGCAGAGTCATCATCGGAGCCTGTGTCATTTGCTGCAGAAACCACAGTCGTCAGCAGTGGTAGTGGCACACCGATGAACATGCTTTCACGTCATTTTACTGCATCTTTTTCTCAAGGTACACAGTGCAGTGTGCTTTAGCTTTTGCATTATCAAGCTTGTGTATTTTATCAATTATTTTTGGTAATTATTGATTAATGTATTTTGTACCTTTTCATTCTTGTGGGATTCTTTCAGAGATTTCTGGGTTTTGCCAGGTTGCCTTGTTCATCTCACATGTTAACAGTCTTCTGTCATTATTTGTATATGTCTTTTGTTTTTTTTCTTATTGTCATTGTTTATGTGTATTGTACAGTAGACTAGGCTGTCTTCTAGCAAATCTATTTGTTTTCGATCACTTGCTAAAACACAGTGCTCACTTGATGCATATTGTCTATGCCAGTAACCAGGGTTCCGCGAGCATCTGCCAAGGGTTTTGCAGCTCGTCAGAAAAAAAATAAAAAATAGCCTAGCGTGCAAAATTACGTCAGAACAAGCCACAGAAGTACTAAGCACCGAATGCTTAGTTCCAAATTAACGTTTTAAACATCTATCTTTGCATACAGCGTTGAATATTTTTCTTGTTATTAACAATGTTAGAATAATTGCATTGAACACTAAACACTGACTTATTAGTGTCAGTGTTAAAAATCGTTTGTCCATTTATTGGAAGACTTTCATTTCCAGAAACATTCTGCTTAAAAAATATAAAAGCTTCACCTATTAGCGCAACTGGCTGGGGGTCCAGATCCCCTGAGCTGTCCATGGGCGTAAAAATGTAAAAAAATCCAATGATAATTTTTGGGCCATTGGCAACGGGTAAAATAAAAATGCTAAATAATATTTAATGTATATGGTTAAATTAAACACGTCTTTTGCCTGCTGCTTTATCGTCAGCGTTTGAGGGTTTTGCCCCAGACTCCCACAGGTTTTCTGCCTCTCGACTCCCCTGGAGACATCGGTGCCCACGCAGACACCCTGAAAATTCCACTTTGCCTACGCCATTGGACACACGAATCATTGCATGCCATGGGATTTTGTGGGTGATCATCTCACTTATGTAGGGTTCCGCCGCAGCAAAAAGGTTGAAAAACACTGGGCTATACCAATTGGGTCCCATGGTGTCTGGCTAGCTGCATTCAGACAGTAGCGCAGTTTATCTAGGGGCAAATTTTTGAATCTTCTTAGGAAGATCTTTGGAAGACTTCATTTCCAAAGAAAGTATGTGGATTTTCGAAACTTCTTTAGAAAATGTCTTTCGAAGAATTTGAGAAGATCTTCCAAAGAGGATTTTTACTGACATAGGAAGATCTTTGGAAAATATCTTAGGTAAGTTTCGAAAATTTTGCCGCTGGTCAGCGGCGTTGGAAGTGTTTGAAAGTTGGGGGAGCAAGCAGCGACCGGGGCCATGGCGAGCGCGTGGAGCACGAGCCTCTAACGGGGGTCTGGGGCCAGAGCCCCTGGTGGGGGTCAGGGTGGCGAAGCCCCCCTGAACATAGTTCGAGAATTCGTAACTTGCGGTTTTAAAATGCGTAAAAATTTGCGAATTTTAACAATTTTTTAAAATGTGTAAAAATTCGTAAAAATGCGAAAATAACGATTCGGCTTAACTTCGTTAGAGAACGTTCAGTATAGCCCTACAATCCGGCTGTTATTGACAGTTTTCGACTGAGAGACGCTGAGTAGTGAGTAGTGACTGCAGTGCACTGCACAGTTAATCTGCGAACTTCGGAATTCGGGTTGGTTACTGAACTAAACTGTGAGACTTGAGTCCGAGATCGTCGCTATTTGCACAATACACAAGTATACGTTGATGCGTTGATGTGAGT
>Ga0209367_1006725_pt1 | contig 15892 bp, 17 predicted proteins | sample WorMetLIZISLAND2_FD_187412 | JGI IMG/M metagenome (GOLD analysis project Ga0209367, IMG submission 187412) | Marine gutless worms symbiont microbial communities from Max Planck institute for Marine Microbiology, Germany - Olavius geniculatus... ... | reverse complement strand
TCATTAATAAGTGTGCCAAAAATTATTATAATCGGACATTCATTGTTCAAGTTATTGCAAAAAATGTAGTCACATGCTTTTTTTTGAGACACAGTGTAACTTGCGATAATGTGGTCAACGATGTCACGCTCCAGTAACTGACACCGCTATAACGTGGCTTTGATGCTCCGGTTGACAGCATACATACATTTCGTGACATTTGCTCTAACACTATAGTGAATAGCGGCGTTTGTGGAAGGTAGATTAACAAAAAAACGTCAAAAAATAACACTTTATGGAGCAAAAGAAATTTCGCTCATAAAATGGCTTATACGTGCCGTTATAGTTAAGCGTACTCAAAGTTTGGGACGTTTTTGTCCGTCGACCGACCTGGCTTCGTAAACAATTTTTAACGATCATAATATCTCTGCAACCGGTCTTCCGATCCACTTCACGTTTGGTTTTAGAGTATAGGTTTTCGGTGTCGCCGGATATTGCGAAAAGAGTACGTTATGGATTAGCCGCAATATAAAATATTTCTTGTACATACCTACCTTGCATCTATCCACAACTAGACGTCTCACGCTTAAGGCCATAATACTCTCTACGCAACTGTAATCATACATCACATTACATCCAGACATCAAAGAAGTTCGCACAAAGACATTTAATATTAAAGTTAAGCCGGTGGTAAACGACACGACCCGTCAATGTAGTTCACGTGACAGGGGCTTCACTAAAAACGAGAACGACGCCACTGGCTGGCAATTAGCTACGCGGCAATGTGCACTCAATATTGGCGAAGTCGCAAAGCAGCCAGTGTACATTAATGTGTGTCCTGTTTCGATCAACAGTAATAAGAAGACGAAACACAGAAAAGTCTTCGTTAACTTTTTACAGAATGCGTTCTTTTAAATGCTGTGCTTCAGTCCGACTACAGTTATTCAGTTAGGACTACGGCTGGGTTTTGCCCTTTCAGATTCTGCTAAAAAAATGACCGTCACAACTGGCACTGGTGACAGCCTATACGACTTCTTAAAGTTATTGATGTAAGCCTATGACTAGCCCAGGTGCTATTTTCGAGGGCTACAACTTATTTTAGCATCAGTTTTTGTTATCAATTTTAACACATAATTTTTTGACATAAACTGCTTAGCTTGTATGCAGCATAAACGATTCGCCAACGAACGTTACAGCGCAAACTAATTGATATTGTTTGCACGTTTGCAATAAAATGCAATAAAACTGCAATAAACCGGGTAGCGGTTGCCATCGACTCCGTTTACCTACCAATGAGTTCGTAGAACAGAAAGCGGCGCTATGAAGTTGCAGAAAATAAAGTCCTGCTTACGTGAGTCAGATTAATGACTAGAAATACTTTACAATCCCGGAAGTGGCAGCTGATTGGCACGAGCTAGTGATACCGCAGCGCACTATTACGCGGTCATCCATTGCCTGCGCTATCAAACAACTGGACCTGCTGTGCGGCCACCAGATATATCACCACCCCAATCAGCTACAATTCATTTGCCGTTCCGCTTGAGTATGCTCAAGCATACAGTAGGTTAGCGACTTTTTCAAGATAGGCCTACTTGCGAACCCGCAGTTAGATTCGAACCGCAACATAATTATTACGAGTCCGGCACTCTACCACTAAACCACTTGCGAACAACATAATCGATTGAGTACAGATGTTACAGTCAAATCAAACTGCCTCAAGCCGACTTTCGTATTTACAACACCATTCCGTTGTTGGAGTGTCTTGTAATATAATCTCGTAATGCACCGTACCGAGGCAGAAGATGTTCTTGACGTGTCCGACGGGCAGAGAGCGTGACTCGGTGAGTGCGAACCATCCGTTAGGGTAGACGGGCGGCACATCACCCACCGCTCGACGTCGTCGCACTTGTTCAATGACGAGCTCCTTCGTCGACTGACGACCTCCCTCAGCCACGTACCCGACGTCACCCAGCAGCTTGACGCGATCGATCGGCTCACAGAGGAAGCGGTAGATGCGGATGACGAGATACAGGCCGACACCGGCACAGAGCAGCTTAGCGGCCGTCGTCATCAACGGTAGAAAGTACATCTGCACCAATCAACGATTAAACATCACTCGATCAGTCATTAAAAATGTTAATAATTAAATAGTTAAATTTTTAAATATTCCATTAAAGTCACGTCACTTAAAAAGCGCTGTAAAGTAGCAATCACAGCATTATTATTTTGTTTACAAGCACTATATAGAAGTACTACAAATGTCCGCAGAACGTAAATGCCAACAACCTAAAAGACTAAATACAAACGTGTCTGCTGCATTTGTGCAGTACCGTAGCTGTCATCTGAGTAACTGAGTAATTGATAATGTTTGAAACGATATCAGCAAAGCGAAGACATAATGTCGTGTTTTTGGAGACTTTGTAATGATGAAAGTTTAGTTGGTAATCGAAGTTAAGTTAATGATCGTTGTTGTCTGAAAAGTTCAACTGTCAAAATAATTATCCCAATCGTTACCAGCTCGAGTAGAAAGTCGAGAACTCGTTGCGCCTGCTGAACCATCGCGCGCAGCCAGAGACGACCGACGTCGAACAACGGCGACGTCAGCACTCTATCAACGACTGGATTATTTTCACCATCATCATCAGCAGCAGCAGCAGCAGCCTGACTGATAATTGCTGAAACAAGGACCGCCAGAGAGATGACCATCAGCGGCAACCAGGTTGATGATGAGGGCATCGCTCCACAGATAATAGACGACTCGCTCAACTTTTGGAGAACTTTCGAGAAGCGAAGTCGGGCCGCGCGTAAACAGTAAAACCAGCACCATTCACTGCGAAAGCCGGCTTACATGCGTCTGTGCGTCACTGTTGGTGGCCAGCGTGTCCGCACGCGCTGCGGTTGATTGCAGCAGAGCCAGCGAGTAAAGGCCCTCGCATATATGCGACAAGAAAAAAAGTCAATCTAAAAAGCACTCTTGAGAGGGTATTATCTTCGCCAAATAATTTTTGTTACAATTTTTTTAGATGTGTGCCAAATTTGAGGTCCGTAATCTCTTTGTGAGTTAGTATCGTGCAAAGCCCAAAAATTTAGATGTCACGTGACCCTGGCCACACCCGATTTTCGAAAACAAAAATTATGGATCACGTCAGGACTGCTCTTGGAAGCATGCGCGTCGACTTTGAAGTTAGTGGCTTTAATTATCGTCTTTGGGCATTTAATATCCAAACTGGTTACTGGTCTGATTGACGGATCCGCTGCGCACAAACATAGGCTACAAACCGACGAACAGACCAAAAAACCCAAAAAACAATATATACGCCATTTACTTTTTTCACTTGACGAAAAATAATAAAAAAAATTTACAACAATTATTGCAAAAACATCGTAGTGGGTTTTATCGCATTTGCACATGCAGCATGCAAACCCCTGCGATAAAATGAAACTTTTCTGCAATATTGTCGCTCCACGTTTTACTCTATATCCATGGCAAATAGTAAACAGCGTCGACGGCGACAGTCTTCAGTTGTTTTATTTTATTTTATTTCAGAAGTTGCATAAACTGCGATAAAACAAAGTATAGGCCTACAACGTTCAACAGTTGTTTTAGCTTGCTTGATTTTATTTTAATTTATTTCATCGCATATGTGTGAGACTCCTAAGTGGACCATTGGATTGCGGCAGCTTTCAGCACATAACCGTCAACGTCTGCCAATGCTTATTGCTTAGGCCTACTGGTATTGTTGCACATTGGACTGTATAATACTTCTTTATGACGGACTGACTTCTGTTATGTACGGTATGTTTTATACACGCCATTCACAACCCCTGTGATAATCGTCGTTTTTTCACCTTTGTAGCGACATGCTTTATATAGGCCTATACTTGAGAGTGGGGGTGCAGCGTGACACGGACCTGTGACTGTGAGAAATGAAAAGATGAAATATAATAAAGCAAGCAGACAGGCAGCATAACTCTTAATCTCACTGGGAGAATTTATATCGCTCCCAAAACCCCTAGCTGGATTAATGGAGAGCCTCTTCGCGGTCTAAGGGTAAAGTCGAACTCCCCGGAAAAGTCACTCTTGATACGGGCCTGTTATTAATGGCTTCGGTCACACTCAGACGTTTTCTTATTTATGGGACTACTTATTATGCGGCATGTAGGTCGCATAACATGTCCTGTGCGTCCCTCATTTGTCTGACTCTCCGTCTTGTTGAGTTTTAACTCGAAAACAAAAAATGCCAAAGAATCAAAATAAATGTAAACGTTTTTCAAGCCAGGAATGACTTTATACTTGGTGGGCGCAGCTTGCGCCCAGTAAAAAATAAAGGGAAAAATTTGCTACATGTGTATGCAAAATTGCTATCACCAGAACGCCTGTTTTAACTCAAAATGCACCTCAAACCGTTAGTCGGTTGGGCTTTGCTCGGATCTGAAAGAAAATGAGGAAAAATAGGGGATCTTAAACCCAATTTCGATTCCAGATGTGGGAGAATAAAAGTCATTAGAGTTACTAAACCGCTGTGCCAATTTAGAGCTTAAAAAGTTGAAAATCAAGGTTAGGATTATGCAGTGCAGTGAAAACCAGTGATATCAAAACTAAATCATTATCTGCGGTCAGTATAGACTGTGTCCGATGTTTCAGTATAACCTGTTTTTATCGTCAGCATCACAATTTCTTTGTAGGCTTACTAACTTGATGCGCTGATTACTAAATTACTCCATTTCAAGGAACATTGCAGGAAACATACATGTAAATGTTCAATCGGATTGCCGTAAATTGAAACTGGAGTCACAGTGAGTTTCATTTTGCTTCGCAATTTGTAATATTCTGGCGCGGCAGCGCGCTGTATGATGACAGAGTTCCGAACTTCCGATGTGCACGACTGGCCCTAAAGATTAGTTTCCATTCAACGCAACGCACGCAACGAATGCAACGCCAGGGGCGTCTATGCAGCAAGACGATGACGCAATTCTTCCCCAGCCTTGCGTTCCCCTTCCTTCCATCTCTTTACTCCCTTTTTTCTTTTTTTATCGCTCTCCGTCCCGAAGCTTCCTGTTCTTTCCCATTCTCCTGAAAAAATTTTGAAAGTGCAGAAGCTTGCAGATGAGTTTTAATGCATTTTAGAGACAAAAGTCAACATATTAATCCATTGGTTTTTATATTTTTTGCCATTGTCAAAAGTATATCATATATTCCACCGTGGCCAACAATGATAGATAAGATTTGGATCATAAGATTGGATCGAAGTTTCGTTGCATTTTTTGCTTTTTGCATGACATTTTTTTAATTTTCTGTCATATGTCGGTTCACTTCTATAAATGTTTAAATATTAAACATTGATGCAAAGCCAACGCCACGGTTTTAAAGATAAATAAAACTTCGCTGAAGGAGCGCAAGAAAAAATATTTTCAGACCCCGAACTTTCGCTTTCTCCCAGCTTTTTCTATGACGCAACGTGCGTCATTCCCCTGAGTTTATTCGCCCCCCTCCCCACAACTCAACGCAACCGAAGTTAAACACCGCTTCTCTGCTTGTGTTTTGGCCGTTGCTTCGCTTGCGTCAGTTTCGGCTGTTGCGTTTGTTGCGTGTTTTTTTCTTGAATGGAATTATGGAAACGGTGCTTAACGCTCTGCCACATCGCAGCGTCATTTCGTCGAAACCAGGCACACATCATCCGTTCGGTCGGCGTTTACTGCCGTCAGCAGACCGTGTCCGTAACCGAATCATCCAATTATCCTTTCACACACACAATAATCTGTTCCACGCTACACCACGAGTCAGTCAGTATATTCGCTAATATTGACCGCATTTCGAGGTTTTTACGCCGGTGTCCCATCACAGAATCCCATTATAGGAAAAGTCTTCCTCCGGCGACATTTCACTGGTAAAAATTCGCCCTCCGCGGATGTTTACCGGTAAAATGTCACCGAAGGAGACTTCTTATCCGGATTAATAATTTACCTTTGCTATGAAAAATTCGCCTACCCCATTAAAAAATTTTCCCCTATTAAAATGTATCGCCTCTTGAAAACGTTACTTGTGACATCTGAGATAAGTCGGGCTCTTTTCACCCTGAAAAATCCTCTTCTCCGTGATAATGTCGGCTCTCTTAAAACGTTATAGTAGTGACAGGCAACGTTCTTATGGCGCAGTTTACCTGTAATAATTTGCTTCTTCATTACAATGTCTCCACACAATGGTCAGCTAGTAATAAGTAAATGTAGATCCACCGTTAAAAATTATTTTTCCTGCTAAAATGTCTCCCCTAAGACTTACTAAATGGCATATTATAGTTTTCTGATGTCTGTGGTTTTTGACGCGCTACAGCTATTAAACCTGGCAATTGAAGCCGAAGCCGCAAAAGTTGAGCCGCAAAATATTCGAACCCAGTCGCTCAAACCGCAAAATTTTTTACTTCACATTTTTTAAGTTTTCAACTGTCCGTAATATTTGAATCGTGTCTACTTTGTGCATAATTTTTTCATCTAAGTTGTGAGATGCGTCGCTCTGGATGCGTCGCAATTAGGATCCTCGTCACCCGTTATCGTGTCAAGGCTCTCTGCGTACAAAATTTAGGATGCAGTGCAAGGGGACCATTTTCAAATTTGGGATTAAATATTGCTTTACATCGTTAGTAGGCCTAACTATCCCTATACTATCCCGCCCACCCACGTAGCGATCAATATTGCACGCCAAGCGTCGTCACGTCTTGGGCGGGTTGGCGTGCCAAAGAACACCATCGATCTCTGTCCACATATCGAACCACGCCATATGTCATGGTACTCATGGCGCCTTCAGGCAATCAATCAAAACACCTTGTTATACGCCTACGCCTATAATGCGGTACAGTGCCACGCGTCACGTCCTGACCGAATAAGAAGCACGTTGTGGCAGAGTCCATGACGAGTGTCCACGCAACTGTTCACATTCACTATCTACACTGTGTCTCAAAAAACATCCCCGACATTTTCCACTGTAACTTAAAAACCAATTACAGAATTTTAACAATTTTTTACACAAATATTTCTGACATAACTTGCCATCAAACAACCGTTCATTTTCCCACCTCACCCAATGTATGCTTTTGCACTACCTAGAAAAAGCAAATCAAGCGAAATATGTGTTAAAAGAAACAGAAAACCTGAAAAAAAATCCCCAACATTATCGATCGTACCTTGGATAAAGATTAGCAGATTTTAATAATATTTGCCAAAAATATTTCTGACACAACTGGCTATTAAATAAGTTTTAGTTTTTAGCTCACCCAACGTCTGCTTTTGCACTAGCTGGGGAAAGCAGACTAGACATAATACGTGTTAAAATGAATGGAAAAACGCCAATAAATTCCATCTGTTCTAATTTATGGGTTCCAACAGCAGGTTTATTACAAGGTTTGACTGTCTTGCAGCAATGTGTCTACCAAAGGAAGTTTAGGAATGTTTGTAAAGTCAGAAGTGACGGAGAGCCTGTATTGGTCTGGAGCAGAACATTATTGATAGGCCTACTGCTGTCAAGTGCATGGAGAAAGCGTCTTCTTGCCTGTGTTCGCATAGTGGGCCAATATTTCAAGCAATTTTACTGTAGGCAGTCGAAAAATGGACAACTGAATAAAATGCCAGCCACAGTGTCAAAAATGTAAACAAAATGTGTTTTCCGCATTACGTTAATTAAGCAATCATGCCGCATTAGATAAAAAGGTGATATTTTGCTGGTTGTGCTTTCCCCAGGTAATGCAGAAGCAAACGTTAAGTGAGGTGGAAAACTGAATAGTCATTTGATGCCAAGTTGCGTCAAAAATATTTGTAATTTTGCACTAGATGGCTGAAATTTTGCATGCCCGGGCACCGTCTAACCTGGAATTGACCTGAGTAGACTATACGCTAGTGTCTCTGACATAGGGCATCTCCTTTCGTCCACTAACTTTTTTAGTAGGGTGAACGAGGGTGACAGACCGTACAGACGACGCTACGGTGATATCTGTCGCAGTACCCGGAATCGCTGATGCTTCCAGAAAGGCCTGGCCCCATAATTAAAACTTTGCACGTATTGTTTTAAAACCACGGCCTAAACGGCACATGCTGTCTCCTGGCGAGTGAAAGTAAGAAAAAATGCACTGCGTCTGATCGATAGAACACATCACTAGAGGACACAGAGTCACAGACGATGACTATTCTCAGCATAGGTCTATGAAAGCTGAAGCTAGGCGTATGTACATGCATACATTGACGACAGTAAGTGAATAATAATGTGGCCAAGGGGCGTTTATTTCGCGTGATATAAAACTGTTAATGCGCGCTATTCTGTTTATGTAAGATCCATTGTTGAGCAGCCTACAGAATAAGCCTATTATTTCCATTAAGGCCTACTTGGTCATCACCCTCTGCACGTGACAATGAAACAGTCAACAGAGTGACGTCGATTCAACGTTGTTTTATAAAACGACTTCCTGGATTCGGATACTACGCGTTTTGCATTTAAATGTGCTTAGTTTTACGACCTACGAAAGCTATTCACATAGTTTGATGCATAGTTCGAGAATTCGTAACTTGCGGTTTTAAAATGCGTAAAAATTCGCGAATTTTAACAATTTTTTAAAATGCTGAAAAATTCGTAAAAATGCGTAATAGTGCTTTGGGCTATTTTGGGGCTATGTGTACATTAAAAACAGAGAGACGCTGAGTAGTGAGTAGTGACTGCAGTGCACTGCACAGTTAATCTGCGAACTTCGGGATTCGGGTTGGTTACTAAACTAAACTGTGAGACTTGAGTCCGAGATCGTCACTATTTGCACAATACACAAGTATACGTTGATGCGTTGATGTAAGTTTTATAAAATACAAAATGTTGTAATTTTCTGACTGTTTCAAAATTCGTAAAAATGCGTAAATTTTAAAATTCGTTGGCCGTTTTAAAATGCGTAAAAATTCGCGAATTTTACGAATTTTTTAAAATTCGTAAAATGCGCATTCTTGGTCTATGGTTTGATGTACCGCTAAAAATTAGCCAGCCGCTGAAACGTCTGGTGCCTTTTGCGTTCGCAGTACACTAGGCTATACAAGGACTTGTGGCCATAAAGTTGAACTTTTCAAACGTCAAACCAAGCTGAGCGTGTCATCAGTAGTATGCCAGTACGCCTGTTTATTATTTCGGCTTTCTTCAGCTTTCGGGTAAGTTCAGGGCAAACCAGAATTATGGTGATTTTTGATAGGCCTAAATATACAGTATGTTTCGCAAGGCAATGTTGCGGCGAATTAAGGTGTAGGCCTAGTGCAATATTTAATAACCACAATATAGCAAATGTTCCACAGAGTTCCATAGAGTGGCAGTGAAAGAATTTTAGAAATCGGTGAAATTTTGTAGAAGATATACGTAAACAAACGTTAAAAGCTTACCTTTTGGCCCACCCTGTAAGTTTGAGAGTAGCATCGAATGCCTACTGCTGGACTACGTGAACGTGAAAGAATTAGTCGATTGTCCGATTGTGAAGAAGATTTGGAACATTCTGCAGGCGGCGTCATCATCATTGTCGTAATCACCATTATTCTCATTTCAACAGCAGCAGCAGCAGCAACCAGTGTTGTTGCGTTACCAGTCGAGCGTGTCGGTGAAAGGCACCAGCTTGATGGTGGGACTGTGTTCTGAGTAGAACTGCGCGTACAAGCGGCGGTGACGCTGAATCAGCGAATCCTCCTTCGACTTGACGTAGACAGGACAGCTGACGTAGCGCTTGTTGTTCCAGATCATCAGATCGCGCTCCAGCTATCACAGAAACAATTATCACCAGTATCAGTGGCGTCGTGAAAAGGAGCAGAGGATTATTGCTCCCGAATTCCATCAGTCAAAAATTTTTATTTTTCGGCAAAGTTTCGTCTAAAATGCATGATGCCAAGTTTAAGGCTAAAACTGTATCTTTGCAAAATTTATAAGCAAAATTAAAATTGTGAGCACCCATAATTTCCTCTGCAGGACTTTTTTAGCTTTCTGTCAGAAAACTGAAACTTCTTGCATCAGTTTACATTTTCTAACCCACGACGCCGCTGATTATTACCATCACTATCTGCATCATTATCGTTTTCTAGTCATCTCGCTCTGCAAGAGTTTAGACTCAAGCACATTTTACAGAATTAGTGGCCACAAACTTCAACTTTTAAAGCGTCAACCAAGCTGACAGCGAGAGTGTCGTTTTTCATAAGCTTATTGTAAATTGTACACCTGTTACTTTGGCTTTGCAGATGACATAGTTCAAAAAACATTAAATTTGGTAGCATTTTGAGCGCCATTGGTGCCGCCGAGTTTTAAAAATATCACAGTGTGAGCGACCTTTTTTTGCATGCTTTTGTTTTTTTTTCTTTTTTTCCTTCTGTATTTAAATCTTTTGTTTTCTCTCCTTATTTTTTTTCCTTTTTTACTTCAGCAAAAAAGAGCTCTTGGCCCTGACAGTCTGAGAAGTTAACTGTGTTGCCAGTGTTCTAAACTTTATTTTGTTGAAGTATATTTCACTGTCAGTAGGGCCTATAGTTGTACTAAGTCTGTTAACTGTCATCTCAGACAAGTGACAATGCTGACCTCGATAGCGAGTGAGTAGAGGATGAACTTTGCGATGAAGATGGGCTGCCAGCGCGGCGCATAGATGTGATGAACCAGACGCTGAACCAGGGGCTCGACCGGCACAATACCAAGCACGATTTTAGCACGTCCGAACACACGGCTGTTGAACGTCATCACCGATATGCCGGGACCAATCTGTTGCCGTATCACACACACGCAGACCGCTGCTTGTATATACAGATATTATGTATTCTAATCCTTGCCTCTGACATCGATACTTGGCGTACCACGTGCAATCAGGGTTTGACCATCTTTCGCTCCAATTATGCTGCTGATGCTGAAAGCAGACGTGCTCGCAGACATGCAGCATCTACTTCTTCTTCCGGTGCCACTTGTCACATCTGTAGCAGAGTCTGTGCATCAGACTTCGGGCTTCGTAGCCACCTCCAAAGCCACACCCAACTGACCTCTAGCACACCGTCATCGTCGTAATCGACGGACTACTCCAAGGCAAGGCAAGGCATCCTAGGTCTATAATAAATAAAATAGGATGTTAACCAATTTAACAATAGTAGGTCTAAGACACAGACATGTAGACAACCAATTCTTGGGCCATACCCAACTTTTCATCGTGAAATCGATCCGTGTGGGTAACGATTATCATGCTGAATTTACGATCAAAAGGTCATGGGTTTGACTTCCGGTCGGATCGCTTTCAAGTGGTTACGACTCGGATGGGTGATCGTCAACGGACAAATAAACCATCTAGGTAAATAGCAAACCATAAAAGGCCAACTCCGCTTTCCATTTCTGTGGGATGGAGTTAAGACGGAACGCGTTCATCAGCAGCACATTGACACACTCATTGACACACAGTCAGTGTGATGCGGACAATATCACCTTTTGTGATTTTTGCTGTTTTCGATGTGCGAGTTCTTCAATGTTGCCGTTAACAAGTGTAGGCCCTATAAACTGGTGTTTTGTACATTTATTACCATTAAGCGTACCTGTTTAGCGTGGACAGTGCAGTCGAAGCTGATTATGTGGCGGCCAAGCAGAAACAGACGATGGTATGCGTTCATGACGCCGACATGTTCACTGCTGTTGTCCTGGTTCCAGTGTGAGACCCACTCGTGACGCGCGAAGCTGCAGCACTTGCGGTGCGTATAACGCAGGTCGACACCGGCCAGCTTGATCGGTCCGTGCACGTGAGACTGGTGAGCCAGGTCCGCGTGAGTCTCGTGAAGCTCCTGCAAACCGAAACAATACTCTGCGAATGGAAGATTCATTAGGTCGAAAGAACTTTACAGTAATGAATTCATCAACTACGACCAGAAAATTGTTTGCACCTCGACATTTCACTCTGAAACGTTAACTTCAAAGGTTAACTTTGAAATAAGTCCTGACGAAGACTACCGGTGAAAGTCGAAACGTTAAGGCGCAAACAATTTTTTGGTCGTATTTGATGAATTTATTACTGCAAAGCAATACTCTATTCGTTCCCAGTTCCTACCATGATTTGGCGTAACGGTTATGGAGACGCTGGACTTAACGATCAAAAGGTCACGAGTTTGACTTCCGGTCAGGTTCTTATCAAGTGACAACTAATTGGGCGGGTAAACCGTCTAAAAATAAGTAAACTATCTCGGTATGAAACCATAATAACCAACCACGAAGGTCAACTTAACCTTTCATCCTGTCGGGTAGGCTAATCGAGTACCGGCCTGTTTGGCTGGGGTTAAGGCGGGGCGCGTTTATTTGTGTCGAGTGAGCCCCTTCCACATCCTTAAAATCCGGGAAGCACCATAAGCTCCTCCATAATGCCGGAGAGTAACAACGGCCGCAACGCACACCGGCCGCAAACGCACATAATATAAAGCCCCGACCAATACCTGTTCGCTTTCAGGTCAGATTAGGTAGGGCCTAAATGTTTCGGCAAAATCGGAGCTAGGGGTCTCTTCTGGAAGTCTGAGTCTAAAAATTCGACATATTTCTGAAGCTGTCCGCCGATATGGAGCTCGTTTACTGGCCTCGATGTGAGCGTTGACGAAGTGTTCGCTGCGTCCGCAGTACTTCCACTGTCCACTGACGACCTCCTCTATCTCCGGCGGCTCCCAGACGGGGTCAATGCCCTCGGCGTGGTACCACAGAAACACGAACCCGTTACGTTCCAGTGTAACGTACGATTTCACCTTTGCCGCTTCCGGAACTAAAAGCATACCGGACACAGTTAACTGTTAACCCCTTTAAGCATTAACCCGTAATAAAATATTAGAAGTTACAGTTTCCGGTGAGTTTCCGCTATTTAATTCACAACGAACACCGTTGAAATTTTAACTAATTCGCCATTTTTCGTAATTATTGGCTGGTTTTTTATGCGACCGTCCAAATAAACCGCATCGCGCGCTTTGCCGGATTTGTCCGTCTGTCCGTTCGTCAGTATGTGTTTCCGCCTCGTACGCGGCTCCTAACTGGAAAAAGACGCAAAGCCAAAAGGTGCAAACATATGCAAGGACAGGACTAACAGGTGTGCTAATTTTTATCTGAAGCGGTCAAAGGCTAGAAGGCCGGCGGCATAATATGTCGGCACTGGTCCGACATTATTTACCTAGTTACTATTATCAACTGGCGAAAAGTTCAACTCGCTACGATGGCTGACACCACAAGAAAATGACGCCGATAAATGATGATGACACAATGCGAGCTTACTATTGGTGCGTTCGCAGTAGGGTATATGCGTGCATTTGCCGTCGTCTCCCCGGAACTGCCAACCGTGGAACGGACACTCCAGACAACTGCCCTTCACCAGACCTCCCGCCGCCAGGTTGGCGCCGTTGTGGCAGCAGTAGGCGTCCAGGGCATGAGCTCGACCGTCTTCGCCTTGAAACACCGCCAAGTTCTTGCCTGCAGACGCCATACACACAGCAGCCGGGTTTTTTTATTCGCATTACTGTTTGCTGTGTTTTCGCCGCATACACTGTAAAAATGCGAAACATAGTTGTTGACGACAGAAAACAGATTCTTCGTATATCTTAAATTTAAAGTTGATTCGTTGTATGCATACCAACGCAGAAGACGTTCTTGACGTGTCCGACGGGCAGAGAGCGTGACTCGGTGAGTGCGAACCATCCGTTGGGGTAGACGGGCGGCACATCACCCACGGCTCGACGTCGTCGCACTTGTTCAACGACGAACTCCTTCGTCGACTGACGACCAGCGTCGGCGACGTATCCGACGTCACCCAGCAGCTTGACGCGGTCCAGCGGCATGAAGAGCAATCGACACAGTCGGTAAACAAGATACGCCGAGACCAGCGCCGCCGCCAGCAGAACGATCAAAACCAACAGCAGTAGCCGCACGTTCAGCTGCAGGAAATAGTAAAAACAGTTTAACTTGTATTTATTAGTCCGCCCGAAAGCGATAGCTTGCGGAGCGGACTTAAGTTTTACCTCTGATGTTTTTTTTATTTTTTATTTTTAAAATTTTTTTTTCCACTCGCGAAATCTTCGAGATGCGTAAGCCGACCGGCGTGAAATTTTGCGTGATGGTCAGTACTAAGCCGAATTTTATAATGCTGGTCCAAAATTTTGAGCGGTGCACCCCAAAAAAATTTCAGGGGCCAAAAACATGCAAAATTGAGCCCGATTTCGGACGACTTCGAAGTTCGGCGGCGAATATCTCCGAGACGGATGAAGATATTCAAAATCGGATAGTCATTCCGTGTACGGCGATTCCTCCTGCGTTAGGCAAAACAAGCACGGGGAAGTTTGGTCCAGTGACCTTGGAGATTTAGATGTGAAATCGTACCCCCTTAAAGCGCAATTTTCGGAAGACCATATTTCGGCCTCTAGGGGGTGCTGCGCCTCCAAATTTTTACACGCGCTAGAGAATCACCAAGTCTTACTGGCGCACCCCTCACCGGAAGCGGGGGCCCTTCTTAAAAATTTTTCAAAGGGGAGTCAAAAATTGGCTTAAATTGCAATAAAGGAGCGCTTATAACTTCGGAGTTAGGGGCTGTAGCCCGACGAAACTTTGGCACTTGACGCGGCTCTAAGTTGGGGTGTTAACGCAAGTACGAAATTTGGGGGCACCGCCACACTTAATATTTAAGAGGGCAAAAAAACGTCCCAAGTTTAGTACGTTTTACGACAACTTTGGAGTTTGACCGCGAATATCTCTAAAACCGATGAAGATATTGACAAAATCTAAATGGCGTTGACGAGAAGGATCCTTTGGGCGTTGAACAAAAAAATTTGTGAAATTCTGTCCACTACGAACAAAGTTATAGGCGCTCATTTTGACCTACCCTAAGTCGCATTTTTCGGAAGACCATATTTTGGCCCCTAGAGGGTGCTGTGCCCCCAAATTTTTACACGCGCTAGAGAATCACCAAGACTTACTAGCGCACCCCCACCGGGTACGGGGGCCCCCCTTACAACTTTTTTTTCAAAGGGGGGTCAAAAATTGGCTTAAATTGCAATAAATGAGCGCTTATAACTTCGGAGTTAGGGGGTGTAACCTGACGAAACTTTGGCACTTGACGCGCCGTTAGGTTGGGGTGTTAACGCAAGTACGAAATTTGGGGGCACCGCCACCCTTAATATTTGGGAGGGCAAAAACCTCCAAAATTTAGTACGTTTTACGACAACTTTCGAGTTTGACTGCGAATATTTTTAAAACCGATAAAGATAGCGACAAAATATAAACAACATTGACGAGTAGGATCCTTTGGGCGCTGAACAAAAAAAAATTGTGAAATTCCGTCCACTACGAACAAAGTTATATCCGCTCATGTTGACATACCCTAAGCGCATTTTTCGAAAGACCATATTTCGGCCCCTAGGAAGTGCTGCGCCCCCAAATTTTTACACGCGCTAGAGAATGACCAATTCTTACTAGCGCACCCCCCACAAAGGACGGGGGCCTTTCTTACAACTTTTTTCAAAGCAGGGTCAAAAATTGGCTTAAAATGCAATAAAGGAGCGCTTATAACTTCGTACTCAGGGGATGTAGCCCGACGAAACTTTGGCACTTGACGCGCCTCTCGGTTGGGGTGTTAACGCAAGTACAAGTTTTGGGGGCACCGCCGCCCTTAAAATTTGGGAGGGCAAAAAACGTGCAAAAATTGGCGCGATTTACGACAATTTTCGAGTTTGAGCGCAAGTGTCTCTGAAAACGATAAAGATAGCGACAATATGTAAACGGCGTTGACGAAAACGATCTTCTGGGCGTTGAACAAAAGAAATTTTGTGAAATTCGGTCCACTATGAACAAAGTTATAAGCGCTCATGTTGACCTAACCTAAGTCGACAATGCGAGTTCGTCGTATACCAATGCATTTGAGTTCGGGCCACGTAACTT
>Ga0209367_1006724_pt1 | contig 15892 bp, 7 predicted proteins | sample WorMetLIZISLAND2_FD_187412 | JGI IMG/M metagenome (GOLD analysis project Ga0209367, IMG submission 187412) | Marine gutless worms symbiont microbial communities from Max Planck institute for Marine Microbiology, Germany - Olavius geniculatus... ... | reverse complement strand
TAAATTAACATAATCATGTAGACCTACCTCAAAAACCACTAGAACTCTATTACATTTCAACGTCATACTCAAATGTCGAGGTCACGTGGGTTTGGCACAAGCAGTGGCGGATCCAAGGGGGGGGGGCGGACGTGTGGCTGCCGCCCAAGTTGAGCCCCTATACATAAACTAAGTAAACACTACAATGGGCCCTATGCTCTGCCGAACTGCTAATTATTAAGTTCGAGTAGGCCTCTATTAAGAAACTGATAAAAATTAGGGTTTATTGCCACCAGATGTTAATGCACCATACGATTTCGGCTGGGGTTCCGCCCCAGATCCTGCTGGGGAGCTCACAGCGCTCCCCCAGACCCCTTGACTGGATTCAAAAGGTTCTACTTTTAACGTAAAAAGAGGGAAAAAGAAAAAAGGGAAAGGGTAGAAAAAAAGAAAGAAGAGGGAGAAAGGGGAAAGAACAAAAAAGAAAAGGGAAAAAGGCAAAAGTAGGGGAGGAAGGGAGGAGCGAGGGGAATATTTCGCTCAACTTTTGGCTAAAGATTAGATCCGCTACTAAGCACAAGCATTCTGTATTGTGTCAGAATGATCTTTTAGCCGACTGATGTAACAATTTTGAGCCAATTTTTGCGCGCAATAGCAGAATGCTTCGTGCGTTCTAGTCATCGTCTAGGCGTCTGTCCGTCCGTCTGTCCGTCACACTCGTGAGCTGTATCAAAACGGTGCAAGTTAGGATCACGAAATATTTACCATGGACTGCCGCAATGTCTCTAATTTTTCGTGACAGAATTTCGTGCCCCGGGTGAGAGGGTTCCCCTCGAACGAGGGCGTCAAACAGGGGTACCCCCTAAAAGACGTTATTTTGCCGTTATTGGCTCGTTTAGTGTGAAAACGGTTGCAGATAGGTACAGACTTGCTATACTTATCATAACAATTAAGCACTGGTAACAGGCTTTTAAATTTGTAAACATCGATGACCTTGAAAGATCTTGACCTCCCCAAAGAGTTTTTAGTGAATTTTTCGCAATTTTTGGATGCAACTCACATTTCAACACCGAATTGCGACGAAATGGCTGGAGATAGACCAAGACAACCTGAAACCGAAACTTTTAGCTTTAAACGTAGATTTTAGCTGTTTAAGTCTCGATCCCCTAGGTACAAGGAGGCCGGCGCAGGTGGGCGTCAAAACGCTTACTCCTATAAAAAAAGTGGTTATTTTATCCCAATTATCTTGTGTAGCGTGAAAACGGTTGCAGATAGGCAGAGACATATGCTGCTTATCATAACAAGCAATAGTGACAAGCTTTTTATTGGTGTCAGCGTCGATGACCTTGAATGACCTTGAACCCCCAAAATAGGGGGTTGTTAGGGATTTTTTTTGCGATTTCCGGTGCGACACAATTTAAGAATGAAATGCGTCGAAATGGCTGAAGATGGATCTGGACATTATGCGCATGACATTTTAGCATAGAACGTACATTTTTAAGAATTTAAGTTTCGATCTCTTAAGTTGAAGGAGTCTTCTGTAAGGAGGCCTTAAATTTAAGTAGTCTACTCTTTCAAGATGCATTAATCTTATTGCTGTAGGCCTACACCGATTACCAAAGTGGCAGGACCACTGGTATCGCGCGTCACGTGAGATTTACCCAAATTACAAATTACCACTGGTATAAGCCGAGGAGTTTCACAGTTCGCAGTTCGTCCATACCTACTTCGTCATCAACTCAGCATTCATGTTCAAGTTCAAGTGAACTTGAACTTGACTTTCGTTTGATGCGGTGTTTATTCGTGATATACCAGGGTCCATCATTTAAATACTCTATGTACGGCGAATTACAGTGGGATGTTTACGTTTTAATTTGTCGATTTTGATTATTTTGATAATAATTTTGACGTATGTTTTAGCAGCGTGCGTTGTAAACATTTTGTTTGTGTTGTCAGTGAAGTGTAAATAAAGCATACGCATGATTCTGGCAAACGGAGCCTAACAGTTTACAAAGAGTAGTCCGACGTGTATGCGAAAAGGTCAGTGCTAGTGGTAGATCGGCGATTTCGCACTAGTGAGCAGAAAATTACTAGTGGTAGATCGCCACTTTATCTGATTACGTTTATCACATTATTAATGTAAGAATGCAGCCATATTTCTTCACTGCATTACCAGGACTGTGGTTGGGACTGAAATATCAGTCACTTTGTTATCAATGGGTATGGGTAATTTGCGGAAATGTGGAATGCGCAATGCGGAAAGTAATTTGCGGAACGAAATCTGCGGAATGAAGATGATTGGTTGACGGGCATGATCACGTGATCAGTCCGATTCCGCAAATTACTGCCTACCTTCCGAGCTTGACGTGGTGGTAATTTGCGGAATTTATGGTGCGGAATTGCTAGAGCTAACAATCGAAAACGACGAAAACGTTTTGGACTGCAATACTGATCTGCTTCAATGAGTAACATTTATGAGGACATAAAAGGTGAATTTTCTGTGTCTTGAGCTTCGTGAAATCGACAAAACTGTCCTGAAATTGTCCTGATGCAATGCTGATGGTCAATGTATTTCTATTTAGGCTTATAGTAATGTTAACAGCAGTGTTAACTGCTGTTTCACGTAAAATAACTTGGCGTCGTCTATTAGGCTATTATTAATCCGTTTTAAAACGTTGAGTAAAAAACGTTGGTTATAATGTGTTCAACTTCTTGCCTAATGCCTAATGCTGTAATGATTAAATTAAGAGAAAAAAAATTACACACATGAAAGAAATAAATAATAAAAATAAATGTGAAATTTTATATTTAGACATAAAATGTAAAAAATACATAACAAAATAAAATAAGGTAACATAACATAACAGTTTAGAAACATAGGCCTATAATTTCAACAATTAGCAAGCAATCAATAAATTACTTTAAAAGAATTTAAAATGACAAAGATGAGCTATGACAGCGGCGTATTTTAATCTAAGCATGAGATAACGCGTACAGTAGCCTACGTTGCTTGGTAATTACTGGCAATAAATGCCGAGTGCGGCCGGGGGCGTTATCGATAGCTCGGTTGGTCATTCCGCATTCCGCATATTACCCACCGTTCCGCAGCCTACTTCCGCAGATTTCGTTCCGCAAATTACTTTCCGCATTCTACATTTCCGCAAATTACCAACACCTGTTATCAATTACCAAATTTATTCAAAAACAATATATTTTTAAATCTGTGTTACAAAGAAACAGATAGGTACATATGGCTTGAGATGGACTCTGATATAATACTAAATAAGCCTGATTTAAATACGTGACAGTGTCGTGGCATGGTCCTATGACTACCAGGAACATAAGTTCTACCATGTACCTAATAATGTGCCTACCCGATCTACCTCTAGCAATTTTCCAGTGCTGACAGCAAGATCATCGATCTATCGCTAGAATTATTGATGCAAAAATATCCATATATCGTTTTCGATATCGATGTATTGTATCTTATCGTAGCATGGAAAAAATATAGAATTTTTCAACATATCGAGATATTTAAAAATATTGCAATATATCGCAAAAATATCGCAATATTTTCTACAGATTTTTCACTAAACTGCGTGACTAAAAAATTACAAAAGGGGCGACTTAATGATGTCGTCATTCGTCTACAGTCGTAATATAATTTCACTCAGAGACATATTTTTATTATCTAAATAGAACATACTACCTTGCACAATGTTCACGTTTTGTTCCTCTCCGTGTATAAGATTTACATACTTATTATTTTAAAATATCAAAAATATCATATCGAAATTGAAATCCTGATATTGAGTCATCACTAGTAGCAGCATCCACGGATCTGCACATACGCAATCTGTTCTTTACCCGTAGCCCATTATTACAGACAGACGAACTGGCAGATGGACAGACAACTTTTGGTGGCAGTATTGCAAGTTGCACTGCAGGCTTAGCGTGGTGAAAACTTAGATCAGATTGTTTGCGAAGTTGAAGCGAAGCTACGTCGTCTGTAGCCACTGGCCATGGCACACAGCCTTGTGATCCTATAGATCACAGCTGACACCGTAGGCTATGTCGTCTGTAGTGTTTACAATCTTCAATCCCAGGATCCAGGATTGAGAAATTTGTAATCTCGGGATTCCATCTCGGGATTAGGCTTACAGATTGGTTGTCATTTTGGTATCCTTTATTGACTTATTCCATGCATATGATGTAGTATAGGCTCTTATAGAAGGTATATCCGAACTGCAGGGAGTAACAATGACTGTCAAAATATGAACTACAGTGCACAGCAAAGAGTTGGATTTTAGCGCACATAAATGTTCTATTCACCAGACAGTTAAAGTTGTTATTTCTGTCATTTAACACACGAAAAAGTACAATTTTAACTAATTTTTGTAATCTTGAAATCCCGGGATTGGGATGCCGCCAATCTCGGGATTCGGGATTAGCAAAAATGGCCAGGATCCCGGGATTTAGGAGCCAGGATCCCGGGATTGCAATCACTAGTCGTCTGCAAACAATGAATGAGATCCTGTATAAATAGTCTTATTTGCTGATGTGGCATACTGTAAACTTATTTATACAAATTTGTTAAAGCAAGCTTTTTTGGTACCCCGACTTGTTTCTAAACGTCAATTGATGATGTAAAAATTTTTGTCCATATAATTATGTTGGATGCACAGCTTATTGTTATTGCATGTCATTTGTTGTACTTTGTTACTGCAGGAATTTTTATTAGCATCGGAATGACATGGACGGCCATAGTGTCTGCATGTCTGGTCCAGTGGCATCTGACGTATGTTGCTCACCAGTGAATGGCTATTGTCGGTTGATGTCTGCTAAACGGTACATTGATGGAGCATTGCCAGCATTTGGTAATGTTAGCCAGTCTTCACCGTTGCAGTATGTTGGGAACAGTAATTCTGACATTCATTCTGTTGCGGCTAATACCGACAAACCTGCAGGAATCTGTAACGGAATGTACAGTGTTGTTAGCAGTTCATTTCCAATGCACAGTGCTCAACAACCTGAACTGAATAGCTGGACGTCGTCGTCATCGCCAGTTGAGGAACCTCTGTCGATGACATCGGTCGACATTGACAGTGTTTTTGTTGACACATCGACTGACAGTATCCATGCAGGTGCAGACAGCATGACAGAAGCACATGTGTTGAACGACCATACGGACAGAATGCCGGAGCTGAACCACTATCAGTCTGAAGTGGGTGGTGTTGATGAGTATGACAGTGAGATGCTGCCACTCGGAGACTCATCGGTGTGCAGTGTTTGCGGTGACGTCGCCTCTGGCTTTCACTGTGGTGCATATGTCTGTGAAGCATGCAAGGTAAAATCTGTCTGATATATTTATTATGTGGTATATGCACACCGTTAGTTATTAACTGTAATGACGGTAAAGAATTGCGCATGCTGGAAAATCATGTGTCGCTGTTGGAAGGCATGATCATACAGAGCAGATTTAAGTCTTTAAGTGTACCAGTGGTTGTACGTTTGAGTCAGAAATGACAGTTTGGAGTAAGACTGTTTTACATTGTAGGTTTGGAATGATAGGAAGGATTGTCGGTTTAATTACTGCACCACAAGATCAACACTGTCTAGGGTCCTGATTAAATGTGTTGTTCATAGATTGCTAGATTTTGGTGTTTGTTTCCTGTCTGCTCAGTTTTTACACGTGAGAGCTAGCATAGCGCATATTAGCTATGGTAATTCTGTTCTGGTGTCCATCTGTCCTTGTGTCTGTCATGTCCCGGTACCATTCCAAGACCAGGTGAGATAGAAACTTCTGGTTTTCACCTTATGATAGCTTACTGTCTCGAGTATTTCGTGACAAAATTTCATGCCACTGAGTGAAGGGGTCCCCACGAACGAGGAAGAGAAAGAGGGGCCTCCCCCTTAAAAAGGTGTTATTCTACTGTTATTGGCTCGTTTAACGTGAAAGTGGTTGCAGATAGGCACAGACATGCTGCATAGCACTTGTGACAAGCTTTTTAGGAATGTCAACATCGATGACCTTGAACCTCCAAAATAGGGGGTTATAGTGAATTTTTTTGCGATTTTGGGCTGCAACACACATTTCAAGAGTGAATTGCACTGAAATGGCTGAAGATAAACTTAGACAACCTGCATAAGAAATTTTCAGCATTGAATGTAGATTTTAGCAATCCTAGTCCGGACCTTTTAGGCTCAAGGAGGCTTGCTCACATGGGTGTCAAAGAAGGGTACCCTTCTAAAAATTGGTTATTTTTTCTGCTATTCGCTTGTTTAACGTGAAAATGGTTCCACATAAGCACAGACATCTGCTTATCGTAACAAGCAATGGCGATGAGCTTTTTAGGAATGTCATTATCGCTGACTTTGAATGACTTTGAACTCCAAAATAGGTGTTTTAGTGATTTTTTGCGATTTCTGCAGAAGAGTGAATTGCGATGAAATAGGTGGAGATAGACCAATATTACCTACGAACAGGAATTGTTATAGGCTCTTGCACGTCTCATGATCATTAGCTCAAATTTCTTGTATTTCTTTGCATAATAAAATTTGGTAACATTGATCTTTTAGTTTGATATAGCAGGAAAAATTAGCCCTGATTGCATGTTGTGTTTGCTGACATGAGTTCTTCCAGTTTGTTTTTGCTCGTAATCTTGATTTGTTTTAGCTGGTTTATGTAATTAAACTACTGGTTCACTATTTCAAGTTTTTCATCCATGTTAGGTGGACTAATTGTATACTGTCTTGTGTGCAATGTGCTTATGAAAGATTTACATACTCGTATTTGAGCAAATATAAAATTCAGGTTATTTGTGACATAATTTAGTGTGTTTTAGAAGAGCTTTGTAACAGCTCACATTAATATTTGATGTGGTGTCACGTTTAGAGCATGGCAGCATTTTTCGGTTATTACATTGTTTGTCTGATGTACTACCATACTGTTGAATGTGCCAGTAAAAGAATTTTGAAAATCTGTTTCTGTTGAAGTTGCAATATTATCGTTCATGTGGTGATCATGTGTGCAGAAGTTCTTTGTGCGTTGTCTGAAGCAAGCTCTTGGAGTGACATACACGTGTTCCCAGAATGAAGATTGTGTCATTACAAAGGAGACGAGGACCCAATGCCCTCGCTGTCGATTTCTCAAGTGCATACGTCTTGGAATGTACCGACCTGGTATAGTTATTTTTATGCTTTTAGCATACAACAACTAAAGCTCTGCATGGGCTGGGCAGCCCGGGGCCTGGTCCTACCTTTTTGGGCTGGGCCAGGCTTGAAAATCTCTCTTAGAAATCGGGCCGGGCCGGGCCGGGCTGGTTTGCCTAGGCTCGTATAATTACAATTAGTTAGATTTGCATATTATGGTGCTATGAAGATCTGGAGTTCTGGGGCCAAATTTTCAAAACTTTCCTAAGACATTTTCCAAAGATCTTCCTATGTCAGATGATTTTGGAATTCCAAAGAAGTTTTCTTATCCGAATTTTCGACAGCTTTCTTCGCGTTTCCAAAGAACTTCTTATATTTTTTATCTTTCTAAACTAGTTCAATCAATCAGACGCGCTTATACCGACCATGTGACGTAATCAAAACTTTTTTGGAAAACTTCATATCTTAGCACGTCCACGGGAAACATATTTTACACACCGCTTCATTTTTTAGGTTGACCAAACGTCAATTTCGTTTACTTACTCATTGTTGATTTTACCACAGCGTTACGCAAAAAACCTATGACGTCACATATGACGTCTAAGCTAAGTGTCAACATTGTGTACTTTTTTGCAAATTTCGTTTTATTGCACAGCTTTCTCCGTGTAGGACAATGTGAGTGCTTTCCTATATTTTTGCCTAAATTCTTCCTAAGAAGTTTCCAAAGAAGTTTAGAAAATTGCGCACCCTTTCTCAAAATCTTTTTTGGTAAATCTTCTCAAATTCTTCCAAAGACATTTTCCAAAGAATTTTCGAAAATCCGCATACCGGTACTTTCTTTGGAAAAGAAGTCTTCCAAAGATCTTCCTAAGAAGTTTCGAAAATCTGGCCCCTGGACTCTAGCTGTGCGCATTAGGTCGGCAGGGGAGGCAGAATAACACTCTCTGGTCCACAGTAGGCTCTGTCTGTCAATGGCCTCCTGCTCCCATGTTTTTGCCTCTTTTGATAGCAGCGCGGTGGGGGATGTAGCGCTGCGAGTAAGCGATTGCTCAGTGTTGCTGGATGCACTGTGTCTGAACGTTGTAGGGCTCTCTCACCACACAACGTTGACAACATTCTGTTCTTGCATAAGATAGGCCTAATCTTACAGATTTCAATAAGCAGGTCTAAGATTTTATTGTTGTTCGCCTATAAAACAATGATGATTCTAACTATTTCAGTTTTGAACTGTTGTTGTTTAATAATCGATTGGCAGCATTTGTGCAAAACGTTGTTCTTTGTTCATTTTTGTCTATGGGCTGGGTCAGGCCGGGCTGGGCTTCAGTTACACCAGGTCATTACAGGCCGGGCCAAAATATTACAGGTAGTTAACGAGCCAGGCCGAGCTGGGATAAAATACGCCGGGCCGGGTCACGCCATGAAATTTCGGCTTGTGCAGAGCCCGTGCAGAGCTCTAACAACAACACTGTTATTGTTAAATAGATGTTTGTTATATTGTCTCAGCTAAAAGGCTTGATTGTCAATTATTCAGGCAGTCAAAAAAATAGCGTAATACCTAACATAAATCCTTGATATATGTTCCAATTTTAAAAAAACGTAATTTAACAAAACGTAACAATGCATCTATCCATTTTATTTTTTTTCACAAAACACTGTACACAATTTTTTAAAATGTAGTTTAACACAGCATAATCTTATAAAAAAGCAAGAAGCCCAGCTGTTGCTAGGATAGCTGACCATACTGGTTGTCAGTGACTTTCGAGGTCATCTTAGGTCAGTTATTTTCATTTTATCTGAAAGGGTGTATGGCATTTCCTATTAGCAATTAATAGTATTATAGTAACCTAGAAAATAGAATGCTCAACTGAAACAGTCACGCTTATAGCTTCCATTTAAAAGAGGCAGAGTTAGATAGTTGTTCAATCGACAGTGGCAGACTGTTAGCATTCTTTGATCTTTATCATAGTAACGGTGATTTGCTGCTTGCACTTTTTTGTTTCATAAATATTTTAATTGTTCTAACAAAACTGCATTTATTACTTCAACCTATATTGGTTGTATTTCATAAGTATTTTGCCATGCAACATATTTTTGTCATTTTTTGTTATGGTACTGACAACCGTAACAAAAAATAGACAAAGATACTGGTTACTCTAAATGTCGTTTGTTCAGTTGTGTTGAAATTGGTGTTGTTTAGGGGGACCAAACTTGAGTACAGAGATCTGTCATATACCGTGCAAAGTCTGCGGTGGTCCGTCGTCTGGTTTTCACTTCGGGGCTATCACATGTGAAGGTTGCAAGGCTAGTAGTCTCGAATTTGTGACTAATAGGAATGACCCAGTTAGTAAGTTTTTAGCTGGCTGTTTTTGGTATAGTCACACTATGGCTATTGTCTATCACTCATCAGTCTGTTGTCTGTCTGTCTGCAACAAAATGTATGCTCGCTAAATGGTACATGTACATCGTAAGGGGTGACTGATGGTACGATTGGATAGGTCATCAGTAAGTTGCTTTAGGCTGTCAATATTCAACGGTAATTGACTGCGTGCTAGAGTCATAGAAGTGGCAGCCGTGGTGTTCAGTACAGTACTTAAAACAAGTGCATGGTGTAGATTGTTACTTTAAATGTATTTGTGAGAACATTTTGTGTCGCAAAAAAATTCATCACTCTGCTGGTGTCTTATGTCATCTGATGACAGGATCAGCATGGTTTTGGTGCACACTGCTGAACTATGTCCAATATTGGTATTCTAAAACATGCTAAAACTGAGAAATGAAGAACCAAGAAAAATAAAATGATAAAACTAGAATGTGCTCGTGAGAGTGCATATCTCTGCCAAGTAAAGTAATTTAAACATTAGTACTAGTACTACTACTCCTACTACTAGTACTACATCTACAACAAGGAAAAGGGAGGGAGAAGGAAGAGCCACTTTGTGGCAGAGGGAGGGAAAAGTAACAGCCGGCTGCTGTTGGTGCAATGACGTCATTGTCATTATGAGTCATCATGTACACAGAAGGAACGAACGAACTACGGAAACATGGACATAACGACCAATCTCATAATCTCCTCCAATGTTCACTTCATTCACTTTGGTGGAGATAATGAGCAGATTGTTCGCTGTGTCTATGTTCAGGGTTTCTTCAGACGAAGTGTGAAGGAACGAGACTGCTTGAGGTACCAGTGTCCACGCGGCGGCAGTTGCACGATTACATTTAAGACTCGCAATGTTTGCAAGGCTTGTCGCTATAACCATTGCTTGAGGGTTGGCATGGAACCCGAAAGTGAGTTTTCTGAGCAGTCTTTGTGTTTGCTTATTTATTGCTATTTTGTATTTTGTTGGCTTGAGGTTCTGAGGAAAAAAATTAGCTATATCAGTCCATACATAACTGTTAACAGATTCAAGCTTATTTTCATAATTTTCAGCTTATGTTTCATTCAGACTTGACTTTAGTAAGATATTAGAAAACTTTTTGTTTACTAGCATATCACTGCATGGTGCTGAAATAAGTTATGATATCATTTAAAGTGCCATTTACAGTGCAGCAGGCACAGAATCATCAATTTGTATTCTGGATAATAAAACTAACAACCTTTGCTGTTGGTCTTCCTTACTGATGTTAGTGTTACCACACGTACTTGGAAAATCAGTAGTTGATATGCTGACTTTTTACGCTCAACAGCAGCTACTGCTGTAGCGCATCTTAGCCATTGCAGTTCTCTCTGTCTGTCTGTCTGTCACACGGGTTGATCAGTTAAAAACAGTGCAAGCTAGTATTACCAAAACTTCATCGTCAGCAGCTGCCTGGAAGACTCCAGTTTCAGGATCAGTAAAGCTTTTCCATAAATTTCAAAGGGGTCACCCCGATCGAGGGTGCTAAATGAGAGGGAAATAGAAAAAAATGCAATTTTCAGCCAATAGCACGGGAATTCATGCATTGGACATGGTGCGCAATACTGAAATTCATGCACTGGATATGGCGCTAGGCGTCATCTGCCACTGAGTCTAAATAAAACATTGTTGTGAACTTAGATTTCGTTTGCACCGGGCCTTCACACATGCATTGCTGACATTGCATGTTCCCGTTTGCGTTAGCAGGGTTTTTCTTGTAAGATATTGCTGTAGTTGGACATGTTTGCAGAAAGCCGCATCGGTCGGCAACCAAATGCCATCAAGCATGCGACTTTCCTTGAGCTTACTCGCATCAAGACAGAGAAGGGCATTGGATCGCCATCCAACGATCTGTTTTCACTGTCGGAAACGAAGCCGGAATTAACAGAAATTGGCGACCATGACTCCATCGTCACAGCAGTGAATGATCAGCAGACAGATTTCATCGTGAGAGCTTCACCCGATGGCCAAAGACCAGCAGTTGGTCAGAAGAAACCACGTTGTCGGTACAGAAGGCGCACAAAGAAGTTGAATTTCACCGGCGGAATCAGTAATGACAATCCGTCTCCTCCTTGCCTGAGTCCATTAGAGATCAAACAGGAGGTTACTTCGTTGGTGGGCAAGTATGATACAAACAACAGTACATCAGACGAGCACAGTGCGACCGAATTTGTTCAGGAGTTTTCCGCAAACTACGAGCAAGAGTTTTCCAACTGTGGAGAGCAGGGTTGTACGGAAATGCGTTCACCGGAGCATAATTTGAATCAGTCGACCATTGTTGCGCATACTCAGAATGCTGAAAGTGAGATTTGCTGTGTTCATAACAGTTGTTTCACGGAGCACTTGCCAAGTGATGGTTCTCCGGACACAGCTGATAGTGGCTTCGTTGTGCCCAGATCAAATCCAAGTCTAACAGCGGTACAGAACTTTGAGCCAGTAAACGCTGCTTCATCAACATCATCATCATCGTCTAGCCAGTCTCCGCAGCCGAACTATGAGGACATTGTATCATCCATGCAGCAAGCCTGTTACGATCTGCTGCCAATTCTAGATCGGGTATGAGTGCATTAAATGACTTACATTTTGTCGGGTGGGACGTAAAACCCTACTCACTCACTCCCCCCATGAGATACGAGGGGCGTTTAATAAATTCCCGGACTACATTCTTAATACAACAACAACAACAGTAAATCACACATTTCTGACAGTTATGTTACTTTTCAACATTTCAACAGTTCATTGCAGTGTTTTACAAGTCAGCTGGAACCCGTGGCATTAAGTTTTTTGTTGACACCTGTAGAAATTTCCGGACATTATGCTGTAGAACATCTTCATCATTTTAAAACTCTTAAGTAATGTCTCCAAGTGATTTGCTCTGTGTTCCAAACAAATGATAATTACTTGTAGCTAAGTCTGGGCTGTATGGCAAATGCTGTATCAGTTCCTAGCCCATCTGTTCAATTTTCTTAATTGTCTGATGGGCCTATTGTATGGTGGGGCTCTGCCATTTTAAAGAATGACACCTTTTTGTAGCATACCTGGTCGATCGCTGCGAATTGCTGGTCATAATCAATCGGACTATAATGAACAGTAATATCTTTCATTCACAGTATGTCCTTCAAGCAAAAAGTCTGCGAGAACTCTCCAAGTAAACCAAAAGATGCTTTGTCTGCAGCTGACCGTTTTTGCCATATGTATTGAGCTTTAACACTGACATCACCACTGACTGATGATCGCTGCAAAAGGAGGCAAACTATTCAAATACTTTTAAACATGATAAAGTGTCAATGCTGATTACTACAAAAGTCAATGCCCATCATTTATATCTTAATAACAAGATAATGTTCATATGAACATGGAGTATGTCCAATGCATTTCGACAGTTTACAATATATGTTCGTATAAATATAATCAGTGAGCTGTTTCGACCAGTAGAAAAAATCAAACAGTTAAATTTCAAATTGTACCGCAGCAATGATCCTTTCATCTTTCTGTATTATTTTAACTAAACAATAAACATTTCCGTTACGAGACCATTCGATTTGTCAACAGAGCTTTACTATAAAAGGTCCATAGTGACCATGTGTCTATCTGGCAGGAAGATAGCTTCAGAAAAGCAGGACGCATGCACGGATGGACGCACAGACACTCAGGTTACCTGAGTGTCTGTGCATGCGTGCATGTGATTGGACAGACTATAGTGACATCACAGCATGACATCACAAATGAAACCACAGTAAGTGATGTACAATAGTGGCTGTACAACTTCATAATAGCTTTAGTTTTCAACTGTCACTGTGCGCTTACTGAGAAGAACAGTCACTGGAACTTATTGAACGCCCCTCGTGCAGTACTGCCACAAACTGACATTAGCACTGAACAGTTTAAGTGGCTTGGCTGCTAACGAGACATTTTGGTCTCGGTGTTGAGATAGTGGCACATTGTGGTAGGCTAACTGTTAAATTGCAGCTTCTAGGTTAATCTTATTTATTTATTTACTTACTTACTTGGAATGGTTGATTCTAAACAAATAAGTAAATTTGTATATCATACACTGTGGGCAAGCTAAGAAGCTAAGGCTTTCTGTGGAAGTATCTGAGTCTTGATGAGAGAAAGTGAAATGGAAGTGCTGTTATGTAAAACAGAAAAAAAATCCAGCATCAGATGGTTATGGGTTAAATTACTTGTTTATTTCAGTCATATGCAATCATTTGTCATTGTTTTGTGTGGCTAGTGGCTTCCTCTTCTAGTCTAGTGGTGGGATAGCTTAGTTGGTAGAGCGCTGAGTTTTGGATCGAAAGGTCCTGAGTTCAAATCCCATCAGGGTCGACTTAGCCCTTCATCCATCTTGGTCAATAAAATGAGTAGCACAACATGTAAGCAGGGAGTCTCTGTTGAGGACTAATCCACCCAACAGAGATGTATGCTATCTTGAGTTGTACTCCCTGGCTCATGGATATTGCTAAGAGATGAGCTCCTTTATACTGTGGCTACAGGCCTTGCTCAGTATATACTCTTTACTTTACCTAGTGGAGTGCTATAGATTGATTTTGACTGGCTTTAAATGCTGCTTTTTTGAATATTAGTTTCTATAAATGCTTTCACTGTTTGACACTAAAGGTTAACTTACCGTAGCCATAGATAAAACGTCCGGTTTGTAGAATACTTAGAACTGTTTCCGGGATAACTGATTGAAGATATATAACAGGTTTGCATGATTTTTATTTTTTTGGAGACAAACTGGAAACAACGGATCACAGGTTTTGGATTGCTTTCGTGCAGCTGGAGAACGTGCAGCAACTGACAGCTGAAAGCTCAGTGGACGACATCTGGGCCGCTCAAATGCTGTCATTCAGCCACAATGCTCGGACAACACTCAAGTTTGCTAAGAAGATTCCCGGTTAGCATTGTGATGTCATCGATTGGTGCATTTGTGACTGAATTTTTTGGTCGTTGTTAGTGTTGTTGCGATTTCACGCTGGCTGAGGTCGGTCGGTTTTAGTTCGATTTTGGTGAAAAACCGCGGTTTCAGTTCTGTACGGTTCGGTTTTCTGACTAGCACCAAAACCAGTGCGGACATGCAATGATAACACGCCTGTCAGGAGCGCTTTGCCGCTGACAACTAGACGCCTGCCAAAGCAAGTGCTATGGGTGGGCAGGCAACCGAGCATTACTGAGAGGGAGAGAGAAAAAGAGAAAGGGGAGGAGGACAGCAGATGGTCACGGCACCCACTAACGATAGTTCCGCCGTGGATGCACCGCTGCAGACTGTGCAGCAAGAGACAAACTTTAAACTACACGCGGTTAGTCTGTCGCCAAGCAGACATTGCACGACATCAACCGCTGAGTTATAAACCTGCAAACTAATCCCGTAAGTTAGTACCTGTAAGTAAAACGTGAATTTATATGGCGCATAACGTTAAAATTAATCACTAATGCGCTTGCATCACGACAAGTCGCACATGTGGTCCACAGTGGGTGAGGTCAAGTTTTGCTAAGACTTTAGTCTAAGACTAAAGTCATGGTGAAGACCGAACTTGACCTGACTTTGGTCTAAGCTCAAAGTCAAGATCAAAATCAAAATTAAATCAGCTGGCAATTTTTAATGTCAAAACAATACAATTATGGCTTTGGTTGACCAAACGGACGTCCCACTTTGTTATTTGAGCGTAATATTTACTTTATGACCAGTAAAATAACATGCGGCATCTGGTAACTAATAGGCATTTTGTTACTTACTATCTACCGGTGTTAACTATGCAGACGACTCTAGCAAAAATAATGAACGTGTGGCGTAGCATAGTGGTTAGTCCGCCAGGTGCCGCTATGGCAGACAGTAAGTAGTCATCAATGTGTGGAAGTTGGTATGACACCACGTCTCGGTTCATCGACTTGTCTTGTTTTTTCCTGATGTGTATCTTGTTGTCTACGCTTTTCCTTTGGATGTACCAGCAGACTTCTTATTGACTGGAATGGTTTCATAGCTGTGGGAATACCATGTCATCTGTAGACTAGGGTAACTGCTTCCGACAAGCCAGTGTACAGTATGACTACTGTTGTCTTGTTTTGCTTCGGAAGCTGTGTGGATACTTTCTGAGTGACCTTCTTCTGCTTCGTTACTTCCATTTGTCTTTTGACCTTATTGATGCTCTAGTCTGGACACTCGCAACTTGTGAGTGCCATGCTGATATGGTGCTGTTCTTGTTTTTATCTTCCTTCAACAATGAATATAAACAAACGTCAGCAAACGTCCAGCATTGGCACGTGTATTTTGAATACATTTGCTGGAAATTTGCTGGACGTTTGCTGGATCGTGTAAACACCCCATTACGCTGTCAGCGAAAGCGTATTCTCAATAATAAAGATCC
>Ga0209367_1006723_pt1 | contig 15892 bp, 8 predicted proteins | sample WorMetLIZISLAND2_FD_187412 | JGI IMG/M metagenome (GOLD analysis project Ga0209367, IMG submission 187412) | Marine gutless worms symbiont microbial communities from Max Planck institute for Marine Microbiology, Germany - Olavius geniculatus... ... | reverse complement strand
CCCTTAGAGGGATTTGCATAAAATTTTGCGTGACGGGTCCCCTTGCCGACGTAATTAACTCTGCCAAATTTTATCTCAATCGGGTCAGGGGTTTTGATTCTGTGGGGGGTCGAATTTTTGGCTTTCCCATAAGAAAGAGAAGTCGCCGTTAACACAGGACTTGAACTACCGTTCAGCCTGTGATACATTACTGAGTGCCCATTGGTCAAATCGTCAAAAACTAAACCATGTCAGTTCAGTTCAGTTACGTCGCTCTGTACGCGCCTTTAGTGCTCGGATTATTTAATTATTGACGTGCGTGCATCACTGATTATGGTTTCAGCGTCGACCGACTACTGAATCAATGTCGTAATTATAGGATGTCACACGGGGATAAGACGGTGCGTGCGATGGAATATAGGCTTAAATTTAAACCTTCCTAGAGCTCTGCGATGGAATATGGGCACTAGGCTGCGGTATCATGTAGGCCGGCGTATTGATCAATCATGGCATCACCATCGCCCGCTCTCAGTAATGACTACTGACTACAGCTTCCTGCACAGTAACGAAGAAGGTACAACAACGACCGACAGTAAGCTCAGTTGCCGCACAGAAACGGAGCATTGTGCCATGGTTCCATACGTCTGTTCTTGTAGTTTTCATTAAATTTTGCCGTATATTTTGATCAGAATAGTTTGACAGCTAGAACGCGAAAGTCTTGGCTGTATAGTTTGTGTACGTCTTGGAATTACTTAGTCTTGGTCTTGAAAAAGAAGACGCGCTGCTGAGAATGAGCATAAAACGACAAACGCCGATTTTTTTGTGAAATTAACGGCCAAAATGGAAACTTCGAGCAAACATCATCTCCTATGTCGAATACCTGCAACCGTCTGTCGGCATTCTGTTGTGAAAATTATCTCGGTCTTGGTTTCGAAAAAGACGACGCGCTGCTAAGAATGAGCATGATTATTTTCGAGAGAAGTAGTACTATGCGTTACGCGTAAACTAAGCAAGATTTCAAGACCTGGAAGCATGCTGGCGTTGGTCGACACTGTCGGCTTGTGTGTTGCTGGTTTTCGTGTCCTTGTGTGTATCCGGCGTGTACGTGGCGACAGTCGCTCAGTCGCATTAAAGTTTTACGCGGGTCGCAGTCAATCGTCAATCGTCTCCGTGCGTACACTGCGGACGTGACGCCAACGCGCGCATGCGTCACTCCAAGACACCAGCAACCAGCCACGACTTAAGACGCGACGTAATACCCCGTTTACACGATGAAGCTGGCTCGACGAGCTGGCTTTATTTAGCTGGACGAGCCAGCTCGATGTTTGCTTGATGTTTGCTTCGGTAGGCTATGCTTCATGCATGCTCGATGTTTGCTTGCTCGTGTAAACGGGGTATAACTAAACTGAACTGACATGGTTTAGTTTTTGACGAACTGACCAATGGGCAAGCAGTAATGCAATACAGTAGGCACCGTTTAACGGCGTCGGTGGCCTACGAGACTATGCTGACGTACGCGCTAACGAATGATCAATACGTTCGCTCTGGTCGTTTATTGGTCAGTTCGTCAAAAACCGAACCGTGTCAGTTCAGTTCAGTTACGTCGCTCTGTATACGCACTCTTAGAACAATCGTGTGAAAAGATATGACCAGAATCGACCACGACATGCAATGAAAACGATGCATCCACATGACACACCTGTCATGGGTCGCGGCTGGAAGGGCTAAATTTTGGGCTGTCACAAAAGTTTTGGTATATCGTCTTCTTCTTAGAAAATTTTCGTTTAGAAGTAAAAAATGTGTAGCTGAAAAACCTCGATCTTGTTGAAATTTAGGTGCAAAGTTATTGAAATTTTGAGCGCATTAGTTTAATCTTTTATGTCGGAGATGGGCAGCTGGCTGTCGGAATGAGAAATTTGCAACTTTCTGGCCTGCCCACTTTCTGACCAGGCTAATTACACGAAAAGTGAGAAAATGCCCTATTGGAATCCAGCGACGAAACGTCATTGGCAGCTTCGATGTATGACGTTGCCTAAGACTAGCCACTGCGTTAATTACCGCACTTTTCCTATTAAAAAAATTTGTTTATTCAATAAACAAATTTTTTTGAATGACCTTGATGGACCACTACGCACATTCCTCAAAACTACATCCATCGTCAGGAAAATTTGAATGAAGATGAACTCACATCGTCAGCGGCATCGGTCCATTGATGTTTCAGCGCATTTCGAAATTATAGCATCAAAATGATCGCAGCACGACTTGCGACAGTTTTATTGTTCTACGCATGACGGACAGCTCGCATCAATTAGCAGACGACAGGCTTGCATTAGTCAGTGCCATCTAGCGCTGTAGTGGGTTACAAAGTCGGGAATGGCAAAGTTGCAATATTCCGACAAACAGATGGAAATTTTCGACCGATGAGATTATGGATGCTTAAAATTTTAATTTTGTCTCCAAAACCCCCACGACAAAAGATTTTTAGCCAAAAAATGTATATCTGAAAAAAATTTGCCGGCAAGCTAAAACTTATAGAGGACATTGTGTGCTTTATAAAGAAATATTTACTTACCCCAATTGCCCCGTTCTCCTATCCCCGCCACGAAACCACTGATTATACCATGAATTGTCCCTTAGCACGACATAAACGGCGCACCGATAAATGCGAAGACTTAAGCGGGATTTCCATCTATCGCAACGCACGCAACGTACGCAACGCAACAGATGTAACGGACGTAACGCAGCTGACGCAACGACCACTTGGAACTATCCTTAAATAATCTTAATGCGTTTCAGCCGTTGCATAAATAATGAATAATAAATAAATGAATAATGAATAAAACATATTTATTACGTGTTGCAGCCACAATCTGAGTTTGTTGCATATACTTTTCTTGCGTTCACTGCGTTTGTTACGCATGTGTTTTGCCTGCATTGAGCGGATTGCGTTTGGTGGAAACCCCGCTTTACGGTATAGAGCGCTATGTCGCGTTATATAGACGGGATAATTGCACAAGAACAAAAGACTTTGATGCCATGCTGCTGCACAGCGAATGGATATCAAACACCATGACATTGTCACACCGTAGCTATAGTCTACCTACCCCAGTGCTGATCAATAAAAGCGGCATCACAATAATAATTAACGTGTGCCAATCATTGCGTCAGTGTTAACAATATGTCCAAACTTTGACGCACGCACGCTCCTCCCCCGGATGTTTTGGCACTTGGGACAAACTATATTTGCAACATCCCGAATTAAGAGTCGAATAGGGGTAAGATGGCTGTTAATATCAGAAATATACCATATACAGCAGGAGCCTATCTCTGAAACGTTTAATCAGTAATAGAAAGTCGCATGCGTGTTTTCGATTGGTACCAAAATCGACGACTTTGAATGACCTAAATGTTTAAACGGTTATTATCCATTCCGTTTTAAAAAGCGCCCTTTACATAAATATGCATAAATAAATAAATATCCCCTTTCTTTCCCGTCAGCTGTTCGCCAATTTTTTCGAAATGACTATCAAGTGTCGAGCGGGACGTTAAACTCTACACGCTCACTGTAACGACTGACCCTTAATTTTTGTCACGCCCACGCCCTCTTACACGACAAAAACTATCAACACCCGTATAATACGGCGGCATTCTCTCTGTTCTCTGACTATTGATGGCTCATCACTACAAGGACTACAAAATAATGTCACCGATCGCGCCACTGTTTGATTGCAGTAAATGCATTTAGGCTATCACTGCAGATTCGAAGAACTAGCGCACCAGTTATATTCACACAAAGACATGTCTGTTTAATTCGCAGACCGTACTAACAGTTGCCTCTGTGGTAACCACTGGTACGTTTGTCTGTCTGTAGTCTGCCTGTTACGTATGTATTGTGGCTAAACGGTATGTCGTAGGGGGTCATCGATAGTACCGTTGGATAGGGCGATGTCGAGTTCCTATAGCCTGATGTCAACCATGTCGCTAATTAAAGCGGTTTGACCACAATTTTCAACGCAAAGTTGCTGCATAATCGACGTCCTCCGAATTACCGTGTCCTAGCATAGAGCTGATTGTAGCATCCGATAGAAGCGTTAACAACTTAACATAGCGTGTATCGAACACTGTAGTCACCTCTGTTCGGAAATCGCTTTTTCTTCGCGACCAGAAGTTGGATGCTGGCCTTCGGTTATAGACAATACGGTTGGCCCACCCTAGCGACAGCTTCAGAGTTTCTTGTTTTATACTGCGATAAAAAATTATCAGAATGGCTGTTTTCATTGCACGTCGTGCAGTATTTCCGTGGAGGATCACTAATACCCCGTTGACACGATCGAGCAAGCATCGAGCTAGCTCGACGAGCTATGGTAATTAGCATGCTAATTAGGAGGGCGGGCAGGTTGTAATTGGACAACCTATATAACACGTGATCAGCTGTAGGCTAAGCCTAGGCCGACACTTGAACCAGGGGCGGGGTTCCATCAGGCCTGCTTGATGTTTGCTCGATGTTAGCTCGATCGTGTAAACGGGGTATAAAGCTGCAGCTAGTAGTACGCAAATGTATTCGGAAGACGGACGTCGGCATTGCATTATCTCCGAGTGGAAGCAATGCATTACGTGCGTAGAACGACTGGGCGGTAAAAACACTGGAAGACAAGTCGGAAAAGACGGATCGACAGCACTGGCCACAAGACGAAGTGTCCTCGCGCACGAACGCTATACGCTAATGGAGTCACTACGACGCGGGGGAAGACGAACGAATGTGAAATAGATTGAGAAATATCGTATACCGCTTCCAGGAAAGTAATGCTCTATACTGGATTGACCAAGGCTGTGAAATATAAATGAGGCAGTATGCTCTGTAAGTTAAGAATTCCAACGATCAAGATAGGCTAACTGTTAACCAATAAAATTACAATTAAGCTTATTATTTTAGTTAGTAGATTTTTAAAATTTAAAAAAAACGTGTTTTGTTCATAGTGCGGTACTTTTACTGAACAGCTTAGAAGAACAGGATATAACATTAGGTTTATAAAATCCGTTTGTGTCGCAGTCCGTCTTCGCTGATGTGTGTTTGCTACCGAAATATTTACTTGAATAATGGTTCTTGATTATAAAGTGAAATATTCAGCTCACTGTCGAAATATTTCTAATTTCAGTTAGTGCTTGTTCTTTGAGTTGCATTATTTGCATCGTACACTAATTACTTTCGCTAATTATAACAAAAAAAAACAAAAAAATTGAGCCAATGCTTACGAGACGCTCTAAAGCCTGTTCGCAAAATGTCAGTCTATTCTCCAGCCACTTCGTCGCATTTCACTTTTGAAGTGTGCGCCGCAGCCGTAAGTCGCAAAAATCAATAAAATCCCTTACTTTGCGAGTTCAAGGTTTTTCAAAGTCATCGTTGTTGATACGATTATAAAAAGCTCGTCACTAGTGCTTGTTGTGATAGGCAGCATGCCCATGCCTATCTGCAACCGTTTTCACGAAAGACTGGTCTACAGCGGTAAAATAACGACTTCTACGAGGGTACCGCTCTTTGATGCCCTCGTGCGCAGGTTTCCTTGAACGTAAAATATCGGGACTTGAACTGTCAAAATCAACGTTCAATGCTGAAAATGTCATAATGCAGCTTGTCCTTTATTGATTTCGGCGCAATTCGCTCTCGAAATGTGTCTCGCTGCCCAAAATTACCAAAAAATCTATAAAACCTTTATTTTGGTGTTCAAGGTCATCCAAGGTCATTAAATTCAGTGGCAATCGAAGTTTTCCGCGGCAGACTGAAAACCGAACTGTTTGCGCGATCTTACAGGTGTTCTGAGTCTGATTAAGAACGACGTCTCATTGCATTGACAACTGCGTGACTTCACTGTTAGGCCTATTGTTCAATTTGTTCATTTGTTACGTGTCCTTGCAGTCTTAGGACTTAACGCCATGTTAAAGCAAACTCATTCATCATCATCATCATCATTATCATTATCATTGCTCTTAATGTAACCATAATAAAACTGGAACAAACCTCGTTTTCCGTAGCGTAAAGTTGAGTCGAGTTATCCGTGACGATCAGACGCTGTCTGTGGACCGTGTCTCTGACATGTTACCACGTACTATACAGCGAAAGTCACATGTCATTTTCTTCGCACATTGTTTTTTCCTCGATGAGAAAATGTAGAGCAAATACAGGTACCGTTAATTGGAACGCCCGACAGCCGAAACGGTCTTGGCGAGTCAGGCTTGGTCGACATCAGCAGATCCAAAGAACGACATTCGACCGACACTATAATAGTAAAAGATTGCAACTCAACAGAAATTAAGAACGACTGGCCGCCAGACCATGCTCTATGCAGAACGGCGCCACCATATTTCAGGTATTTTTTTGACGAAAACCGGCCGAAGAATGCGATAGAAAGCCGGAACGGTTGCCAACATGCATACAGAATGAGAGCAGCGAGACGTCGTCGGTCGGAGCAACTGATGTTAAACCGCGTTGCGCACGTATCTCGTCTCGAGTGCAGCAGTGAATGCCAGCAACTGCACGAATCTCTGCATTGGTCATGGGCAACTCGACAAAAGCTAGAATCGACTCTATTCGATACACAGTAATTTCTAAAAGTTAGTCAAATAATGTAGAATTTTCTAGAAGTTTAAGATTTTAAGTGCAATGTATAATGTGTTTCGCGATTTTACTTTTATTTTAAATTTTAATACGATTTTTACTCTGTTGTTATTTTAGGCCTATGGTATCGGTTAAGTTACTGTGAGCGTTCATTTAAAACAGGAAAAATCGGGAAAAGGTCAGAAAAATGCATTGCGTAGAAAGTTGTTATTAATTGTCTTAAATATAATTCTGCTAAACTCTAAGAAACAGTTTAAAGAGTTGAAATTCCGCTCCTAGCAACATTACGTGACCTGAACGCAATGGCATTAATTAAAGCTACAAAAACTTGCATATTTAAAAAAATCGTCAGAACGAGTTTTCAAATTATTTTCAAAAAACTTAGCTTTATAAACGTTGCTTACAACTACAGTGTACGCTTGTCAGCATATTAGTGTTATGCTGACTCTGTCAACGTAATTTCAAACTTATACGTCATTTCATTAGACTTAGGCCTACTGCCAACAGCTGCTAAAGGTCAACTGTTATTTCAAACGAAGATGATATGCAGGGGCGTCATTTAGGGGGCTGGAGAGGTCTACGGACCCCCAAAGAGTTAAAATTTTAATTAATTTCCCCAGTAAATCGTACCTTTAAACCAGTGTTACTGCTGCAAAAACAATACGTTACGTAGACTGGGACCCCCCAACGATTTACTGAAATGACGCCACTGATAATATGACACATACTATGGTGCATGACATATTCCCAGGCATGGCGAAGGGGGCCTACAGTTATCCCTCCGTCAGAGGTGTGCAGGCCCGTCGAGAGCCACAGCGGGGCCCGGGGAAACATTTTCGCGGGGCCCTCTGGGGAGAAATTTTTTTCACAATGGTGCACTCTGGTGTACCTTTTTATTTCTGAGCGACGGCGGGGCCCCCAAAAGTCGCGGGGCCCGGGGTAGCTAACCCCACCCTCTCGACGGGCTTGGAGGTGTGCATATTGATTGGTCTTGTTAGCGATACTTGAGTGCATGCAATTCGCTCATTAGGCCTGCGTTGCGCAACGGCATTCTTGGCGTGTGTCAAATTCGCGCCTTTATTACACACTTCTTTTTTCGGTGTATGGTCAAACTTCAACAAGATGAAGACTCCGGACCAGTAGTGGGTTAGGGCAGTGCCGACAGTGCTGAGTGCAGAAAAAAAACCAAAGGATGTTCAGGTGCAAAACTAAGTGCTGATTGAAATACAAATGTCTTTGGCATAAATGTAAATAAAACGTTTTTACGTTTTTAAATTTTTTTGTCGCAATTTTTACGTTTTTAAACGTTTAAAAAATTTTTAAAACGTTTTTTTTTAAATTTTTAAAAACGTTTATTAAAATTTGATTAATATCTTTCAGGGGCACTTGTGAAACCAGACAAAAAAGTGGCAGTAGTTTACTTAGTTAATCTGGTAATTCTTGGTTTTATGACCACAGGGTTGAATTTAAATTTAATAAAGTTTTCTCTCTTTTTTTAGTTCTAGCTACACTGCACCTGCAGCATTAAACATTAGGTAAAAAGTTGAACAAATTAAAGCTAAACGTTTTTTTAATTCAACGATTTTTTTATTTTTCACACGTTTAAACGTTTTTAACGTTTTAGAATTTTTTTCTGAAAGGTTTATTACATAATTATATTTCTGTGGTTCATCATAAAAGCGTCGCAACTCCCTTTCACCAGAATCAACCGAATACATTGTAATATCCTGGCAACATTGTTGCAGTAGGTGCAGATATTCGAATAATAAACTGACTGTGGCATCTGTCTTTAGAAGCTACGGTGTCTGTGGTTCCTAGGACTAATAATCGTTATCCGCATCGAGTTAAATTTCATTGATATTTTACGACGCTTTCTGCTCTTTGTGTTGACGGAAATACGTAAAGGGCTCGGCACAGTCCTGGACACTCAACTATCTGCTTGACATATGCTCTCATGCTATTGCGCTGAGCTATCAAACATGCAGTATTAGTATCACTGGTGTAGTTATTGCTCGCCATGTATAGCATAGAGCCAATAAGTCCAAACGCCACTAGTTCCGATAAGTCGTTCGATAAGCTGCAAATGGATTTGCTCTGGGGACTTTCAACTTTAAACGATTTGCGTTTCTCTTTGAACTTTCCGTGGTTCTGCTGAACAGTTTGTTGTAAAGGTATATAGCTCTTGATAGGAAACCTATTACAGAGCTACGGAGCGTCACCTGCCATATGGGATCACACAGTGTTAGCTGCCACTCGACACAGGTGCATAACGCGCCCCGCCTTAACTCCAGCCAGACAGGCCGGTACTCGATTTACCTACCGCGAAGGGATGGAAGGCTGAGTTGACCTTGGTGTTAGTTATATGCCGAGATGGTTTACCCGTTGTACAACAAAATGTACAGCAAGTCGAAACTAGTAGACACTGTACTTATCTCGGGGCATTATAACGGTCTATCTAATCACCAGCAGCTGCATGCATGCACCGGCTGCGTTTCGGCCGTAACAGAACGCAACGCGATGTACCTAACTATGTAGGATCCACAAGGCTGGTTTAGTCGAGTTCCTATAGAGACCACCCGTGATTAAGCTTTTCTATCTTTATACCTGTTGGGGGGCGCAGCTTGCCTCAAAAGAAAATAGGGAAGCGGGACGTTATGTTAAGGGCGTATACAATACAAATTGCTATCACTAGAAGCGCTTTTTTTAGCTCAAAATGCACCACAAACTGTTTGGCAGTCGGACTCTGCCCAGACCCGCTGCGGGAACTCACACAATGCTCCCCCAAACACCATAGCTGGACTAAGGATGTGTAGCCCGGGGAAGGAAAAGAGAAAAGGAGATGAGGGAGAAAAACCTGGGAAAGACGGTGAAGGAAAAGCGAATAAATTAAATAAGGAAGGAGAGTGGGGAAAAAGCAGAAAGGGAAAGAACAAAAGAAGGGGGAACTCCGAACTTGAGCCCAATTTCGATTTTAGATTTGGGGGATAAAAGCCCCTGCCCGCGACAGACGTGGACGTCTGTTTGTCTGTTTGGCTTGAGGGTCTGGCACGCGACTTGCCAGGTACATGTAGCTATCCTAAGACAATCGACCTACTGCGTGCACAACGGTCTCTACACTTCACGGCGATGGGGGCAGTGTAAATCGAGTCTGCATTGTGTAAGAAGCGCTACAATACAATATAACATAATAATGTAGTCAAACTGCTACGAATGTTAAGCTTACATAAACTAGTCCTATATGAAACAAATAACTGTGACGAATTTTACAATGTAAAGACAATAAAAAACAGTAGAAGACAATACAAAATAATAATTGCGTTAGTATTATCATAGTCTGTATAGGCTGCAGGGTGGATGCGCAATTGGATTGACGTAGTGCAGATAAGAATTTAAGTAAATGCTATGATAAAATACAAAGTGTAATAAAATGCCTGTAGTTAATAAAAAAGGCTAATAGTGGCAAGTGCCGGACCGTTCTTTACCTTTACATTTATCGGTAAAAAACTGCACCGGGCACGGCATTAACGGTATTCTTTCATTATTAGAATACACCTTCAGCTCAGCAAAATGTACTATTGTGATGCAATCATAGGCCTACCATTGTTTGCCTGCCACCTTACAATCGATTTTATTCTGTCGTTGGGCAGGGCCCCGTTTTTCAGCGACATTTTTTGCCCAATTTCAAAGAAACGTATCACCTTTTGAGTCCTTGTTCGCCAAAATGTTTAACGAATTTAGAACTATCTTTCATGCACTGGCAGTCTATCACACGCCGTGAACAATTTAAAGTGACGTCATTATTGAATATCCCAGCCCCGCCACACATTAATTGCGTCGCTACACTACTTTGTGAAATATTGGTGAAACAATAACTAACGATAGAACCGTCGAAGAGTGAATAGCAAATTCATCGTATTAGTGGGAAGAAAATGTCTGAATTGAAATGTTTATGCTTCGCAAGAAAACAGTATTACGCCATCGCAGTCGCTTGAGGCATTCGACGCCATCTCAACGCCGCGGTCGTGCGGACTGTCAAGTGTGCAGATTTTGATCCTCAACCATACAGACTAACTATGTTTAATTATTGATCTATAGCAAAATTCAAGAAGTCAATCGTTTAGTTCTGTAACCCTCCCTGACTTATTAACGCGCTACAGCTATGCTGTTAGAGCGTCAATGGCACGATGTATCTGTCGTCCGTCTGTCCGTCCGTCTGTCCGTCCGTCTGTCGGTAACAGATGTACCCCGGCTAACAGGTAAGTTTTAGGGAAAATGTTTACACATATGATTAGCCCATTGTCGAAGCTCTCCGCGTACAAAATTTGGTGGATGCAGTGCACGGAAAACATTTTCAAATTTGGGGTTGAATAAAGCGGGGTGGGTAAAAACAATGTGCGTTTTTCCACAAAAAAACTGGCTGAGAGATAGGACAAAGGCTGCTTGCTATTAATCACTGATAAAAATTGCATACACCCTTTTAGATGAAAAAAATATTGACCTTGGATGACGTTAAAGGTCAGTACTGCAACTGGAACTGCTACAGGCTGTAGCGCGTCTTTTCTAGCGACAGCTGGGCTTCTTGTTATTCTTTTCCGCAGTAGCTGCAAGAACGTTTCGCACCCATTCCGTTTCCGAGTGTTTTTAAAATGTTTATCTTAACAGAAGTGGACGGCGGACTAGCGTGCCGCTTTTCAGCGGAATCGTGGAACGTGGAAGGTGATTTTTGCGATCCGTTTCACGCTGTGGGATCACATCATCTGCTTGACTGCGGATCTAGGAGGAAATTCATGGCGTGTTAATGCGATTGCTTCGCGGAGCTATTGCGAACGTCTCGCAAGACTTTGAACTGGGCTAGGCCCCTGTAGGCCTATATCTAGCCATCAGGCACAATTTCGTCTTTAACGAAATTATCTACAGACAACCGTCTTATTTTATACACCACTGCGCAGAAACTTGACACAGTCGTGAATGGCTGAGGTGAATTTTTGGACAACACGATTCGAAGCAGTAAAATTACAAGATAACAGTAGAAAATATCTAGTTTAATCGCATTCTGTGCATCACTTTCTGTGCGCAAAAAATGTCTCTAAATAGTTTCAGATCGTCACAGGTTGTCGATAAATAATTAAAATTCAATAACGTGATAAATTTAAACTACATCCGTGGTCTAAACAAGCGTTTTTAGATAATGTAATTAGGTCCATTCTTATCTTTTTAAACGTTAAACATTTGAAAGAATAAAGGATAACTAGAACTAAATTCAGCACGACATAGTGGTATACAATATAACGTGAGTATAGAAAGCGATGAAGGTCTATTCCGCGTTAAAAAGAACAAAAATTGTAATGAAAGGACAGCGCTGTCACGTGGTGCAGGAGGAAATTAATTTGAGACCGTGCACTCGATAGCAGAATGAAAGGAAGGAAACGAGAAATAAGTAGCACTAACAGTCCGATAATTACAGCAAGAACGATCGCATTATTGAAGCTTATCTATCAAAAAGATTCAGTGAATAACGAAGTCATCGATTGCCAATGTAGACACAACTTTATTAGGCCTACGTGTTACAGCCAACAGCTAGCTGGATTAGCATAAATGGATAAAATATGTAAAAACAAAAAAATCTGCCTTGGTAAAATAGGCTACACTATTTAACAAACTCTATATAAACGAATACATCAGCATGCATTCTTTTCTAAGCTTGTTAGGGAGCGTATGAAGCAACAAAAATGAATCTAATAAAACAAAAAGGAACAAAATAAAATGAAATTCACTGAAATGAAATAGAGTCTAGGCCTAATCTAAAATGAAGGCCGCGCGCTGTGATATTTATTTCATTTTAGTTCAGTTTAGTTCAGATCTGTCGCTTTGTAAGCATTTTTGGAGTAGCCTATACGCCCTGCTCTAAAATGTCGCAGACTCTAATTAGGTTAAGTTATACCCCGTTTACACGAGGAAGCTCACATGAAGAATACATGAAGCACATATGAAGCACGTAACATACATGTCCTATTCAACACAGACCGTTATCAAGCCAGCTCTAAGAGTGCATGACGTGTGCTCTAAACTTGCTTCAAGTTTGCTCTAAATGTGCTTCATGTATGCTTCCTCGTGTTAACCCGGTATTAGGCTGGGCAACGATCCCGTATAGCAAGACCGTAACGATTTCCCGAGTCGCCTTTTAGATCTCGCGACTTGCCGGCATGCTGTTAGCGGTCGTCAAAGCTCGCTAATGGCCGGGCGGCTAAATGTCCGCTCTGGAATTAGCGGTGAGTGTAATGTTTGGAACCAATCCGAAACGTCTGTAATGCAAACTTGTCAGCCGCTAATTGAATTTTTTCGTTGTTTTAGCGCGCAGCGCACAATTTCGCAGATATCGTTCAAAGGATTGTCAATAGCGAACTGGTTTTGGAGGTCGTGGGGTCACGGCAAAAGTCACTATAAGATCACGTGTAAAAATTTTCGGACCGTATATCTCTGGAACAATGGCAAACTAACATTATGTAATAGCTTACTATATAACATTGACTTATATGTTACGATCAGTCATGCAACAACGAAGACGAGAAGCCCGGCTGCAGCTAGGTTGTGCCGACCGTATCGCCTATATTCGGTCGCGAAAAAAGCGATTTTCTAGATACTATACAGTTCCATAGTTCGTTTGACCAGCCAACCACTACCTGCCGCGACCATGCCATCGAGGCTACATGAGCGTATTGTCGCCTGTCAATGCAAGCATTTCTCTGTATTATACTTTCTGCGAATGTCGTGCCAACGCAATTCTGTGGTAGGCCTAATCGGTGACAATAGCATGCAGGTTTCAGACGTGTTAAAGGGCAACTGTTTCAGGTGCCGACCTCAATCAGCCAAAGAAAAGCGCGCAGACATATCGCGATACACAGACCGTATTTGTCAAAAGATTGTGGTATCGTTCTACAAACTATACAAAGCGAGACTATGTTTAAATAGCGGCAGAAGTTCGTTTAATCGCAATGGCACTGTGTGTGTCAAAGTTCAAACTATTTCGCGCTGCACAAAGTAACACTGCGAAAAACTCATGACAGCTTGGTGGCGTAACTGTAGGGTCTCGGACTTACGATAGAGAGGTTGTGGGTTCGACTCCTGGTTGGGTTGCTATCAAGTGGTTACTATTATTGGATAGTTTAGGTTACTGTCTTTGGACAGTTAAACCACTGCAGTATAGGCCTACATTTATAACCAACATCAAGGTCAACAAAGCCATAGATGTAAAAACGTTCCAAGAAAAATAAAAAAAACGTTAAAAAACGTAAAAAACGTGGCAAAAATAAAAAAAAACGTTTAAAAACGTTAAGACCATAGCATAAAACTAACTAAATATACTGGTAAACAAAACTTTTTATTTAGTATATTTGGACTAACTAAGCAAACTACATCACTATGATCTATTAATTTATTTCTGTGGTCCCAAAAGTGCTTCACAATGCCTTCAATGGGATTTTCAATGCACGTTTTTTTTAAAATAAAAACGTTGAGCAAAATAAAAAAACGTAAAAAAACGTTTTTTACATCTATGAACAAAGCCTACCATCCCGCCGGAGTAGGTAAATCCAGTAACGGCCTGCCTGGTTGTAAATTAAGGCTGGGCGCGTTCACCCGTGTCGGGTGGCAGGTAACACTGTGATCCCACATAGCAAGTGACGCTCCATAGCTTCGCAATTGGTTTCCCATAAAGATCTGCACACAGCCTTTAACTTTTTAAAAACCGAGCTGTGTGAAAAAATAAAGCTCCAAAACTGTTAATAGGTAAAATACCTAAACTGCACTGTGAGGCTACGACCATTGAGCAACGTAAGTGAATAACATTCGTCAAAATTCCCAACAACGTAAGACGGAAATTTTCACAATTTAATGACAGAAAATCGTCAAGATGAAAAAGCCAACAACATCAGTGAAGCTGCAAACAATCAACGTAGAAACAACGGCTGGCATTCTTGACTACAACAGGTGGATAACGTGAACGTCATTGAACTAGAAAAAAACGTGTACATTAACCCAACCAGATATTTGAAACACTCAACAATCACTTAACTACATTGACATGAACACAACGTGCTCAGGCACAAATCCATAGATATAACACTAAAAACTAGAAAAGCAGTCAGAGACCGTAGACCTCCGCCAACGCCATGTCGTTAAGCATTACCATATATGGCATATTGGCAGCGGTTTCCCTTATCTGCAAGAACCGCGAGTCTCGTGAGCACTTGCTCAAATTTCCGGATCACCCCCAAAATTGAACCCCTTGTAGTTTTGGCCATTCCCGACTTTCCCACAAAATTTCAGAAAGATCCTTCCATAACTTTTTGAGTTATCTTGCTAACACACAGACAGACAAACAAACAAACAAACTCCGGCAAAAACATAACCTCCTTGATGGAGGTAATAAGCATGAAACTAAAGGATTCTCCGGGCTACAGACCCAACCAGACATTTACAGCCAGAATTAAACATAAGGCACTGCCTAAAATACTAGAGGGCCATACCTCAAAACATGAAAAAAAGTCGACACTACATATTTCAGTCATCCATGCAGGTTCGTCCACATTTGAGTATTTTTCCCATGATTGAAACTAGTGCATTTAAAATTAAATTAAATGTCTGCTACTGCTCAGTTTGCTCATTCCTGAATCAGGCATTGCCTACATTGGCCAAAAAATAGCAAAGTGTCTCAAATTTTCACACCCCAAACAGCATGAGCCGAGTGCACAATTTACCAACTACATTTAAATGATTTTCCACGTAAATACATTAAGACCACTGTCCTCCATAATTCTTGCCTTTGTACGTTCAAGGGTGTGCAAAGCAATTACGTAAAACGCTCTGCCAATGCATATGCACACTCATAGTCATTAATGACCAAAGAAGCACCGATCCAGGGAGGTTATCCAGCCACACCCCCTCCTTTCAGTCAAATGCAGTGGCCAATATGGCCACATTCTTTTTTGAAGTGACATATAAACGTCATAAAAATATTCAAAGCAAATTAAAAATTAAAGCAAAAAACACTGCAAATGATTCTAAAAACGGTTTGATCTTGGGGAATCTCCTTGACCAGGGGTTCTGAACCCCACTGGGCACTAAACTACTCACCATTATAGGCTCACGCTACTGCATCACTATGCACCCCCCCCCGAAATCGAAATCCGAAATCGCTAAAAATCCATAAAACCCCCTATTTTGGCGTTCAAGGTCATTCAAGGTCATTGAATTCGGCGCCAATCGAGAGCCAGTGTACGACTTCCTATTAGTGATTAATAG
>Ga0209367_1006721_pt1 | contig 15894 bp, 6 predicted proteins | sample WorMetLIZISLAND2_FD_187412 | JGI IMG/M metagenome (GOLD analysis project Ga0209367, IMG submission 187412) | Marine gutless worms symbiont microbial communities from Max Planck institute for Marine Microbiology, Germany - Olavius geniculatus... ... | reverse complement strand
AATGTGAAAACGGTTGCAGATAGGTACATACATGCTGCTTATCATAACAAGCACTGGTGACAGGCTTTTTGGATTTACCAACATCGATGACCTTGAATGACCTTGAACCCTAAAAATATTGATTTAACGTGATTTTTTGGCGATTTTTGTCTGCAAACGAGTGAATTACGACGAAATGGATGGAGATAGACTAAGATTACCTGCGAACAGGAACTGCTATAGGCTTTCCCGCGTCTCGTGAGCTTTGCTCAAATTAATTGTTTATAATAAGTATCTGCTTTAGTTATAATTAAGTTTTAAATCAAAACGCAGTTGTTACTTGATGCACTTCAGCAATCTGTCAAGTTTGTTTAACTTTTCATCATGAAAAAACGTAATTAAAAATTTTAACGACCTCGACGGATTTTTGAAGTGCTTATTCTGACATTAATATTTTACAATGTACGCATATAGTGTAGCGATGCGCGTGAGATATGGTGGACTGTTTAGTAAGTATTCAATTTCAAGAAGCCCTTAGTTCAGAAAATGTAACAGTGTATCGGTATCGAGTCGACAAGGTTTTTTTGACAAAATTTCATAAGGTAAAGACATCTTGCGCTTAAAGCGCAAGCTGCGATAACAGCGCTAATTTGTGTCCGATAAAATCAACTGTAAATTTTGTGACACAAATCTATTGATTAATAATTGTTAAGAATTCTTGTTAAAATTACTTTGTGCAGCAAAATGGCGTAAACGGTTAATTGTTTTATCCAGTTGAAAAAAAGAAGAAGCCCATTTACCGTAAGGTAAAATATTTGACGATTGCTGCAAATTTCCTGTTGTAAATACGGCATAAAGTTATGACAGAAACTTGGCGGCAAACTGTTGATTCACGGTGTAGATGCTGACGCAACACTCACGATGAAGGCTTCACATCTGATCGAAATGTACAAAATTCTGACTGGACACAATAACATGTTGATCCATCAGTTTTTTTTCATTCTGCACTTGCGGTCAACCTGCTCCGAGGACGTAACCTAAAACATTTTTATTCAGATCCGGAATTTCTTTTTGTTAAAGTGTCGCAGATGAAACAATCTGCCGCAACACGTCATATAAGCGATATCCGTCAACTGCATGCTTCAAGTCATAATTCGACCGACACTGGAGAAATATAAACGCTTAAAACCCTGCAGGAACTTCATACTTTATAGTCCATTTAATCCATTATCAGTTATCAAGTTCCAGGTTCCAAGCAGGCCGGTCGTGAACTACGACTTGCAGTATTAAGTGATCCGTTTGCACAGTAAGTCATCTGTCCGTAAAAATAAGTCTAACTTTTATACATTCATAAATCATTAAATATTCACCAATTTCTCAAAATTAGGCCTATTTTTATTAACCAGATTAGTGACAAACTTGAAATAACAATTCATTAACAGTATTGTTAAACATTCCATCAGATACTAAATGCGCCATGAAATACGGTCAGTTTTTTACGCGCAACAGCAGATATTGCTGTAGCGCGTCTTAGCCATCGCCATTCTGTCTGTCCGTCCGTGTGTCCGTCCGTCACACGGGTGGATCAGTCAAAAACGGTGCAATACAGGATCACCAAATTTTCACCGTCGGCTGCCTGGAAGACTCTGGTTTCAAGAACCGTAAAGCTTTTTTCATAAATTCGAAGGGGGATCACCCCGAAAAAAAGCGCTAAATGAGAGAGAGAGGGTAGGAAAAATTGGCGATTTCCAGCCGATATGGGGTTGGCAGAGTGAGACAGGTCACGCCGTCTGGTGAGTAAAACACTATAGATAATTAGCCGCCGGTCGTCTGGCGCCCTTTGGCGACTGATTATGTTTTATTGGGCTTTCAAACATGCACCGCTGTTGCGCGTTCCCTTTGCATTTGCAGGGTAGGCCTATTTCTTGTACTGTCTAGAATACTGAAAGTTACCATGTAGGCCAAACTCGCTTATTTAAAAGCGCACTATACTTATCAGACGTTTGGGGTGTGGACAGAAAATTACCGCACATTATATCACCGTTGGGGAAAGAATCTAAAAATGGGTCAGTAGTTGAGGCATTTATGACAAAAACATAACTGCCTACTTTTTATTAAGCAATTCTATGTGCATTCGACTCCAGGCAGTATGGATTTGCACATTATCTTTGTCAACGAGAAAGAGAACGCACAACTTTTAATTCGTGCCACCAATTTGAAGGCTGGCTCCGTTAACAGCCAGTGCCCTTAAATTAAGTCAGTCTGCCATCCGTCCATAGTACTTGACCCAGTTTACATCATTTTTTACCCAGTGAACTGTGGCCGTAACTATCAACACTTACCAGTACTCACTATTCCTGCTCAGAAAGGGATGGCCAGGCTGAGTTTGCCTGGGTAGTTACGACGTTGAACGCGCAGTCAAATTGCAAAATAAATTATAGCTTACAAAAAATGCCGTTATCTTTGACTTATAATTACTTGAATACAAACACGAGCCAATTTTAGTGGTGAAAGATGCATTTTAGCTGTAGCTGGCCCACCTTTAAGTCGTGAGTCAAAACCCCGCTCCAGGCGTCTTAAATTATACAATAGGCCTAATGTGGCATGCACCGTAGTTAAGCTGACTGAATCTCCGCATAAGCTTGCATGGAAACGCAGTTAAATAGCGATCAATCTGTTGACGACGTGCTAGATGACTAAGAATCGTTGTCACTGTTCACGATCATCTGTCTCCACTCTCTCTCAGTCAGACAGTTTCACGTCTCTGAAAACGCATATTAGCGACCCACCGATTTCGCCATGATCCAATCTATCATTTTTACGCGCGAAAGCAGCTACTGCTTTTAGCGCGTCTTAGCTATCGCAGTTCTGTCCGTCCGTCTGACGGTCTGTCACACGGATGGATCAGTCAAAAACGGTGCAAGCTAGGATCACCAAATCTTCACCGTCGGCTGCGTGGAAGGCTCTAGTTTCGGGAACCGTAACGCTTTTCCATAAGTTCGAAGGGGGTCACCCCGAACGAGGGCGCTAAATGAGTAGGGGTGGGTAAAATTTGCGATTTTTGGCTAATAAGTCGCTGTATTTCAGTAACGGTGCGAGATAAGGCCTAGGTTAGGCTACTATTAATCACTAATAGAAAGTCGTACACTGGCTCTCGATTGGCGCCGAATTCAATGACCTTGAATGACCTTGAACGCGAAAATAAGGGGTTTTATAGATTTTTTGGCGATTTCGGGCTGCGAGACACATTTCAAGAGCGAATTGCGCCGAAATCAATTGCGATAGACATGGACAAGCTGCGTATAAAATTTTCAGCACTAAACGTAGATTTTGATGGTCCACGTCTTGATTTTCTAGGTTCAAGGAAACTTGCGCACGAGGGCATCAAAAAACGGTACCCCCGTAAAAGTCGTTATTTTGCCGTTGTTGTCCAGTAACTGCTATAGGCTTTCGCGCGTTTCGTGAGCATTGGCTCAAATATCTTGTTTTTCAGGACGATAATCGGTTTTGTTTTTCGTATGACCAAAAAGCACATTAATATTTCAGAAGTTAGTGTAGCGACACGTTTTTTGGTGTGGTGGAAATTTTAACTCTTGCCATGGTCAGCCATCTTGTCGTGATAGTGGGGCTTTGTGCTCCAATGACCTGAAAGATTTTTTTTTGAATTCGTAAAGTACAAGCCAACCAAGTGCTGACCAAAAATTTGTTACAGCAGAGATATTACCAGTGCTCATGCGCCAATTAATCTTCGGCTTTCACGCCAATTCCGGCTTCACAACCGTCTGCGGCTTCACAGCCGTTCACGGATGAATAGACATTTTCTGTAACCTTACGGTTACATTCGGAAATGCGCACTGAGCCGAAATGATATGGCCTCAGCGCTGGGCAGACGTAACAGCCTGCCCATCCCAAAGGTAAGGTAAGGTATATAGATAAGAAAACTTTAACGACATTTTTGTTCCAATTTTTCTTTTGAGTCCACTAGTAAAAATGAAAATTGGTCCAAAATCTAACGATTTTCGGCTCACCATGCATAAGACGGCAGTAGCTGTACGTTACTATAGAACCCAGAAAATAAAATGTCCACTTTAGTACCGTGATGTGATCCGTTATTTCATAGCAGCTGAACAGCTGAAAATGTTAGTCTAATTCAAAACCAGCTTACACAGTTTGATGAATAATTACGGAATGTCCACTAACTCTAATTTCTGGTGCTAAGTTTAAAATTTATAAGCTAATAACTTTTATTTTAGTTTATGGTTCATTACTTAAATTACTAGACGTAGAAGCAAATTGTTTTGTATATCAAGAAACGGTCTATGAGAGAACACTCAGCTTGCTGCTAACTGAATTATTTCAGTAAAGAGCTTCCACAGGAATAAAAAGACGCATGTGCCGACTTTCTACTTCCTAGAACTGTTCCTATATCCCCAACAGATTTACATCCTCATTTTGCATTTGTCGCAACTTTATTGAGCGGCCGTCTTAATAGGACGCACAGCTAGTTTTTATCGTCCGTCCGTCCGTCTGTCCGTTTGTCTGTCGCGTACGGGCTCTTAACTCGAAAGCTAAAAGGCGCAGCCAGACTTTAATTGCTGCGAACGTTCCTAGGCAGGAGTAAGTAAGTAACAGGTGTGATAAATTTTTAGCTAAAAAGGTCGTCAGGCCGACGGCCGCACAATAAGTCGGCACTGGGCTGATGTAGTTTTCCAGTTCTAACACGCAGAAAAGCTTCATGTTTAAGGTGTGACGTTGACAGTAACGCTTAGAATGATGCCAACATTTGTAAACCCAGGTCAACTCAGCCTGGCCATCCCTCCGTGGTGGGTACGCACGATGACTATCAGCGAAAGCTGAGGTGCAAATAGGCACACCGCGCGATGCATAAACCTCGCACTTGTAGCATGGCAGTGTAAGCTACAGACAGCAGACTAAGGAAGCGGATGTCAACGCCGCTCTATGAAGCTTCATCGTGTCTCAGGAAGACTGCGGTTTACGTACGTCACGCACGATCGTAAAAAGCCACAAGTTGTCAGTCAATACAAACAGACTTGTCCGTCGGTCTGTTTGTGGGCTGGTGAGGCGGGAGCACTGAGGGCTTGGTACGACGTGCGACGCTTGGGAGAGACCGCACGCGGCTCGGCACTGCTACGATCAATACAACGAGATAGATAATTACTGCGGACGCCCGCCAGGGGGCAGGTCGTCGCACCAACGAATGACGTCTGATGTGCCACGGTGCCGGATGACCCTTGGGTCGCCTCGCATCACGCTGTTAATTGGTCGAATGGACGCGACTTGACCCTGCCGACCGATCGAGCGACAGGTCCGTCGGATCCGCGGTCCACGTGGTCTGCGACTGCGTCTGGCGACATTAGCATGCGACTGGAGGCGACTAGCTACGACTGACTACCGACTGCGACGGCTACAGACAGCGTGGCGCCAGTGGCAGCAAGCGTTCAGCAGGCCGCGCCATCGGCCGTATTACTACGTACGCGCTGCTGACCGGCGAGGCGCCGTAGCCGCAGCCGCAGCCGCTGCAACCGTGTGCACTGTGTCGGCTTGTGTGCGGAGGTGCCGGTATGACGGTAATTTGTCCACCAGCAACAAAGACTCGTTGATGACAGACCGCCGTTCTTCGTTCTGTTATTGCTACTGCTGCTGCTGACAGACTGGTTTCTACAGGTGGACTATATACGTCATCATCGAACGACAGGTAATAAAGGTAAAGTTACTATCTGCGCGCGGTTGTCGCATATGTCACGTGATGTTAACGGATGGACCGTGAATGACAGGTGTTTGCTTGCTGATTGATACAGCGACAGCGACGTGTTTTGTTGCTGTGGCCTACTGTACGTCAGAACCGATATTCTATCGCTCGGTTTCTTGTTCTGTCAGTTAACTGTTTTGTCATCTGACCACCAGTTTATATTCATTCGTTATCAGACAATGCTGATCACACGGTACGCCACTCGTCATGAATATTAATAAGCTATAGGTTGGCCGACTAGTTAAGAACCAGAAACCGGCTCTAATCTGGCTAAATTTGTATTAGCAAGTAGGCCTACATGTCTCGTGTGGTGCAACACTGTCTCGATAAAGCAGAAACTGGTGGACAAAAACCAGTAAAAATGCACTGCGCAATACCCGCTCTTATATATAATATCCAAGGAGCAGCACAATGCAGAGATTTATGCAGCCCTTATTGTGCCATAAATTTATCTATAATGCGGCTTCTTATGCATATAACTTATAGGAGGAGCTAAAATTATCGCGCTGCGCATTTCATCTGCTCTGTAACACGAAAACTATGAAAAGCGCAGAAAGCCAACATTCCAACATTGTGACATGCAGAAGTAATGGGCGTGTATGTGCAAATTTTTAGTTCGAGTCGTTAAAGGTCTGTGTTAGAGATAAACTTTGGGTTAAATTTGGGGTTGCACAGCTTTAGACGGACGCACAATATGTCAGCAGTGAGTTTAAATGTCGTCATCTGCAACTTTGCAAATGCATGCCTAGGTCAAGTTACGTGTGTTCGGAGTGCAAAACGCATAATTTCGTGCTGCGAGCAATACGTTGTGATTTTCTGCGTAGAAATCTTTTGTCTTTGTTCGACGCGAATTAATCGTTCAGTAGGTTTGCGTGCGTGTGCGCTATAGACCGACTGGCTGGCTAACGGTTCCGACGCATATTGATCACGATGACGACGTGCAAGATACAGCCTGGCTCCGACCTACCGCTAGAGGGCGTAATCGTCATTCATCGCAAGGTACGACGATTGTCAATTTCGTTAATAGGGTGTTTACACGACCCAGCAAACGTCCATCAAACTTCCAGCAAATTTATTCAAAATACACCTGAATTGCTGGACGTTTGCTGGATCGTGTAAACACCTCATAACTGGACAACTTGCAGCCAATAATTGTCGCGATGCAGATGCTTACCTGGTCCCTGAGTCAAAACACGACAATTATACGGCCGTTTTAATTGGCCACATTACGGTGCCTGCCCGTTCGTCTGTTCTTTCGTCTGTGCTGTTTTGGTTTTAAACCTCAAAACAAAACAAACAAACACCAAAGTCATCTGGTAAAAAGCGGTATCGTTTCTTGTTTTTTTTCACCATGTGGCAGCAGCAATTTGCAATAACGTGTTTTGGCTGAGGGTTTGACCTCTAAATGTCCCCTGCTTCTAGTGGCCAGGGATCTCGTATAACATATTGCGTCGGCGAATCTCGCAGCATGCCACCTGTAGCAGGGTGGTGCACGAATGTATTAGACAGACGACAGGCAAACCACGCCACGGAAAAATGTTTAGCAATAGGCGGATTCGTTTGCGTTGCAAGAAGCGATTCCGCCCTTAAGGCTGGAAAGAACCACAACAAGTAATTTGAGAAAAGCTTGCGTGACGCGCGACAGCATCGGTCTTGCCATATGGGCAATCACTGTACAACGTGCAATAACATAATATAGGCCTAGCGTATTGAAAGTGTACCCAAATTTGAGGCCTCCGTACAGAATACTCTTTGAACCTAGGATGTCGAAACTCCTGCATAAAATGTATGTTTAATGCTAAAAGTTTCTTACACAGATTTTCCGGATCTATTTCTAGTTATTTCGGCGCAATTCACTGTTGAAATGTGCGCCGCAGCCAAAAACGGCAAAAAGATTGCCAAGAATTGCAAACAAAACATTTTAAAAACCTCTATTGTGGGGGTTCAAAGTTATCGTCGATGTTGACACTGCTAAAAAAACTAGCTCGTCACTAGCAGCATGTTTGCATCTATCTGCAACCGTTTTCACACTACATGAGCCAATAGCGGTAAGTAGCCACTTTTTAAGGAGGTACCCCTCTTTAACGCCCGTGTGTGCAGGCTTCCTTGAATCTAGGAGGTCAAACTTGGACTGCTAAAATCTACGTTTAATGCTAGAAAAATTTAATGCGCAGATTGTCCTTGTTAATCTCCAGCCATTTCGGCGCAATTCACTTTTCAAATGTGTGTTGCAGCTCAAAATCGCGAAAAATTTATTAAAACCCTTTATTTTCGGCGTTCAAGGTCGTTCATGGTCATAAATGTTGATAACCTTAAAAAGTTTGTCACCACTGTTTATTATCATAAGCAGCATGTGCTTATCTGTAACCGTTTTCACGGCAGACGAGCCAATAGCGGTAAAATAAAAACACTTTAGAGGGGGTACTCCTCTTTCACGCTCCGTTTATGGGGAACCCACTCACCCAACGCCATGAAATTTTGTCGCAAAACAAGAGTCTTTGTGACAGCCCACAGTGAAGATTTCGCGATTCGTTTTGATGCAGTGCCAGGGTGTAACAAACGGATGGACAGACACACAGACGCCTAGACGATGGCTAAGACGCGCGAAGCATTACATGCTGTCGCGCGCAATAATTAGTGCGAGAGTTTTCCTCCGCCGCAGTAGCCGGTTTGGCAATTTTTACGCGCGACAACAGAATACTTCGCGCGTCTTAGCCATCGTCGGGGTGTCTGTCTGTCTGTCTGTCCGTCACATCCATGAGCCCTATCAAAACGCTGCAAGCTAGGATCACGAAATCTTTACTGATGGCTGCCCCAAGGACTCTATAGTTTATCGCGACAAAATTTCGTGCCCCTGGGTGAAGGGGTTTTCTTTGAACGAGGGCGTCAAAAAGGGTACCTCCACAAAAAAACGTTATTTTGCCGCTGTTGACTCGTATAGTGTGAAAACGGTTGCAGATAGGCACAGACTTGCTGGGAGTTTATGATCGTTCAAGGTCATCGATGATGACAAATCTAAAAAGCCCGTCACCAGTATTTTATAGATTTATCAACATCGATGACTTTTAACGATCTTGAACCCCCAAAAGAGGAATTTTTGTGATCTTTTTCGCAATTAAATTGCGACGAAATGATTGAAGATAGACCGAGACAACCTGCGTATGAAATTTTTAGCAATAAACGTTGATTTTACCAATCCAAGTCGCAACCCCCTAGGTTCAAGGAGGTTGGCGCAGGCGGGCGTCGAATACGGCAACAGCCCCCCCCCCTTAAAAGTGGTTATTTTACCGCTATTGTCTCGTGTAGCGTGAAAACGGTTGCAGCTAGGCACAGACATGCTGCTTATCATAACAAGCAATAGTGACAAGCTTTTTATTTGATCGATGACATTGAACGACCGTGAACCCTTAGAATAAGGGTTTTCGTATTTTTTTGCAATTTGTGCCTGTGGCGCAGATATCAGGAGTGAATTGCGATAACTTGGATGGAGATAGACCAAGACATCCTGCAAACAGGAACTGCTAGGCTGTCGCGCGTCTCATGAGCTTTGCTCATATTACTTGTCAGTTTAAAAGATCAAGATAGCCTGACGTCAAAAACCTCAACAAAATGACGTCGTATATGTCGCGCGGCGCCAGTGGGCACGTGACGCGAGCACGTGTTCGACCACCACGTGACCTGCTAACAAACTGTCGATCTGCGTGACGATATTCACGGCGCACGCGCAGCCGGAAGTGAGTGAGTGAGCGGTCGATGCCGCACTGCGCTCAAGGTCACTACGTCCTTGAACCACCAAACCCAGACTGTCTGTGTGCGACACACCGGCAGCGAGCAATAACTGGTCGATAGTCTATTTGCCACACGAAGCGTGCGTCGTGCGAATGCGGGTTTCATAGTATCATTATTGGTCAACCGGCGCGTCGGCTGGCTGCTCGGTTAAAGCCTAGATCCCGTTAGTTGAATTTGTTGTTGACTAGACGGACAGTAAAACGTGCAGAAAGCAGCACAATATGTGAACATGTCGCAGTGTCGAGGTGCTGTGGATTTCTGCCGGCCTTTGACTTTGTATGGACTTGTATAGCATGTTGTGGAGTTGTCTCAAACTTTTGATTTGTTGTACACCATGTTGCACAATAATTCCACCACAAATCGAGGAAAGTGTTCTACCAGCTGTCTTTCATAGTTTTTTAATCGGCGTATAGTTAATGTTTGGAATAGTTTACCTCATACAGTAGGTTTTACTTCTTTAACTTCTTTCAAGAGGACCATTAATAATGTTGATTTCTCTGATTTTCTCAAGGTTTTTTGATTTTAATTTTATTATTCAGTACTGGTCGTTCATATTTGCTCTGTCTTATTATACCGTGCTACTTTTTGTTATATGGGCAGTTATAAGTGCCGTTGCGGCCTTTCTGACCCTTGGAACACATGTTTTATTGTTCTGTTCTGTATTTTCTGACATTGTCCTGTTTTGTGTTTCCAAAATAAACTGATGATGATGATGATGATGAAATTGTGGTTTGGGCTTAACAAATGCACACGGTACTCAACGCGGCTGCGTATATTTTCGTGACGCATTAAAAGAAAACAACGTGTGAGACTGCGGTGTCAGTCCATCGGTTCGTAATCGGATGCATGCAATCTCGCTGAAACACCAACCGCAGTAGCAACAGTTACAACTGATGAAACAGCGAGGCAGCGCTGAAGGTCATCAGCGAGGGAGCGGTTTTCCGAGATTTAGTGGTCGCCACACCCGCACACATTTTCCCCAGTAGGCGACGCATCCCCATCACAGCCAAGTAAAAAGGCCAGTTATTGTGGCATAGTTGTGTTTAAATTTAAACAAATTTTAGTTTAGATATTTGCATCTCTAAAGGTCAACGTTTAAGATCACTGGACGTCGAAAATCTCTCGAAAATGACGCATTTTTGCTGAAAAACCTGTTCTCTGTCTTTCAGTCCATTAGTGACTTCTTGTATTTTTTGCTTTACAAAACGCTTCGCAGGTAGCTGAAAAAACATTTCAAATTCGCAGTATTAAACGTAGTGTAGTAATTTTACTGTACTGTGGAGCATACACATATGGCAGTTTTAGAAAGCAAAATACAAAAATGCAGAACAGGATTGTGCCTTGCGTTGTCAGTGAATTCCAGGCTTCCCGAGGACTAGGCCTGGCGGTTGGGTGCGCACAGTTTGGTGTGAATGAGAGACCAGTGATTAATGAATGGACACAGCGACGAGACACGTCAGACGCCGTCGCCCGACGTACGAGTAATGTGCCAATCAACCGGAACTAACTAACAACTAAATGCATCTCTGCCTACATCTGACTGATGGTCTCGACTGGACTGCAGGCCGACCGAGTCCAGGACTGAGACTGAGCATGGACTCTGATAGACTAGCATCTGTATTGGAATGCTATAGTATATACACTCTGTAAGAATCCATGGACTGAGACTAGAGAGGAATCGAGATCAGACGAGTAGTTAATCAACTGCGTACAGATCGAAGAACGGCTGAACCAACTGACGGACGGACAGAGAGACAGACAGCTTGATAATCAGTCTGTCTGCAGTGGTGCAGCGAGGCTGAGCAAGAGCCTCGGCACTACTCTGCCTAATGGAGGTCCCCTACAACGAAACGCGAAAAAGCGACAAAACGCATTTGACTCATGCGTGCAGATGGGTCCAGTCGTGGGTAGTGTTCAGTTTTTCTATACATAGATGGTAAATTAGTTTTAAAAAGTAAAGTTAAACTAATCTTAGCGATGTTGTTTGTGTTGATTTTAGCACGTTTAAAACAAGAAAGATGGCTTTTTTTCTTACGTTTTCATAAAATATGTGGAGGTCTCTGGTCAACTGCACAGTCTGCCCATTCTCATATTCAGCGTTGAGATGAAGTTTCTAGATGGTGCGCAGTCGGCAAAGAAAGGCCGGCCGCAAATGGTGATAAAAGCTGCGATCTTCTGTCATGGACACCGTAAATTTATGTCTCTGAGGCCATAGAAATCCCGAGCCGCTCTTGTCAGCTAGTTGGAATGCAACGGCGCTTTCTGTTTCTTCCAGAATTCTGTTGAAATTTGACTGGTTGCATTGTGTGCCTGGGCCCTTGCCATCCCTTTTCTCCAGTTGGTTGCGCCATTGCCTGTCTATTTGTCAGACTCTGAAGCCGTGCGTCACTGCCTGACAATATCGACCTGCATACTATATCAACGTCTTGATCAGACTATTTGTTGCTCACATCAAAGAGAGAGAGAGAAAGATATTTCATGCAGTGTAGAAACTACGAGTATTATTGTGTCCGTTAGTTACAGTGCGCACAAAGCGACGTAACTGAACTGAACTGAACTGATATGGTTTAGTGTTCGACGAACTGACAAATGCGCAAACAGTACTGCGTTACAGTGGGCACTGTTAGACGGTAGACGTCTAACGACGTCGGTGGCTTAACGTGACTGCGCTTACGTACGCATCAACCAATGACCAATAGGCTCGCCTTGCTAGCCCATTGGTCAGTTCGTCAAAATTTAAACCGTGTCAGTTCAGCTACGACGTGTATACGCACCTTTAGTTAAGCTTATGCTAATTGCTACCACATATTGTACCGGCGGTTTGCAGACCATTGTCATACGGAGTTTCGTGTTTTGCTGTTACAACGAGTCACTTACTGCTTCAGTTTCATATACATCTCATAAAGCCGATGACACATCTGTTGCTTCCATTCGTGTCTGAACGATTGCCTGAAATACCGGCGACGATTGTCGCATGAATTTTTGTATCCTGGTGCGTTACACTACGGATTTGCCCATCTCTTCTTCTGTCATTCTGTCTGCCAACCTGTCTGTGCGGTAAGGGCTCTTACCTCAAAAACCAAATTGTGTAAAAAACGTGGATGTTTTAAAAGTTAGATTTGTACAGCTTTAAGTAAGTAGATAAGTAAGTAAGTAAGTAAATTAATAAGTAAACAAGATAATGTTTATACGAACACGGAGTCTGTCAAACGCATTTCGATAGTTTACAGAATATGTCCGTATAAACATAATCAGTGAGTTGTTTAAACTGCATGGTAGAAAAAAAATCAAAAAGTTTAATTTTAAATTGTACAGCAGCAATGTTCCTGTCATCCTTCGCTATTATTATAACTAAACCATAAATATTGTCAGTCACAAGACCATTCGATTCGTCACCAGCGCTTTACTATAAATGGTCCATCGTCACCATGCGTCTATCTTGCATCGTTATGGAAATATGGCGCCTCAAAGATAATTGGGTCACGACCTTGACCATTTGGGGTCACGTGACGTCATCGGTCACGTGACCATTTGACTCGCGGTAGTCGACTTCCTATGGGTAGTCCATGGTGGCCATGCGTTCATCTTGCACCGTTATAGAGATTATGGCGCTTCAAATGTTGGACGCACGGACGTGGACACGAAAAGACAGAGGAAAGAAAGGAAAGAGAAAAAGGAAGGGAGAAGGGAAAGAGAAAGGGAAAGTGGAAGGGAAAAGTACGGGAAATGGGAAGAAGAAGAGGGGACGGAAAGTGAAAAGGAAAGGTGAAGAAAAAGGGGAAAACGGAAAGGGAAAAGGGCAAGGAAAAGAGGAAGGAAAGGAGAAGAGATAGGGAAAAGAAAAGTGGAAGGGGAAGGGAAAGGAGAAGGAAAAAAGAGGAAGAGAAGGGAAAAAGGAAGGTAAAGGGAAAGAAAAGCGGAATGGAAAAGGGAAGAGAAGGGGCGGGGGAAAAAGCAAAAGAAAAGGAAAGGGGAAAAGGGGGAAAGAAAAAAAGAAGTGAAGGGGAAGGAGAAAGGGAAGTGAAGAGGTAGGTAAAGGGGAAGGGAAGGAAAATGGGAAAGGAAAAAAGGGAACGGGTAAGGTAAAGAAAAAGCGAAGGGGAAAGAAAAGGGGAAGAAGAAAAGGAAGGGAAAGGGGAAGGAAAAAGGGAAAGACTGAAAGAAGATAGCTTAAGAAAAGTTGGACGCACAGACGCACGCACGGACACTTAGGTGATTTTATACTCTGTCCAATGCTATGCATTGCATTGGACAGACAATAAAATAGTGGCCAAATTTGAAGCATTTGTAAAACTGAAAGCCGCATAATATGTCGGCACTAAACCGACATTATTTTTGCTAGTTTATTGCAATTTTTGCGTATTGTCACTGGAACTGAGAAACACTAGTCTGTCCCTACAACAGAAGCGATGCTGGTTTATCGGACGCGAATTATTGCATTGCGACCACGACATGCGAGCGACACAAAGCCTTACTGACTTCATTCACTATGCATGATCGTCCATCGCAGTATCTTAGTAATCCCCGGCGATGCACTGGGCAACAGAGGAATCTTGTAGACGGAAATAACAACAAGCAGCGACAGCAAAAATAGCATTCTTTCAGTCTCACTCTCATTTCTCATTCACGACATATTGAGCACTTATTACCTCCACCAGGAGGTTATGTTAAATCCGTCGTTTGTTCATTTATCTGTTTGTTGGTGCCAGCAAGATTACACAAGAAAGTTACAGGCTAATTTGGCTAAATTTTAACGGAAGGTTAGATTTGGCCCAACTTAGAAGTGATTAAATTTTTGTGGTTATCCGCAGCAGCATTTGAATCCAATATAGAATTGAAGGATTATCTACTAATGCGAGATAGGAAAAAATTTCGTCGAATGTTGTGCAGCTATGTGGCGGAACACAACAAAAAATGTCACAGAATTGGCGGAGGTTTTCGCTCTGTCAGAGTCCTTCTAGTTAAATTGTGTATTTGCCGCCGAATGAATTTTAATGTGAAAGGGAGGCGAAACGAACAACTTTGAGACAGAATTAAGAATCGACACAATACAGAGAGAATACTGAGATCTCTCAAAAGCCGAGTAAAAAGTTCTTGACTTAAGAACGGAATTTTCAAACAGCTTTTGAGATTTAAGCGCTTCTAGAAACTCACAGAGACTCTCGTTTTTAAGTTGTAGCAATATCCTGCTACTACTGCTACTGCTTCTGTTGACCTAACGTTGGGGTCAAGTTGTTAGCACCAGGGGTAAACTCGTCAAATGAGCATATAAAATTTTCTGCTCACTTTGTTTTCGACTTAATAAAGGCTGTATGATTGAACATGCCGCATCAAAGTAAGCAATGTGCCAGAGCTCACAGCGTGCACTGCACACAATGCTGACTCGCTAGATGGTAAGATACATTAAAGTTAATTGGTCCGCGGACTATTTATGACCGCCTAATAGGACATTTCGAAGCATGTTTAGTGCGTCGTGGCGTAACGAACTGTAATATCTTGCAAGGTCTTGGCGTTGTGGCTTTGGCAGTACCTAGTCCAGTGTGTTATAGGCTGCAATGCAGATAAGCTAGGTTGCGGTTGCAGAGACAGGGAAAGTAGCGTGACTGATGTCGATGATGATGATGATTCAGCAGCGCATAATCGATATGTCTGCACCAGCTGTGTGGCTACTCGCATGCGTCTATAGCCAACATTTAGTCTACGCGATCCCCGTCATGCGCCAGTTGTATCATTAGGCGGAATCGCTTCTTGCAGCGCAAGCGATTGCTACACATTCTCCGTGACGTCACAGCTCTCTAGATTTGTCTGTCTTTCTGTCACAATCGTGCACCATGCTTAAACCGGTCGACAAATTTATGTGCCATTATGGCAGCTACGCTTAGGGCGTGCATTGACACATTCCGTCAGATGGAGCGTCCCTAACCACCCAAGGAAATGGCGATATGGGGGTCGAACCCCTCTCCCCAACCAAAACATGAAATTGCAAACTGTAGCCAAACCAACATGCTGCCACCTGCCACCACAAACGAGGAAAAACATTCCGTCTTTGCCAAATTATTTCGGTTCTTGTTCCTATTCGACGTGTAGGCCTACTTTCAATGCTGCATAACAAACACCAGAAAGCATGCTCGTCGACAGTGTGAACGACACGGTTTAAGCCCACATTCCACTACTTGATAAGTAAGTAAGTAAGTAAGTAAGTAAAATGTGAATTTATATAGCGCATATTGTTAAAATTAACCTCTAATGCGCTTGTCACACTAGTACTGACTGAACAGGATTGTTTTAAAGAACTGTTTGAAACTGTCAATGTAACACGCTGGATCTCTGAGTTCATCTGGCAGCGAGTTCCAGAC
>Ga0209367_1006720_pt1 | contig 15895 bp, 8 predicted proteins | sample WorMetLIZISLAND2_FD_187412 | JGI IMG/M metagenome (GOLD analysis project Ga0209367, IMG submission 187412) | Marine gutless worms symbiont microbial communities from Max Planck institute for Marine Microbiology, Germany - Olavius geniculatus... ... | reverse complement strand
CTGCAGAGACTCAGCAGAGGGTACAGCCGGACTGTCTTCTGACATCAAAATACGGATGGCTGCCCTGACGTTGCCATCTTCCAGCTTAGCTGAAATAGCCTGACTGAGCGTGGTGGTAGAGCGTCTGTGCTGCTTGGCAGACTGTGAAGTATTTGCTGAATCGTTGCCAGAATGACCCGCAGTGTACAAAGAGATCCGCTGTTTGATAGTCTTTGACAGACTATGACGCCTTCCGCCACGCTTGGGTGGGTGCAAGACAGTGCTACCCCAATTAAAAAGATTAGTATTATTATTATTATTAGTGTCATTAGTGGTTTTCTGCTGCAGACACTGTATGACTTATTTTATGGGTTAGAAAGTGAATGACCAGTATAGTAGACTTATGTTATTGTATGTGTTGAAGAATTACGGAAAGAAAAAAGAGATGAAGTTTTCTCTGGCAAAAGAGTACGGCTTGGAGAAGATGAAAACTTGGACTACGAATTTTCTGCAACTGATGTAATGACATGTCACTGCTGCTATTATTAATGGCTAACATTAGGACTGTCTTACAGTTAATTTTTTACATTGCCATGATTGTTATGTCCCCCTTTTAATGCATATCTGGCCTGTGTTGCATGTTTGGGTTATTGCATGACATTAAGCTGTCTTGATGCTGAACGTGGGCCTACAACTTACTAGCAATGAAATATTGAGACAAAAAGTGATGTGATTATATCAAATCGAAGCAGTCTTAGTACTTAGATTTTTCAGGATAGTTAAGTGATGGTGGCCTCAGATAACTATAGCTAGTAATTACCAACTTGAAGATCGACTTGTTGACAGATGTGTTGAATATGTGACATATAGGGAGCAGTTAGGTATGAAATTGTTTTGTTTCTTATTATTCTTATGTAAGTTATCAGCTGCTAACATTAATTTATGCTAATTCATGTAATGAATGTCCACAGACAAAAATACCCTGCAAGATTTTGTAAGTTTTTTGTTCATGTGATATATCTGGTAAGTAATTTTGGCACACATTCGGTAAACCCGCTGCATGTTGTGCTGTTGTGTTTACCTTACAAACAGGTACAAGAAGCTGCTTTTAAACTGCAGAACAAGTCCGAAAATAGAAGTTTACATTTGAAGCTATTAAGACAAGCATTTTCTCAGGGCACTGCACTTATTGATGCTTTTATAAGGTAGTTTATCATTTATATCATGCTTATTTGGTAAATGTTAACTTTTTTAGTTAAATCACTTTTTGACCGTGTCTAATTATTTTATTTTATGCTATGTTACCTTGTCTAAATTACATTTCTTTTCTGTTTTGCTATTTTATTATGTGCGTTTGTCACATATTTTATTAAATACTGTGTGTTACTGTGTGTAGTATGGGTTTGAAAGACAGTGCAGTAAAATACAATATTTATTTAATGCAGATGTAGACAGTTCGCTACGAAGGTTACGTAAGCTAGTATGCAAGAGACATAACTGTGACTAATAGTACAATTCAAAACTATGCAAAACAGTGCGATACAATAATTACACCAGTATTAACAGTCTATGGCCTGCAGGGTGGAGGCACAGTATAATGGAATCTGCAATTAAAAATCTACAGGTAGTAAGTAGTAAGTTGAAAATTTCATACCACTTGCAGTCCAAGTTCTGACAGTATAACTGTAGCTTTGTAAAGAATTTATTTATTTTGTGGTTATCTTTCTTCAAAAGCTTTCATTATAGCAACTGATGCCAAAGTGAAAATAGTTACTATAATGAAGAAAGTAATGCAGAGTCGTGTTTCGCGAAAGTACACAACAGGATAACAGATAATACGTTACATAAATTTAAAAGAAAACAACCGTTAATTGAAAATTTGCTGACGTTTTGACAACTGCTACTGCCTCCTTTGGAATGACTGTCCACCAGGTGTCGCTGCAGTGGACAGTAAGTAATCATAGACATGTGATAGTTGGTAATACCCCCTCATCTCGGTTTATCGACTTGTCTTGTTTTTTCTGATGGAAACGGTTGTTTTCTGATGAATTTGTGTAACATATTAAGTTATCATTTCAACCTATGAGTCTGTTCAAAGGATAACAGATAGCTGGAACTAAATGCAGTCTGACTGTGAGACTGTTTGTGAGCGTGTTAGATTAGCGATTATCGTTTATTTTTGCTGACAGTGTTGACAACTCCGTGGCATGCCTTGTTGGCTTACTGTCTGGGTCGGAACCCAGTCTGCAGCTCGATGTCGCATGGTGTCTGACAAACATGGCAGCTGGTACAGATGAGCATGCACTGGTTGTTATAAAGCATGCAGGTGCTTATCTCATTACGTATTTGTCGAGTGGAAATACCCCGATGCAGGTTATTGTGTCAGCTTGCTTTATTAAGATAATAGTAATTCAGGCTATAGCATTTTCATTCCTATTCAATTTCATAGTAGCTTGAAAGTGATACTGTTTTTATCAACGGCAACATTAAGCAGTTTTTGTATGATTTCTGAACATAAAATAAGTAGAGCTGTCAAGGCGTTAATGTTTTTAACGCATTAACGCAGTGCGTTAATTTTTTTAATGCTTTAATTAACGCGTAAATTAACGCACCCAGTCCCGTCGAGATGGAGAGTAAATTACCTCGGGCCCGAGACTTTTATGGGACCCGCCTGTAGATTATAGAAAGTTATAAAAATGAAAAAAAGTTTAAAAAACAGATATAATTTTTATTTTTTAAACGTATTTAGACTATGTACTATTTAACTATTACAGTATTTTTATTTTGTATATCATCTCTTGTCCGTCATAGAGTCCATCATTTTGTGATGGACTCTATTGGGTTACGCTTACGCGAATTGCTTGCTTACTGTCTTTTGTCAGTTTCGTGCGTATGTTTGTATGTCTGTCTGTCTGTCTGTTTATTTGTGATTAGTGAATAAATAAAGATTTTGAAATGTAATAAACTTTAATAAAGTAACTGTCAATATTGCCGATGTTGTAGGTGGAGAGTGGACTATTAGCCTGTCAATGAAATAAATAAGTTTTGTTTATTTGCAGTAGTGATGAAACGAAAACTAGTTTAGTTACTTGATTTCATTCAATTGTCATATAACCACAGTTTAATGGAATATCCGAACTTTTGCTGCACAGAATTCAGTAACTGAATGAAATAAATTTACGCATGTGCGTTAATTTTTTTAACGCGCGTTAATTTACTAACGCATTAACGCGTTAATTAACGCGTCAACTGTGTCAGCTCTAAAAATAAGCTAAAAGTGAAGAGAAGTTTTACAAATTAGCTGTGTCACTTTGTAACAGTTTTTTCTTTTAAAAATTGTATGGTAAAAGCTTGTCATATTCAGAATTTGGTTATGATATATATTTTCTCATTAACTAAAACAGTTGTCTCTAGTATTGGAAGTTCTGATATGTGATGTAAGAAAATGTGATATCTACATGGAGTGATATTATTGATGAAATTGCATTATTGTGTACATGTGTAGAATGTTACTAAAATGACGATTAATTTCTTTAAAAAGTAAACTGCAAACTAAAACAAACAAAAAAAGCAGATAGATGTATAACTGGTAGTGGTGTCATCAAATATTCTTATTTGCGAAAATGTTGTCTTGGAGGAAATGTCAAGGGCTGCATGTTATAACATGCAATGTCCAGAATGCGGCACTGTGATTACCAGGGATATATACCGGTAGCAATGTAGCAGCAAAAATGCAGAAAGCAATGTAATGCAAGAAATTTTCTTGCGTTTAATGCACATTTGTTTAATTTATAGGATCAGTGTGCCTGGGCAATAGGAAATCTTGCTGGAGGTTCAACTGCATGCCGAGAAATGCTCTGTGCTCAGGGATCTCTGATACCATTAGTAAACTTGCTAGAGGTATACCTACAACTGTTTCATATTTTTAAGATGCAAAAACAACAGCACAGACCTTTGTATGCAGACTTTTGTCTGTTGTAAAATGAAGAACTTCAAGTGCTTCAAGTGCATTTTTGATCATTACTGTATACCTTCTTGCTGTGGATTATATGGTTTATTATGAATGATGGTGACATATGTATGTATTTCAAGTTACAGTTTGTACTAATTGAAATGGAAATATGCACAGACCTTTTCTGTACTTCAGTTGTGTACAAGTTGCTAATTGTGCATTTCTTGAATCTTCAGTCTTTTGATACTGTTTGCTACATGCTGATGAGGGCAAGTTGCTACCCTAACCCTAACCCTCGTAAGTTCTATTTTGGTTCACTTAAATAGGGTGGGCCAAAAAAATTTCCCAACTTGTTTTTGTCTGAACTTTGTCAAATCTCCATGAAATTTGATAATTTTTGGCACACAGATAGTCAGGATGATAGAATTATGTAAAATGCACTCATTGTCCACCTTACCTAATTTACCTAACATACTATCGTGTAAAACGTAGATGCTTCAAATTGTTGCAAAATGCTGAGTTGTTGTGTCGGTAAAAGTTCTAATGTCATAATTAAACACATAACAAATTAAAATGTGATTTATTTAGTAGAATTATAAGTTTGCGTAACAACTTGGTTTCAAAATTATCCAAATTTATGCCGAAAGTGTTCCCTGCGTACATGCACACAAAGGTTTAGACACGACACCACTGGCTAATAGCAGCATTGGCCTAGCGATGAGCTGAAAAAACTCACTCATAGATTAGATGTATTTTGAAGTCATCAGTCAGGTATTTTGGTGTCTGCTGTTTTCAACATAAAGGCATTTAATACCACAAAATTAATTAATTACCTGACACCTTCTGTCGAATTGATGATGAACAGATGAGCAATCTGATGCTGATAATCACCATGTAATGTAACAATTCGGAGCATCTACGTTTTACACGGTATTGCATTGACATAAATTAGGTGAGGTGGAAAATGAGTGCACCTCACACGGTTCTATTGTCTTGGCCATTAGCATGCCAAAAATTATAAAATTTGGTAGACATTTGACAAAGCTCTGACAAAAACAAGTTAGAAAATTTTTTCTGGCCCACCCTGTAGATCCCAGTACTTAAGATATCAAAGGATTTCCTGAGCAATCTCACCATTTATGCATTCTGTGTCATCGGTAAACTTTGCAGTCATAATTTGCCTCGTATTCGGTCACTGGCTGATATTGTCCATCATACTTTACTGTTTTTTTTATAATTTTTTTATTTATTTACTTTGTTGTTTATTTTAGGTTGGATTGTTCTATTTGCAGAGTCCAGTTGGATGTGTTGTCCAGTCAGCTGCATTTGCATTGTCAAACCTTTCTCGGGATCCACAAACTCACAAGTCAGTACCTAGTAATTCACTCTTCAGACAACTGTACATTCATTTTTCACATTCAGCTGATCACACTTGTGAGACAGCTCTGATAATTATAAGTCATGGAATATACAAATTAGTGCCCCCCAACAGATAAGTTAGTGTAGTAAAATCGTTAATACTTGATAGATATTTACAAAATTTGAAACAGTCATGGAGACAATCATTCTAAGCTCACATTTAGAGTTTGAGCTCAAAGTGGCCACCTTTGGCCTCGATGCAAGCTTTTAGTCTATTGAATATAAGCCTAATGTGAACAAACTTTGATGTCATATGGACGTTACACTAAGCGCACATGGTAAAGTTTATACGTTATAATGTTTGTGATTGTAAGTAATGTTAAGATAGTGCAATGTACGATATTTCAATGAAATCCATGAACTGCAAACTGAATTAGACGTGTTTGAAGCAGGGGGGGGCGGTAATTTTGGGACATGATGTATATTTACGTTAGTCATGTTACCTTATCTAGTCTGCGTTTTGTGACAGAATTTGCTGTTTTATTCCGTGTATCTCTGCAAGTTGTTGTGTGTAACTCTAGAGTAATGGTAGACAATGGAATCATTCGTCACATTGCCACTCACCTTGTGTTTGCTGTTGACAAACTGAATGTCATATCGGAGATTGCTTGGCTGATGACATACCTGGCTGCCAGGTCTGTTCTGTCACATATTCGACTGTCTCTAGTTACTCAGTCTACACGGTGTTTCATAAAAAGGGACCCCTTTTTACGCGCAAAAGCAGCTACTGCTTTCAGCGCATCTTACCTATCGCAATTTTGTCTGTCTGTCACACGGGTGGATCAGTCAGAAATCTTCACCATTGGCTGCCTGGAAGACTCTAGTTTTATGAACCGTAAAGCTTTTCCATAAATTCGAAGGGGGTCACCTAGAATGAGGGTGCTAAATGAGAGGGGGGTGGGCAAAATTTGCGATTTTTGGCCAATAAGTCGCTGTATCTCAGTAATGGTGTGAGATAGGGCCTACGTTACTATACGTGTATTATTTGTGGTTTGTATGTGTCTAAAACTGTTTTAATAGATAAAGTGGTTTGCACTGTAGATAAGTAGAAACTGATTTATGTGAAGAAGGGTGTTTCCCAAAAGCTTCTCGAGTTATATGATTAAAATCTCTGCTGTTTGCACAAACCAGTGTTAATAGCAAGTCTGTAACATTTGTATTATTTAGTGGCGAGTACAACAGTGAACTCCATGCTGCTGGCATTCCAAGCTTATTAACATCTCTTGTGACAGAACTCGCAGCTCAGAATATTGACTCTGTACAGGTAACTTGCACAGAGTACTATTGCACCCGTAGCTCAAACGTTTGTATCAAATCATTTTCATTGCTTTTAATTTGCACATGCACTCGGGTGTTTCAAATTTGGCATTCCTGATGTTGCTGATGCTAATAGTGAACGGTTCTTGTCATAGAGTTGTTATGTGCTGTGCTTGCTTGGTGCTCAGTAGCTAGGGTGTTGCATTCGTGATAGGAAGCTTGTAGCAGCATAATTTGGTACCATCCAAGGGGTGGTGATGCTCCACAGCCAGGAAAGTAACCGTAGGTCTGGCGTCACAGTCACGGACTTAGTTGTCTAACTACCTAGTTAGTAAGTAAGTAAGTAAGTGCATATTTAGACTGCACAATGTCAGCCAGAAATGTCCGAATCTGAGGCATTAGGCTGATGATGATGTGATGATGATGATGATGATGATGATGGACGAATAAACTTTAGCATCGCGTTAAGTCCTAAGACTACAAGGACACGTAACAAAAAGCCTAAACAGTGAAGTCACGTAATAGAAGTCAATGTAATGAGACGTTCTTAGTCACAGCTGTAAGATCGGGCAAAAAGTTCGGTTTTCAGTCTGCTGCAGAAAACTTGCAACGATGGCGATGACCGGTCTGACTCCGGCAAACTGCTCCAGACTGATGCAGCAGTCGATGGAAAGGTGCGGTCGCCAATGGTAGAATGCCCAGTGCGTGGAGTGACCAGCGCTGATGCAGTCGAAGAGCGCATTCGTCGACATGCGTTGAGGTGTGATGCACTGAAGATCTGAAGCTAGGTAGCCAGGTGCAGAGCCGTGGAGGCAGCGATACACCAGCACTGCCAGCTGGAACGAAATACGCTCTGGCATCCGAAGCCAGTGTAACCTGCGTAGTAATGGCTGAATGTGGTCCTGACGACAAACTTTGAAGATCAGCCATGCAGCGGCATTCTGCGTTTGTCCATGAGTTGCTTCGGAAAGGCTGGCAAGAGTTTCAGAGCTGTAATCAAACTGAGCCGCTAGGGGGAGCAGTAGGCTTGCTGGAAGCAGTGAGTTTTAAGGAGGCGACGGAAAGTGTCTGCAGAGGTAGAACTACGAATGCTAGAGGGTAGTGAGTTCATGGGCAGGTGCTTACTTATGGGCTTAGTGGCTTATGTCAGGGAGATTAGCACCCTGCCTAATCCTCTTGAGTATGGCTGTTTACCTTTACCTTAGAACAGTGAAATAAGCACAAGCTAACTTACGGAACTAGGTACGGTATCTTACGATGAAAGTTGCAAAAATTCTATAGACTTTGGCTGTGTGTAAATTGAAGTCCTTCTTAAGCCGTAAAGGCCCATAGGATGGCACTGATCTCTATTTCCTTAGCTCTCAGTTTGACACCAGCTTTCACTCTGAAAGTACGGATACAGGATTACAGGGCTAGTGCATAGTATGGCATGCCTTTTCAGCTTTCATGCATCAGCTTCTGCTGGTACTTACTGCACCTACTCAAGAATGGATAGCCATACTTGTTGGAATAAGCATTAGTCTGTGTGTGATATCTGATTGGCTGCCGCTCAGGTAATGACACCATTAATGCGTTGTGTGGGAAACATCGTCTGTGGTGCATCCGATGACCAACTCGACTTCTTGAGTCAGAACAAGAACTTGTTTCACGTATTCTCAACACTCCTTTGTTCTCAACATCTTCACCTCCGCAAGGAAACATTGTGGGTTCTGTCCAATATTACAGGTTTCTGCATTTCAGTTTTTATTCTTTAACATAGATTGTGACACATGCTTTTCAGCTGTAGTTATATTCTTGGTGTGCCTTGGATGGGTGACTCCGTGGACAGGTAGAGTGTTAGACCATCTTGGTATATAGCTATTAACCAATGTCAACTCAGCCTTTCATCCCTCGTGGGTAGATGAATCGAGTAAGAGTGGCAGCAGTACAGGCATTCAGGCTGCTTTAGCAATTCCTGACGTTTGCTTATGGAACCAGGACTAACCCATCTTGTCTTTTTCTGCACGGTATTGTATGATAACCGATGTGATTTTGATTGTAAAGTGGGCATAAAATTATCGGTTCCAGTTATTGCAATGTTTCGCCGACTATATTTTTGTCATTTGTTCATTTTTGATAGTGGCCTTAATTTTTTTGTCATTGATAACTTTTATGGTATGTGTGATATTGCAGCATTAAAGTTTGCCTGCATGATGGTTATTGAAGCTGGAGCTGTGCCACCAATTGCTTCTCTCCTCGCTGATATATTTGACATTCGAAAAGAGGTATTATGTATTATTGCTCACTGTTATGTGTTCAGTGTTTTATAGATTATTGTAAAAAGCTTAACATATTGCAGCATCCTAAACTGTCTTGAGAAAGCTTGAATGCAAGTCACTGATTAAAATGTATAACTAATTATTGTGAAATTGTGCTGCAAAACCATAATAAGTGTGCATATTACAAGCACATGACACTGGATATGGTATCGGTTTTGAATCTGACAACTTTTACAAACATTTCACTATGAAAGCTAAGTACTCCTTGCTAACTAAGTGTGTTTTGTAAGAAATTTATCGGTAGTTTATTTTTGTTATGTGTGTGCATCTTTATTTCTATTTTTTGACACAACTAACTGCTTTTATGTATTTTTTTGTCAATTTTTATGAGAATTTTACTGTGAGAGCTGCTGGCATTAAATTTTGCATAGTGCAAGACAGTATTTCATGTTTATTATGTATGTGTTTTTTTCAGCATAACTGATTGCTTTTTTAGTAGGTTTCTGAAATATCTTTGTTGAATTGGGCCATTGTTCTAGTGTTTTTATTCTAGGCTAATGCTTTTTGTTAGTTTGCAAGGATTATTTGCAAGATAACCTCTGATCTTTCACATAAGTAAGTAAGTAAGTAAGTAAGTAGTCTGCATTTGTAACGCGCCATATGTCAAAACAGAAGTTCGAATCGTAATGTCATAAACATTTGCAAACTTTTAAAGAATTTTTTCATTAAAAACGTGTTTTTAATTTTTTAAATTTTTTTCCTGATCTTCGTTACAACCATGATTTGTCACATTGCTGCAGGCGACCCTATGCCTGTGTAATATTGCATCACATGGAGACGAGTGCTGTAGTGAGCTATTCCAACATAATGTACTAGTCAGTGTGATACCCATCCTGCAGTTGTCTGATGCGGAGACAGTGCACATGGCACTCTGTCTAATTGAGATGATCTTGCACACCTGTCCAGAGGTGAGTTTTTCTATTTCTTGCTAGTAATCACCATTCTATTATTAGCATATCTCTCATATATTAATCTTCTTGAGAATGATTCACTTTGGTGTTCTTACACATGAGCAGCAGACCCACTAATGCACCATGTCCGGAAAAAAACATCCCGAACATCATCGATTATCACTTGAAGAAGGGATGTCCAATTTTAATAATTTTTGGTTCCGTTATTTCTGGTACAACTGGCCATCAGACGACTGTTCGATATTCCGCCTCACCCAGTGTCTGCTTCTGCACTACCTGGGGAAAACAGAACCAATGAAATATGATTGTTGAAATTGATAGAAATACGTCAGAAAGCATCCACAACATTATAGACTGTGACTTGAAGAAAGGTTGACAGATTTCAATAATTTTTGGTGCAAACGTCATTACAGTTACTTTTTGGTGCAGTAACCTATGGAAAAAGAGCATGTGGCTGTTGAAAAACCTGTTAAACTCAGGGAATTTTTTCTGCTACTTTGTACCCCCCATAGAAATTGATGGAGCAGGACTTGGTTCCACTGTCAATCAGAGGCCGGTGTCCTTTCTCTCCCACCTGTCCCCGAAATGACCTATACTGTGTCGGACGGTACGTTAAACCTTACTCACTCACTTGACTCCCCCTCCCATATAAAGTCTTTGCTATGCTGTGCACCCAGCAGTATCAGATCACTGACGTATTGAGCTAGAAGCCGGTATGGTTAACTGGTTGTTAATGTCCACAGCCATGGTGATCAGTGAATACTGTGAGCTTTCTGCGCTGGCTTGCAGGGCACTCGTCAGTTTGAAGAGAACCGAGGTCTAGATGCTCTGGAACGTCACGAGTACAGCAACAATGAAACGCTGCGCATTGTCACCTCAAACATTCTTGAGAACTATTTCTACAAGGAAGATGACTGACTCTTTTTAGGTGTTCTGCAGAAGAGGAAATGTCTTAATCATAAGTCACAGTGAATCCTGGTGTAGCTGAGACGAGCTTACGGCTCAGTTCAGAGCCACTTAAGTGCTCAACGTGCTAAGTATTTGTTTGAACGCTTTTGCCATTGCGATCAGTTGAATACAGTTTGGAGTACGTGAACGTTGTTACAGTGGCGTTGTCACTTGGGGGAGTGTAAGAGGAGGCAGTGGTGTCTCCCCTAAATTTTGGCCGGTCTGAAAAATGTTTGGCCAAAATGCAAAATCTGCGGCTGAAAATTTCCCACTTGGGGTAAACTTAGGGGCAGAACTGAAATTTTTAGCACACATATTTCCTTTGTGAAAAATTTCCACCCATCAGTTGGAAAATTCAGCGTCTTGCTCCCTCTACAAACCCACATTGCTGCTGGTTTTTTCGTTCATGCTGTAATGAATTGTGCATTATGGCACTTTAATTTGATGCATTATAATTTTGTCAAGTATCACCTTTGTGTTATTATGTGTCATGTGTTGAGTTGTTTTGCTTGCTGTGGCAGTTTGCTGTTCTGTAAGCAGCAGTTTTTAATTTACAGTTGATCAGTAGCATGTTCATGTTTGTTGCTTTTTCCAGTGAAAATGAAAAAAACTGTTTAGTGATACTACGAATTAAATAAAATAAGTAAGTGACTGCACTACTTGCATTAGTCAGTTAATTAATAGACAAGGTTCTTACCAGTCGGGGAAAACTGGAAAAGTTGAGGAATTTTCTCAGGCCAGGAAAACTTGTGTAAAAATATCCACTGGAAAATTCCACGAAATGTGAAAACCAGAAAAGTCAAGGAATTTTAGCGGGCCAGGAAAATTGAGGTAACAACCAAATTCCTGCTGGAAAATTTAAAAAAATGTGAATGACATTAGGACATATTTTCAGATAATACATTCACAAAAGTCACTTAACTGTGTGTACAATCCGTTGTTTTAGTCTTTCTTTCTGGCTTTTAAACTGAAACCAACACATTCATCTCGGCACATTCGTTTTATTTCTTTACAACTTCTAAGCTGTATTTTTGCTGGCTAAAGTCTCACTGCCACAAATCAAATGGCTTTCTATTGATATAGGTAAATGGTGGATGCTCAAGTTTGTCCATGCAAATTAACTACTGCAGCAGATGTCCTGGATTAAATATGTAAAACACGAGCAATTTAAGAGAAAAGTAAACACACTGGCAACAGATTAGGGGCCTAAATGTCTGCATCTACACAAGAGATCCAGTAATGAAGTCACATTTTCTAGCTGTGTTGGTAATTATGTTGCTTTTGCCTTATGTACGAGTATGATTTTAATACAGTACTGAAGTATTATCGGTAGCGTACAAGTGTTTCTTTATCTCATATAATGCTGAGAATATGGCTTATTCAGATCTTCCATTACTTGTGCACTGGAATAAGTTGTGAATAAGCTATTCAGTGGAGTGTACGTGCTGCTTTAAGGCAGTGTCGACAGCTGGCTACTGCACGTAAATGCTGGAAACCGTGGCATCAGATTCCACCTCAATCCACTGAATGGCTTGCAGATTTGGTGTACGATAACGATATGCAATGAAATGATGGTTGTTGACTGCAACCTGAAAAACGACAATAGCGGCGTGAAATAAGTCACTTTGATAGAACAAGAAGCCTAGCTATCGCTAGGATAGCCGACCATACTGGTTGTCAGTGACGTTGAAGGTCATCCATGGTCAATGATTTTCATCTCGTCTGAAAGGGCGTATGCCACTTGCTGTTAGTGATTAATAGTATCCTTGGCCCTATCTCTCACCGTTTCCGAAATATGGCCACTTATGGCTTGAAACTTTCTTCTGAAAATTGCGGCCAAACCGCTGCAGATAGAGACGTGGCTACTATTGACAGCCTATAGGAAGCCGCCAGCGCCCTATCCAATGGTACCATCAAAGACCCCCTACGACTTGCCGTTTAGCCACAATACCGCAGGATTGGCATACCATAGTGCGTTATGACCCTTCAAATTCATCCAAGGTCATAGATTTACATGTCATTTGAAAGCAAGTAGGCGACTTCCTGTTAGTGATCAATAGCAACCTAGGACTTATCTCGCACCGTTTAACCACAATACATCCGTGACAAACAGACGACTACAACGGACAGACGACAACCATGCTCGACCGTTACTTGAGTACGGTCGGCTACAAATTAAGTTAGGGCAACCGTAGGCGCGCATATTTGTCTTGGAGTCCCGCCAAATACTGCTCCAGATTACTGATATTTTTGCATGTGCTATCTTTGCCCGTGAATTAAATGACTGCTTGGTTGACAGAAGTTTTGCAGTTTTTTGGAATAGCAAATTCCGCGCAGCAGCGGTAACCGTCTACAGAATGTAGTGTCAGTACAAAATCTAGCCAAAAAAGTTGCTGAAATTGGCGGGTCGCTGACTCGCTGGAGAAAATGTCGTTTGTTCCAAAGTATCGGGCACCGGGGGTCCAAAATTCTTGGCACTTTTATTCATTTACATTCAGAATCTTTTATAGTTTAGAAGTATGCACAAACGAGTTATTCGGGGTAGAAGATTTTTCTCGACTGCTACTAACTTTAAATTCATTCGGTTCGCAGAGAATGACGATTGAGAACGGCTGGCCAGCTGTGAATGGGAACGGCGGGTGATCTCTTTCTTCCGGGCCCCACACACCGCCGAGTTCACTGTTTCTGACGACGAGTTTTTCTTTCATTCGTGGATTGAAGTGGAACGCAATGTTGCCTCCTTGCTGCTGGTATTTCAGGTTCACTGCGAATCTGAAAACAAATTTTAGCGTCTAACCTGCCGTTTTACAGAAAGCTGCGGGAGTCGCCAGAAGCTCCACTCATTCATTGGAGGAAAACGCACATGTATAAGTCGTAGTTTGGCCGTTTACAACAATGTATTCATGCTGACTAACACATGCGTCGGCTCAGACAATCACTGAGACTACAAAATCATTGAAAATCTGTTACATATTTAATAATAATCGCATTAATTTTAAGATCGTACGTTCGACAAACTGAAATAGCACATCAACAGCAAGTGAGCTGTTGGCGAGTGGCGTCAACGTCCACCTCTTGCGTTCGTGCTGTAGTAAAGATCATGTGGTGCAACACGTATTTTTTTGTTGGGTAGGCTAATAAGAACAATGTTCTGTCTGTCTGTGGGAGATACAAGAAATTGTTTTAAAGCGTTACTGACCTCGATGGCCCAGGAGTCGCATTGATGTATATAAGACGACCGGGATACAGTCCTCCTGGGATGAACTGCTTGTTTGGCTACAGATTAAAAAAACATCATTGTTTTGTAACTGCCTGCACAGTAGACAAAATAGCTCAATATGTTATAGCAGTCAAACACTTAGCTTTTATTTGGCTGCCTTTTTAGTTCTGTGCAGAAGTTTTGCAACTTAGCAGCAGTAAGAGACTATAAAAGGTCGCTCAGCCTGTGTATGCAGGCATAAACAAGTGAAAAGTGTGTAAAATTTTACGTTAAAACTACAAGCGGTTGCCCTCCCCCCCCCAAAAAAATACTAACAACTTTAGGGAAAAATTTTTGGCGCAACTTGTACATGTACGGTAGGCCAACAGTATCTTGGCATATTTTTCTGGACCACTCTGTAACTAGTCTGTATGCCATGCACACAACTAAATGAGAGAGAGAGAGGGAGAAGTGAGAGAGAGAAGAGAGAGAAGTTTATTTGCCATATCACGCAACAACCACCCATAAACCCCACGTTAACGAATCCCTGTCGGCATGCCGCAATCGACCGTGATAGGCATTTTGCTGTGGCGTTGCGCTGGTTCAACGTCTTGGTACTTGGTCTTACCGTGGATGCTGCAATCGGTTGACCAAATGCCGGCGCTGGATACCCAGCCGGCACCGGCATGTGAGGGTTGTATGGCGGCATCGCCGGATAGTCCGGAAACACGCCGAATGCACCGGGCATTGGAGCGACCCACGGCATCTGACAAACAACGAACAGTCACAGCCAGCCATCACTACTGCTGCCAGTCTGAAATTTATGCAGTTTGAACGCAGAGATGGATTATAAGGCATGTTAAGCAAGTTCATCGGCCGAAAGAAGCCCCACAAGAAGGGGATCCCCGAGTCGCTTGTGGGGTCCTTCTTATGGGGTCCCCGCCCCGCCCCCACGTAACCAGAAAATGTCGTAGAGCATCATGAGCTTTTTGGCCTGGAAACTCGAAATTTACGGCGTCAATAAATCAATCAAAATCAGAAAATAGTTTGCATACCAAATACAACGATAGCATTGTGTAATTAAAAAAACTTGGACAACAAATTTGTCTATATATATATATATACACTGTGTCCCAAAAAACATCCCCGACATTTTCCACTGTAACTTAAAAACCAATTATCAGATTTTGATAATTTTTGACATGATACCTGACACAACTTGCCATCAAATGACCGTTCAGTTTTCCACCTCACCTAACGTTTGTTTCTGCACTACCTGGGGAAAACCCAACCAGCGAAATATCACTTTTTTATCCAAAGCGATATGATTGCTTAATTAACATAATGCATAAAAACACATTTTGTTCACATTTCTGACACTTTGGCTGACAATTCATCCAATTGTACATTTTTCAACTGACTGTAGTAAAATTGCTTGAAGTGGTGGCCCACTATGCGAACACAGGCAAGGTGACGCTTTTTCCATTTATTGATAGCAGTATCGATAAAATTCTGCTCCAGACCAATCCAGGCCGTACCAGTCGCTTCTTGACTTCACAAACATTCCAAAACTTCATTTTGTAGTCACACTGCTGCCTAACAGTCAAACCTTGTAATAGACCGACTGTTGGGGCCCACAGATTAAGACAGACGGAATTTATGGACGCTTTTTCATTCTTTTTAACACGTATTATGCTTGGTCTCCTTTCCCCAAAAGCAGACGTAGGGTGAGGTGGAAACTAAAACACTTATTTAATAGCCAGTTATGTCAGAATTTCTTCTGCCAAAAATTATTAAAATCTGTTAATCTTTCTTTAAGTTACGATCAATAATGTCGGGGATGTTTTTTTCAGGTTTTCTGTTTATTTCAACACATATTTCGCTTGATCTGCTTTCCCTAGGTAGTGCAAAA
>Ga0209367_1006718_pt1 | contig 15903 bp, 14 predicted proteins | sample WorMetLIZISLAND2_FD_187412 | JGI IMG/M metagenome (GOLD analysis project Ga0209367, IMG submission 187412) | Marine gutless worms symbiont microbial communities from Max Planck institute for Marine Microbiology, Germany - Olavius geniculatus... ... | reverse complement strand
CGATTTTAACCATTCTTTCACTGTTACAAGCAGAAATTTATGGCGCGTAAACGTGAAGTTCTTCCGCCCACCGCACCTTTATTGTGTGACCACATTACCTAGCAAAACAAACACTACTGCTAATATCGGTGTTTATTCTGCCCATATCAAACGATTTATTTTTAAAATTATTACTGGTAAACAAAGTAAATAAACACAATATGACGTAACAATGACGTCACAAGGCACTACTGCGAATAAGAAAGTAAGCTTTTTATGCTACGAAATTGATATCTTTATGTGCTGCCTGTTCTCCGAGACCACTGTAGCTTTGACAGTGTTTGTGCAATGTGCCGCGAGATATCGTGGTGCAGTTCTATCTAGACAGCAACGCATTAACATATTGAGCTAATACTTGATGTATATAGTAAGTTAATTTTTGCTAGGAAAAGACCGCTGCTGACGTAGGCTATGCAGTTAGGATGCGGCTGTGTGTACGTGTTCAGTAGGTTGACGAGCTGAGAGGAGCGTGCAGTCAGTGAGTCTGTGTCGACTGACGATGCCGTCGGCAGGACGACCCAAGGCGGCTCTGCAGCCGAACCAGGACGGGTCCGTGACAATCCAGTACGTACCAACACAGAGCGGGGTTCACGAGCTCAACGTCAGCTACAATGACACTCCCGTCGAGGGTCAGCCGGATTAGCTGTAATTTGACTTTCTTAGCATCGCCATTTCATGCCGATAACAGTCCAGAAATCATCGCGTTAATTTTTTTTATACCTGTTGCACTATTGCTCGGCTAAAGACTTTTTACTTGGCCAGAAAGATACGGTGGCTTAGTGGCGTAGCGGTTAGGACGTTGGACTCACCATCAAGTGGTCGTGGGTTTGATTGACTCCCGATAGTTCGCTATAAGGTGGATACTACTTGGATGGGTGACCATCTGCGGACAGGTATATAAATTGTCGCTGTATATAACCAGCATCAAGGTCAACTTAGCCTTTTGTCCCTCCTAGGTAGGTAAATCGAGTACCGGCCTGCCTGCCTGGGCTTTTGGCGGGGCTTGTTTATCCATGTCTGGTGGCATGTAACACTGTGTGATCTTATATGGCAAGTGACGCTCCGTTATTATTAAAGCTTATAAACGACCTTTGATTTTTTTTTAACTTTTTGCTATATTCACATAAAAACTCCTATACATAGCATTAATGTTTTTAACTGATTTTTTCGGCTTTAGAGTTAGGTCTATTGCCATCAAGTTAAATTCGCTGTTAAATCTTCAAATATCTGCTGAGTTATAGAGCCATGGTGAATCTAAAGTCTTTGAACAATGAACTTTGGGGGCGTCTGGTGAAAACTAACAGAATTCACCCATCCCGCGCCGACTACACTGCTTGATAAAGTTAAATAGACCTAAGCTATTTTAAGAGGTTATTAGGCAAAACCTTAGCCGAAAATAACTGTTGAGCATTTTGTGTGCAACGTTTTGCATTCTAGCTTGATTTGGTGCATTTTGAGACCTGCATGTTATATGCGTTGTTAAGCAGACCGTAATTTGTGTGGTTTTTATGTTAAATTGCGTGTTTTTTTTAATTTTTATTTTTTGCCATGTTTTTCTTGCATCGATCACGTGTAGGCTAAGCGACATTGCCCTATGTTGGCCACTCACTCACCAGGCATATTTCTTTGATGCCATTTATTCATTCATTCATTCAAAGTTTAATTAAGAACAGACAAAACGCTGTTGCACAATAAAAACGAGTGAAGCTCAATGAAACGATATACGAACAAATAGTCCAAACTAATACAAATTGTCATTATAGAGCTTTCTCATGTGCGAATTAATAAAGTTTTTTAATAAGTAAAAATACTGTACGAATGAATGAACGAATGTTGACAGGAACGCCGTTTCGTGTGAACGTGGACGCTACAGACAACGGTCACTACGTTTCAGCGTACGGCGCCGGGCTTGTCTCAGGCGCCAGCGGACAGAAGCTTCAGTTTAGCGTTACTCGAGGTTTGCAGCAATTTATTTTCATTTCGACACTGCTTAAGTGTATTTTCTGCAGTTAGGCGCTAGTTTTGTGTAAAAATTGTTCTCGCGCGCTACGTTTCTAACGTAGCGAAGAGGAGATATGAGATCAGTGTAATATTGAGAACCGACCGATCGACTGACGACCGACCTCTGTTCCTGGAAGAGCCTTTCTGGAAGAACTTCAAACGACCATATCTCCATAACGGTGCTAGATAGACGCATGGTCACTATGGACCACTCATAGGAAGTCAACCACCGCGCGTCGAATGGTCACGTAACCGATGACGTCACATGACCCCAAAAGGTCAAGGTCGTGACTCCATTATCTTTAAGGCGCCATAAATCTCCGTAACGGTGCCAGATAGACGCATGCGTTGAGGTATAACAAGACAAATGGCAATTAGCGTCATCGACCATTACTGGAATTTTTTCCTCTCAGTTTCTAAAATCGGGCAATATTTTACCATAACGACCTCGACGACAGTCACTATTAGTATAATATTAAACGGGTCTCAATTAAACGCCGAGTCTCTAACACAATTAGCCGAAAGGAACAAAAAAGCTTTTAAAACAATACAAAATAAAATGATGCGCGCGAGAAGTACATTAGATGGGTCACAATCTAGTAATATTTATTGTTTTTTTTATTTTTGTGTAGCCTCAACAAACAGTCGTCAAATTATGTTAAGGACACGTGTCCACAGTGACGTGATTTGTGATTTGTTTGTATCTTTTGGCCTTTTTAGCATCTCTTTCATGACGTATATGTATGTTTTGATAAAATTTTGGAATATTTACTTCTACCAGTATGCTGTATTTTTGCTCAACGTTTTATACTAGCTTCAAACAGTACTTCTTACTAAACTGGATTCATTTTCATTATGCTAAGCCTCATTTTATCAGTTACACTTAACATTCAAATTGGAGCATAGGCGGATTTAGGGGCCAAAGGGGCCATGCTCCCAAGATGCCAAAGTCTCCTTTTTTGCCTAGCATATGCAGTGCATTTCTGCAGTAAAACTAATAAAATTTATTCTCAATGTATGCATTTTTGGGGGGTTTTCATGCCCCAAAAACCGTTTGCTTCCGGGACTGCGCCCCGGCGACAGGCTTCTCCCCAAGAAGTCCACTTTTGTTTTCGGCTTTCGGCCTCAATTGTTGGCCCTTGGAGGCTAGTGCGACTTTTGTGACTACAATTTTTGGCTATGTCTACGTACAAGTAAGTAACAATAAACAATAAATAACGCCAGGGGAGTTTAAACCATATAAAACTAATTGAAGCAAACGCTACAAGAAAAACCAAGAAAGGTTTTTTGGAAAATTAAAGGGGAGTTGAATATTATTATTATTTTGCATTTTTTATAATCTTTACGATATCTTGCAACCGGAAGGGTTCCGTGACGCTTAGTCTCAGAATGCACCAAATTCGTTTTTCGCCGGAGCTCCGCTTCGGACCCCGCTGGGGGAGCTTATGGCGCTCCCCAGAATCCCTAGTCGGCTGGGGAAAGGGATACGCTCTCCCCACTCTCCTCCCTCTCGTCGCCTGCGGCATTTTAATTTGAGTTTGAGGGATTGCTCCAAGGACTTAGAAGGATAGACGCCCTTGAATAACGCTTTTTATCGCATGCAAGTCAATCTCCATGACAGTCTTTGTATTACTGTTGTATTTCTATACTGTTATGGTCATAGAAAAAAAAGAAATTTTAGAAATTTGACCTTAAGATCTAAAGAAAATTTTCTGGGGAGGGGCACTGAGAGCTATCACTGCAATAGCTTTGCTGTAGTGGTAATACATCTTGGTGTCTAGCGCTAAGACGGCAAACATAATGTCCATGTTGTTGCATTACATTTGTTTAGGGCTACATTTTGCTTGGTTGTTCCCGGTACAATATTGGTTTTACTCTATTTTGCAGATTCAGTGATTGACTAAATGATTGATTGTTCCTACAGCCGATGCGGAGGTGTCAATCGAAGGTCCGGCGCAGGCGGACATCGTCAAGAAGGAGGTTCATAACGGCGTGCTCACCATTGATTATCTTCCAGTCATACCCGGCGAATACTTGGTCAATGTCAAGAGCCACGGCAAACACATCCATGGGTCGCCGTTCTCCGCTAGAATATCAGGTGACGAGACTGCTAGTTGTTTTTTGCCGCCGCTATTTGTCTACTTCAGAACAATAGCTACAGCAAGTTGTCTGTCTGTTTACGTCATATTGTGTCAATGTGCGTAACTATAATACATTTAGCATGGCAAACTATAGACCAAGGCCAGTGATCTTTGAGGCCCAGGCCAAGGCCAGAAAAGGGGTAGGCTATTCCAGGCTAAAACCAATGCCACTAAGCAAGTAAGTAAGTACATTGCATACGACAGTTTTATATGGCACATCAGACGCCGACTTAATTTGATTTTAACCGCTAACGCTAAAGTCAAAGCCAGTAGTCTTTGAGGTTTAAGGTCAAGACCAGTGGTCTTCGAGGCGAAGGCCAAGACTGCGATTTTTTGTCCTCGAGCTGTTCTTGAGGTCGATGACACCATTACTGCTTTCTTCTGCATGAGTATGCTCTAACTTTAAAGCCTTGTTCATAGCGACAAACTCAACTCAACTCAACTCAACTGATTCTGAACTGCTCAGAATGTCGAAAACTGACGAAAACAGTTCGGTTGAGTTGGGTTGAGTTGAGTTGAGTTTTTTGTCTGTTCATAGCGACAAACTCGCTATGAACACTTTGTCAACTCAACTCAACCCAACTGAACTGGCCAGTTGAGTTGAGTTGAGTTTGTCGCTATGAACACGGCTTAACAAGTGGAAGACTCTGTGTGTGGTTGTAGGCGAGGGTCGCAAGAAGTCGATGCTGTCCATACCAGCCTCGAGTGACTACACACTGGGTGGCAATGACGTCGACATGACCGGCATTGTCGGCAACTTCAAAACGCCGAGCGGCGCCGCTGAACAATGTCTGCTCAAGAAATTACCAAACGGAAAACTCGGTCAGTTGCGAAGCGCAATTATTCTCTATCTTTGTCGTAGGCCTATACAGACACTACTGATAAACTCATTCATCCGTTTCTTAAAAATTACAATTATTTAAATTGTTGTTCAGTAACAACTTATTAATTAGACATCTTCTTGTTTTTTGTTTAGTACATTAATTCTAAGTTTGCTAATATTATGTATTTGCATGTATGTGTTTTTTTTCTATGTTTGTCATTTTGTATGTGGTATCTACTGTGTTTTTGGTGAATATATTTATCTCAGTGGCAAGCTCGAAGCCGGCAGTAAAAATATAGAAATACTGTTTAGAACAATAAACTCACAGATTAGTATAAATATGGCGCCAACGCTTCAACAGAAGTGGTAAATTAACTTCGCGAATCTATGTGAAATAAAAAGGCAGTGAAATGCGTGCGTCCTGCAAAGTAGCATTGTTCACGCAGTTGACTGCTTGTACGTTTTTTTGTTTTTTTTTGTTCTGTTTTACTTTTGTGTTGATTTCAAGTCGTGTTGCTGTGTTACGTCTTTATGTGTCTTCATAGTTTGACAGCAATTTTTAAAAATTTAATTTGGTATATTTACAGTGCTTTAGACCAAAAAGTTAATACTAACACGATAAAAAATGGGACCTATTTATTCACTGGTGCTCGTTAACGCCGGTAAATTACCAAGCTCTGTGGCAACACCGCAATCGGTGTCACGATGACATTTATACGATAGCGCCAGTGATCGAAAATCGAATCTGGGGCGCTGGCGTGTGAATGACTAGACGTGATAAGCAGAAGTAAAAAGATGAGAATTGAGACGGGATTTAAAAGAAACCAGATGATCGATATGCAAAGGAAAACTTGGTTTACTTTGTTAATCGCACGAACGACGCGATTCATCTTGTTGCAGGTTTTTGCGGCTTCCAGCCGAAGAAGAAGGGTACGTACGTAGTGGATGTGATTCAGGACGGAGCCAAGTTTCCCGGCAGTCCGTTCCAGATTCAGATCGGCGACAGTGAAGTGTGCAGCGCGTCGCGGGTGAAGGTGAGTGGAGCTGCCCGCGAGGGAACCTCACAGCAGTGGAACGACGTCAAAATCAACGTCGAAGACGCCGGTAAAACACTCTACATTTTTCAGATTTTAGCAACAACTGTTCATTTTTGTCGGCAAGGTTGCATTTGCGTATACGTTTCGTCAGTGTATTATGCGAACGTGGCGGGCCACAATGCACTGTAAACCGCGTTGAAACGCACTTATTTCATGGCTTTGATCGACGGTCCGTTCTGCCTGAGAATGGGTGCTGTGAATTTTTACACAAACAAAATTTTGACCAACGATATAAATACGTGAAAAATTTACAAACGATATTTCATTTAAATGGGGCCTGATGATAAAATTTTTCTGGCCTCTCGCTAGTCTCGCTTTTACTCAGCCATTAGCCATTATTGCATGTAATCGTTTGATGCGAACGTGACGCAGGTTACGGAGGGCTGACAATTTCAACGGAAGGCGCGTATCGCATGGATCTGACGTGCAAATGTGCGACTATCAACGATCTGCGAGGAGAATATCTGCTTCAGTACAAGCCGCAAGAGCCGGGCATCTACTTGCTCAACATCAAGTATGGAGACGATCACGTAACAGGTACATAACGACTTCGACTGCTATAGCACGTAGTTTAAAAGAATGAGGAGGTGCAGAATGGTAATTGTTCTGCTGACATAAATAGCGACATACTTATCACGATGAGTTGGCGTCAACGCGTAATTACACGTAGAGAAGCACGCTTCTACCTTTGCATTTGCACTGTTTTTGCAGCGTAATTGTACTTCAGAGTTATGCAGGTCAACTCAGCCTTCTACCCTCGAGGGAATGGAAAATGAGTAGTACCTTACGGGTTATTGGATAAAGGCTTAGTGTGGCTGATTGGGGCGGCAGTGGCGTAGCCAGAAATTTCAATTGGGGGCTTCGTCTCCCTTTCCCTCTCTTCCCTTTCCCAAGATGTTCCTCCTCTCCCTTTTCCTTTACTCTTTTACCCTTTCTCTCCTTTCCCCTGTCCTCCCCTCTTCCCCTCTTCTCTCCTGCCTTAGAAGTAGGACCCCTAAAATCCAGCCCGGGAATCTGGGGGAGCGCTGTGAGTTCCCTCAGCGGGGTCTGGGGCGGAGCCTCAGCCGAAATCAAATTTGGTGCATTTTAGCTTTAAAAAATGAGATCTGGTGGCAACGATTTTAATCATTTAAACTGATTAAATTGGCCAATTTCTTGCAGTTTAAACGTATGCTTGTTTTGTCTGGAGGATTGGGGGTGGGCCCCTACCCCTCTTCTCGGCTACGCCACTGTGGGCTGTGGTATGTCTGCTAACTGCACACCGTGGGTTTATTTGTTCGCTGACGCGGGCAATAGATGGTCGCATAGTGCGCTGCGGTATTATTAGCTCATGCCAATCAGCTGCCACTTCCGAGATTGTAAAGCGCTTCTGGTCGCAACTCATGTAAGAAGCGCTATAGTAAGTTACCGGACTTTACTATTTTACCTTTAAGAGAAAATATTTTCAGTGCATATTTTATATCAGTGTTTCAGATTTTTTTGATTTAAAACATGTTATCAATAGTTTGGTTTTTCGTTGGTCTGAAGTGGTAATTCGATTTGACGGCGTGCCGTCGTTTGTGAATATTTTGGTCAGCCATGTCTTGATCTGCCAATTCCTGATTTATCATTCTTCAGTGATCATCTTATCTCACTAGTGTTATCACCACCACTTTTGACTTCCATCATTCCATCTTTTTTTCATTCTAATTTCAAAACTTCTCTTCTTCAAATTCTACTCTCATAGACCTCTGACACCCGTTCGGTCTGGCACCCCTTAGGACTGATTTCACGGCTATCTGGACTAGCTTACAGTTTTATTTATTTTTTAGTTTTTTAGTTTTAGTTATCGTTATTTTTTTGTTTTTAATTTTTCTAATTTTAGCCATTTTTTAAATTTTTCTTTATCTTGATTTTTATGTTTAGCATTATAACTGCAGTTCTGTTTAAGTTTTTTTTATTGACTTTTTATTTGAAATATTTGTTCTTTTTAATTCTTGTGCTAGATATAACCGACAGCTTGTTCTGTCAGCTATCGAGCGCAAATTTATATTGTATTTTATTGTGTGTGCGGATTACAGGAAGCCCGTTCATGCTGAGTGTCGGTGGGAAACCGTCCGGGCGAGTGCGTGAGACTATAACACGACAGATTCAGGCTGCGGAAACCGTCGTTTCTGGACAGCCCAGTCTACTCCAGCTCAAATTACCAGGTGCCAGAAACAGTGTGCATATAGAAGGAAAATAATTTGTCAGCCAATTTTATTAGCCAGTTTTATCAACAACACAATAAAAAGAACAATAAATAACAACGCGAAAAGTGGTGGCAAATTTGGTCCGATTTCAAATAATTATTTCGTGGCCGTCTGTCTTGGTTGGCAACGTTTTTGGTCGCATCAACGAAGTTAATCGACGCCTGGCCCAGTTAGTACTTGGATTCGTGACCATCTCGGTATGCAATCAGCCATCTAGGCCAACTCAGCCTGGCCATCCCTCCGTGGGTAGACGCAATGAGTACCAGCAAAAGTTGGGACGTAAACAGGCACATCCCGCGATGTACTAGCTCTGTATCCTTGGTCTCGCAGTGTAAGCTCGTGTCTGGCCGAGGGCTAAGGAAACGGAGATAAACGCCGCCTCGTGGGCCTTATGGTTTAAGAAAGACTTTACTTTACGTACTTTCGTGTTTGCATTAAATAATACATTACGGAAGAGGCTAAAATAATGCTGCCATCTCACGTTAAATTTGTTGCGACACTACTTTGGTAAAATTTGAACATTTAGTTCTATAACTGTTCATGTTAGTCAAGATATGGAACACCAGGGCTTAATTTCGTTCCACTGTCATAAACTGTCAAGTATTTTTGTTTCATTGAAGTATTTATAGTTTAGTTATTTTTTTGAATGTTGCGGACTTCATTTGACGTAACTGCGATATTTCGTGCCATTACTCTGAATAACTGAACGTAATTAAACGGTTTTGCGTTAGTTCCGAGTTAAATAGCTTTGCAGTTAGTTGTACAAAAACAGTCCTAATTTTCAAGGTAAAGTAGCAACAGATTCGAGACTGGATAGTAGATTTTACTACGGCTTCTTTCGCAGTTTGTCTGCAACTGCTAGCAGGTTAAATAAGTACATAGTTTATCATCAATTAAGCTATTTGGCTGAAATGCCCGGAGTGAATGAAAGATTTGTCCGAGTGGGTGCTGGTTTTTCGCTCCCACCTGTAAACAGTTGCTCTGTTATGTGGGGCGTCCCAGGTGCGAGTCCACTGGACATGGAGGCAACGATCACGACCCCGAGTGGTGTAACGGAACTGTGCGAAATTCGCGATGCGCCTGACAATCTGTTCGACGTCAAGTTTACGCCGATAGAGAATGGCACCAACATCATCAGTATCAAGCAGAAAGGCATTCACATTGCCGGTATAATCACCACACCTGTGTCTTTTTCAGTCTTGAAAATTTTCGTTTTCGCTACGTGCGTGGGCCGTACAAAGTAACAGGACTGAACTGAAATGAAACAAAATGAAATGAAACAAAATAAGTAAGTAAGTGAGTAAATAAATCGAACTAAAATAAAAGTCGCTGCGCGCGGCTTGCATTTTATTTGCAGTTTGTTTTATTTCGTTTAGTTTCGTTTTATTCATTTAATTTGTGTCGTTGTGAACACACTTTTGAAATATAGCTGTGTGTTCGTCGATTTTTAGCCGACCGTACGTAAGCAACGGTCGAGCTTTTGGTATGGTTGTCTTCCGTCCGTCTGTCACAGATGCATTGCGGCTAAAAGGTAAATCGTAGGAAGTCGGCAATAGTTCGGATAGTTCGGATAGGATGCTAGCGAATCTCTATAGGTTGTCAGTAGTAACCATGTCTCTCTCTGCAGCGGTTTGGCCGCAGTCAGTTTTCAATGGAGAGTTTCAAGCTATAAGTGGCCGCATCTCGGAAACGGTGAGAGATAGGACCAAGGTTACTATTAATCACTAATAGGAAGTGGCATATTGGCTTTCGAATGACATGAAAATTATTGACCTTGAATGATCTTGAAGGTCACTGACAACCAGTACGGTCGGCTATCGTAGCGACAGCTGGGTTTTTTTGTTGAGCACGTCAAGCGATGCAACTTGTGGTCAAGTTACGTTTTACACTGTCGTCTTCTACACAGTTTACGTTACATTTCATATATCTTAACTTACAGACTGCATATCCAAAATTTGTTTTTTGGATTTTAATCTCGTTAACGCCGTTGTTAATTCACAATGCAAAATGACTAATATTTTTACTAAAAAAACTGACTAATTGCTCTACAGTTTACTATTAATAATTCTGTTATCGCTCTGCTGTCTGGTCGGTGTAGGAAGTCCGTTGCAGTACACGGTGGGCAAGACACCAGTCGGCGGCACACACAAGGTGGAATTTGGCGGTGCCGGTGCAGAACGAGGAGCCATAGGAATAAAGAGTAAGTTTACGTTGATTTTTACGTTTACGTTGAACGAAATGTCGATAGGCCTACTAGATAGCGTAAGTTGGCTCGGTTGTTTTTATCGAAATTGTTTTGCAATACAAGTGGCTTGTTGGCAACGGTAAGGTAGTGCCAAATTTAACGATCGAAAGATTGCGGGTTTGACTCCTGTGGTTACTACTTGGATGGGTGGCTGTCTGCGGACAGATAAATTATCCACGTATATAACCAACACCAAAGTCAACTCAGTCTTTTATCCCTCTGGGCTAGGTAAATCGAGTACCGGCCTATTTGGCTGGGTTAAAGCGAGGCGAATTCTAGTTAGCACTCTGTGATTATATATGGCAGTGGGTTTCCAGTAAAGAGCTATCTATATATGACCTTTAAATTTAGCCCTTAGATATCTGCTGCTGTAAACAAACGTATTGTGTAACTGTTCAGTTGTGCAAAATTTCGTTAAATTTATGTAAGAAATAATTTTTAGAAATCTTTCGTGTGGCTAATCGCTCTGAGCTCTGTCGGCTGTAACACTGTGACAGTTGCTGTAATTATTGTGTGCACAGTACGGTTGTAGAATTCATTGCAATGTTATTACTTGGTCGTTGATTGAAAAATCGTAGCAAGACGGTTGGACGAATCGACATGCCAGTTATCACTGTTGTTATTCTAGGCTAACGTGACGTATTGTGGCAATGTTTTGTGGTAATGGCAGACTACACAGAATTGAACTCTGCTTTTTTCTTTTGATTTGTCTACTCTGAGACGCGTGTTTGGACTTTGGTTTCTGTTTTTGCACACGTTTATTTATTTCCAAAAAAGACAGAAAGACAGACAAACTAACCGACAGATATATACGGATGAAAACAGCACATCTAGCCAAATCTTCCGACTTATAAAATTACACTAAGTCATCGTAACTGGATAAAATGTGGATTACGCGCATATATCTAAAACACAAAATCACGAATTCACAACTTGAAAATTCATACAGGATTCAAAACTGTTCTTAACTAGTGTAACTGCTTCTGACTGTTGTATAAGTCTTAAAGTGATACTGACTGTTGCAGATGAGTTCAATATATACACCCAGGAAGCGGGACCTGGAAAGCTTACGATTAACGTTGACGGTCCTTCCAAGGCGAAGATTGAAGTCGTTGATCGACGAACGGGCTTCGTTACCGTCAGCTACGTTGTCGAGAAAGAAGGTCGTTATGCCTCCCGTGTTGCACAGTAATGTGTAACATTACCAATAGCTTAACAGTTTAGTCTTTTGTCTGTTCGCTACAATCTCATGACATTGCAACTGCCTGATGACATTATTTATATTCTGCTGCCACTCAACAGTTTGTTGTTACCGTTTGAGTTCATGCGAACGTCGGGCTTTCTCTGTCGCTCTCTGCCGAAATATCTGGGTAATCCTGTTCACACCATCTCCATCATTGCACGATTACTTTAGACATTTATTATTTGGGACTTTGTGGCTTTGATGTGCTATATAAATTCACGTTTTACTTACTTTGCATATATACTTGCTTCTGACAGCACGCTTTTTTTCACATGTCATTATCATTAGGCCTATGACAAATTGCTGGCTGGAAGACAAATTTTTTTTCTACAATTAAATCTGAGCTTTGAAAAAAAGCTGGGCCAAGTGCATTTCAGTTGCAGGAGATTACAGAGTGGGTCAAAAATGGCACCATTTTTGTACACCTTATAATTCACCAAATATTAACCAATTTTCAAAATTTTTCACTGTCAGAATCAGAAGACAATTTGTAAAAAAAACTATTACTATGGATCCCATCACACTTCAAGTGTGTCGCTACACTACCTTGTAAAATGACAGTGTCTTAAGAATAACAATTAATAACAAGACAGCTTCTGTAACAACGCATCTTGAAAAAATTAGCAAAAGAAACAACGTATTTGTTGTCTCAGTTGTTGTCTAGAAAGTCACATCTCACAGTTTTTCCATTAAATGTTTAACGTGTCCGCTATGCTGCTGGACGACGCATCCAAGACTGCGACGCCACTGACCAATGGCGCGATTAACCAAACGCTGCAGCAGTTTGCTCCACTCAGTGACAGTCGCTTGCTTCAGCTGGTTGACTGTCGTGAATCGTCAACATTTATAAGCCATCTGTTAAAGAATATCTGGAACAGCATAGGTGATCGGATTTAAGTCCGGGCTGTTTGGGTGCGACATGCCAAACTCGATCAGCGTTGATCACGTAACTGGTCAGCGTTGCCTGCTTGATTGCGTCGTTTGACATTTTACAAGGCAATGCAGTGGCGGTTTTAGGCCCTGGCCGGGGGGCACAGCCCCCGTTCCTCAGTTTTGCTTCAGCCCTTCCCCCAGTTTCGTGGTCACCCATGATTTTTTTGCAAAGATAACACAAATATCTGATTTTATTGCGTTTCCAGATTTTAGAAAAGTGGGCAAATTTGCGGCTTCCATTAAACGTCTGACAGCACGCTTTTTTCACATGTCATTATCATTAGGCTAATGATAACAACAGCGACAAATGGTATTACATCTCACAGTTTCACATCAAAATGTCTCCGCCTTGCTGCTGGACGACGCATCCAACCGGCGACGCCACTGACCAATGGCGCGATCAACCAAAAGTGCTTCAGCTTCAGGGGGCTTCGCCCCCCTGGCCCCCTGACCAGGGGCTCTGCCCCTGGACCCCGCTGGGGGGCTCGCGCTACCGCGCTCGCCATGGGGCCGTGCCCCCTAGATATTAGGGGCTAGTACCGCCATTGAGGTAGTGTTACGACACACTTGAGGTGTGGTGGGATATATAATAATAGTTTTTTTTACAAATTATCTCCTGATTTTGACAGTGAAAGAATTGAAAATCGGCTAATATTTGGTGAAATTATAAGGTGTACAAAAATGGTGCCATTTTTTGGCTCATCCTGTATGTTGAAAGGTGACCGAATATAATCTTAATACCTTTTGGTTAACTGTGTCAGTCTAGGAACTTTTTGAATGACCCTGATACAATCTGTTTATTGTTATTGTCGTCGTCATTATGAACAGTACCAAAGTAGGTGGCGCATTGCGATATTTTTACCAACGGCGCGGCTTTCTTCTTGCCCTATGGGTGTGGTTTCAAGACGATGGTATAAAATCCAAAAAACGGTATCAGTGAGTCGCTGGCAGTCTCTGGGTTGTACTTGTATGCAGGCGAGTACAGGATTGGAGTGAAGTACAACGACGAGCACGTGCCAAAGTCACCAAAAATGGTTCAAGTCGACCCACAATGCGAGGCTGCCAAACGAGTCACAATCCACGGCTTGCGCGATCGAGGTCTTGAGGTCAGTATCAGTATGTACACGAGACTTCGTCACGAAGTCAGGACTTACGGGTTGTTGTTGTTGTTGTTGAATTCAACAAGTTCATTAGCTTACTTTTTAGTTTTATCATTTGTTTATTTGTATTTGGTTTTTGCGCTGTTGAATCAACTAGTCATTCGTCAGTTTTCAGTGCACGTTCGCATATAATTTTTTATCGTATCGTTCTGTAGTTTTTCTGCATGCCATTCTGTTATATGAAGATATTGTGGTAACTGTAAAGAACTTTTTACAAGCCAATGCGTTAATAATAATAATAATCTGACTTGTAAAGCGCCAGTATGTGCTAAAAGAAAGACTTCAGTGGCGCTGGCAGACAGAACTAGTCGCTGAGGTTAAATGTCTGACGGAAAATGTGTATTCTAATTGTTACTGTGTCTAATTAGCAACTATACTGTCTGTTACAGTACGCTTTTACGCAGTAACGTACGAGGGGCGTTCAAAAAGTTTTGCAAGTCGATATGTCAGAGTGACAGTTAGACCTGGGAGTCGCTGAGGTACAGAAACTTGACCCGACTTGAGGCTAAAATGACCCCCACACCCGACTCGACTTGACTTGACTTGACAACGGCACGTCGACTTGAGTCGACTTCAAACGACTTGAGACGTTCAGAAGTTGTGATGAACTTGCGTGAACACTGTACATACAGGGTGTGGCAAAAAATGGCACCATTTTTGTATGTCTTACAACTTCACTAAATATTAACCGATTTTCAAAATTTTTTTACTGTCAGAATCAAGAGACAATTTGCAATAAAGCTATTACTATAGATCTCACCAAAACTAAAGTGTGCCACATGTGAAATGTCAGTGTCTTAATGATAACAATTAAAAATAAGGCTAATTTTGTTGCAACGCATTTTAAGAAATTAACAACAGAAACAACGTGTTTGTTGTCTCAGTTATTGTCTAAAAAATCACATCTCACAGTTTTCACATCAAAATGTCTCCGCCTTGCTGCTAGACGACGCATCCAACCGGCGACGCCACTGACCAATGACGCGATCAGCCAAACGCTGAGGCACTTTTCCCCCCTCAGCGACAATGGCCTTCTTTAGCTGGTTAATTGTCGTGAATCGTCAACGCTGATAGGCCATCTGTTGAAGGTAATCGCGAACAGCATAATCGACCGGATTTAAATCCGGTTTGTTTGGGGGGCACATGCCAGGCTTCATCAATATTGATCACGTAACTGGTTAGTGGCGTGGCCGGCTTGAATGCTTCATCTGACATTTCACGAAGTAGTGCAGCGACACACTTGAGGTGTGGTGGGATCTACAATGGCAGTTTCATTACAAATTGTTTTCTGATTTTGACAGTAAAAGAATTTTTAAAATCGGTTAATATTTGGTGAAGTTATAAGGCGTAGGCCTACAATAAATGGTGTCATTTAGCCCACCCTGTATACTGTAGGCTACTCATAAAGTGTTTTTTTTCCTTCGGCGGACGTCTCTGTTATTGTCATTTCTTAAGAAAACTTCGCACAGACAGTTGAAACTGTGTGTAATGTGACTGTTTTGATGCGCTACAGCTATGCTCCACGGCACCTTTGGCATCGTTGTCGTCCGGCAGTCTGTGCGTCTGTAACGCGTGTAGGCCTATTGTGGCCAGTGTTTGAATTGCCGGAGGGTTGGGGGTTCAACCCCAACTGTTTTCTTAACCCCCCTAACACACTCTCAAATAGGCCTATGTTCTGGGAGTCAGCTATATGCTTTATATATAAGATTTATATCACAATTTTGGTCGGGTTCTGACAGTTGATAACTTCGACCTCCAGCTAATTTTTTTTGCAATCCGAACACTGATTGTGGCTAACCGTTAGGGCTTGTGGAAAGAAACTTTTGCACTAATAAGTAGCCCTGTGACTTAAACCTAGGCATGCACAATTTCAGCGATCTAGTGCAAAGGGAACAACTACATGGAAACTACGTCATTCACAGTTCCGTTTACCTTAATCGGTAGGCCTATAAGCTTACCTTTATTTTATATACGGTTACTAAAATACGTT
>Ga0209367_1006717_pt1 | contig 15904 bp, 16 predicted proteins | sample WorMetLIZISLAND2_FD_187412 | JGI IMG/M metagenome (GOLD analysis project Ga0209367, IMG submission 187412) | Marine gutless worms symbiont microbial communities from Max Planck institute for Marine Microbiology, Germany - Olavius geniculatus... ... | reverse complement strand
GCGAAGCCTGCCAGCTAGGTCGACTCAGCCTTCTACCCTCTGTGGGACGGTAAAATGAGTAGTAACTCATTTACATGGGTTACGGAAGGTGGGGACCTTAGTACAGCTGACTGGGGCTGCCTAGCCGGCCGCTGCGTTTAGCCTGTGTCTGCAGGCTGCACGTGGTGGTCGAGCGGCAGGCGGCTCTGGTTAGTGACGAAAGCGCATTAGAGGCGTGTTTGCGACGATGCGCTATACAAATTGACGGCCATTACCTTTTTACATGCGTACAGTGCACACGTGAAGAGACAAAATAACACCTGCTGCACAGTACAAAGGCCAAATTAGCCACAGTTAGTTGAAAACTGGATTATAAAAATAGATCTTAAGACGTTTTCTAAAAGTTGCAGCACTGGTAGTGGATCTAAGGTCATCAGGAAGTTGGTTTCACGTGTGTGGACCAGCACAGGAAACACCTCCAATAATATATGCTGTTGAGATGCCACTGTGAGCTTTATACATCAGAACACACAGCTTGTAGTTTATTCGTCCTTCATCATCATCATCATAATCATCATAATGTTTGTTTATTAAAAGTTTCACTCATTTGTTTCCGAACACCAAGCAGGTACAAGTAAGTACACGGAATAAGCCAAAGTGATCTGGCCGACAAACGACCGGTTGTGCTGACAACCAATGCAACTTACACAACTAAAACAGAAGGCAAACTAGTTGCTAAATGGGAACCACACATGCATGCAAAAAATTAAAATAGCCTGTCAAAAATGACAGACCTAAAATATTTTGTAGATCCAGATTCACAAGCAGACTCATCCAAAATCTGCACATCATGTTTTAGTAAACAGTCTACACTGCTAGATTACACCTACACAGCTGCTACAAAGTACCCTAAAGACTTATGGTATCTGAAGTCAGCTCATATTAGTGTAACTATTTATAGTGTTCGACACTGATTCATTTATAACAACAAACTTGTTTTCTAGATATAGTCCATACCGCACCTCTATTCTACTCTGATTTAGGTGTTAATTGTAACATTTCATGTCATCTGTAAGCGCTGACTAAACATCACCCATTAGCTGCCTATTACACTTTACTGCCAAAAAAAGATTAGCACATATTAGCTATGGTAATTTTGTCTTCATGTCTGTCACAACCCGGTACCGATCAGAGCCCAGGTGAGATAGAGACTTCTGGTTTTCACCATATGATACCTCAGAGTCTCTAGTATTTTGTGACAAAATTTTACGCTACTAGGTTAAGGGGGTCCTCACGAACGAGTGGGAGAAAAATGGGCACTCCCCCTTAAAAAGCGTTATTCTACCGTTATTGGTTCATCTAACGTGAAAATGGTTGCAGATAGACACAGACATGCTGCTGATCATAACAAGCTCTGGCGACGAGCTTCTTAGAAATGTCAACATCGATGACCTTGAATGACCTTGAACCCCCAAAATAGGGGGTTTTAGTAAATTTTTTTGCGATTTCGGGCTGCAGCACACATTTCAAAAGTGAATTGAGCCCAACTGGCTGGAGATAGACCAAGACAACCTGCATCTGAAATTTTCAGCATTGAATAAAGACTTCAGCAATTTAAGTCTGGACCCTCTAGGTTCAAGGAAGCCTGTACACGCAGATGTCAAATAGGGGTTCCCCTCTTAAAAAGTGGTTATCACAGGCTGCACGGTAGTGCAACACTGTTGTAAGGGTAACCAGCCATTTCAATGGGAGACTCCAAAATTTGACCCCCCGTATATCCCAAACCCCTTAATTTTTCCACACCAAAATTTGCACAGATGATTATGTCTGGCATATCTCATAAAGTGCAAAATTTGGTGAAAATCTGTTTGCAGGGGGCTTCCCCATAAATAGGTGAAATATAACGATTGCGTGACTTTTTGTGTCTTTCCTTCATCATCATCATCATCATGATGCGAAGCGTTCAGCCATAGCATTCCGCGATTTGTCGCCAAAACGAGCGATCATGCCTTTCCTTCCCTTTCCTTTTTTTCTTGCCGTCCTCTACAGGAAAAACGACCGAGCCAATTTTAGCGTACAATGGCTCATATAATGCGGTTTCACGCAAGGAAGAAAATTAAATTCAACATTTTAACCTATTCTTTCAGAAAAATATGAGCATGGATGTAAACCTGTTTCATGTCTTCGGAACAGGTGTTCTGTGCATATCGCAGCAGATCGGCCTGGCCCTTGAGGACACGGACATTCCATGCAAAGTGCTCCACCGTCTGGATGCACACACGGACAAACCAAACGCTACACCCTAAAGGTAAAAAAGTAAAGGTAAAGGAGTGGTACTTGCTTCTTACATGAGGCGGACTAAGACCAAAAGCACTTTACAATCTTGGAAGTAGCAGCTGATTAGCATGAGCTAATGATACCGCAAGCAAACTATGCAGCCATCCGTACGGCTGCCCCCGTGCAGCAAGCAGACATACCACTGCCCCAATCAGCCACTCTACATCTTCAACCCGTAGCCACTACTCATTTCCCATCTCACGAAGGGTAGGAGGCTGAGTTGACCTGAGCACACAGTATGTTAAAGGTTGCTTGCAAATGACCCGTGGGGAGAATCGGACCGTAACCTAAAAGATTCAAGTAGACAGCTAGTTCTCACTAGCTAACTGTCAGCCAATTCATTCAGAAATAATTACATTGTTCAAATACTATCAACTAGTTGCATAGTGACAGCACAAATGATAAACTGCACACTGAACTACTATCACTTTTCACTGTGCACATAAAACATTTTTCCGAGAACGACAATTAACTGAAATACTGAAAGAAAGCATCACATATTTACCACCATATTATAAGTTCACAGTTAATGCAAACAAAAAAAACAAGTTGTTACTGCTCTTGCCTGAAGTCTCAGAAGGTGCAAAAAAACCCATTGGCCACTGCATTAATGCCTGAGGGTGGATACTGTTAGATCTACCTTGTATATTATAAGATATTGACAGCATAGAAATGAAACCACCAGCACTCTATCACACTAAGCCGAATACAGACAGCTCATCAAAATTGACCAGATCAATGTATACTGTATCTATGCACCAGATAAATAAAATGTGGATTAACTCAACATATAATAACTATAATAATAACTGATTAGTACAGCTCCTAGAACTATCAGTTCTTAGTGGCAATAAAATATGAGATTAACCCAGCAAACTTACTAAATGTGACATATTTTGCTAGTGCAAAGTCTATTAAGAAACAGTAAAACGACGCAATAAACGTACTTTGTTGAGCTTTTTGCCTTTAATGCCATGCTGAACAGCAAGGTTCTGTAGATCTTCATAAAACTCCATAGCAGCGGCACGTGCACCCTCCAGCTGATAGTTGATCATTCACAAAAATAACATTCAAAGATTTACATAATGTCTTTTTGGCCTTAAACATAGTTTCGAACAAAGCCATTGCAATATACAATGTAATGCATACAGTGCACAAATAGACACAACTCGTGTCATTTGTGCCCTTCACATTAATTTTGTTGCATGATTTCCTGCACACTTTCCTTGTGTTATATGCATTAAATTGTCATTAAATATGTGTGCAAGCAAAGACCTTGCACTGCAGTCATTCCACTGAATGGAGACCAAGAACTACAACATAGAAAACATCTATTTCTTACAGATCGTAATATAACACAGCATTGAACAGTCTTGTACATAATGATGCACCCGATTTCTGACATCGAAGGCTCTTCAGACTTTTTATAATAATGTAAAAAGCAAAGTAGGAAATAGTGCAAAGCATCAAACAGAAATTTATATTTTGCAAAACAAAAAAGCAAACACAATGAAGTCGAACAATGAAAGTAACTAATGAAGTCCAGCAACAAATTCAAATGCAAAATTAAGAAAACCTATTTGTCAAACTGATTCACACATCCAACTACAATAAGTAAGTAAGCAAGTAAGACGACTCAGCAGTTAACAATTTAATGCAATTTAACAATAATTTAACAACTTAACAATAATACGATGCATATTGCAGTCAGTCTGGCAGAAAAGCAAACACTCACCAATGTTGGCCGCCCTTGTAGCCTAACTTAATTAAAACATGATGGTAACAAAGTAAAAAATTAAACTGTAATATACAAAGACAAAAGAAAAAGATAACAAGGAATCTGAGCTAATGCTCATGAGACGCGCGAGAGCCTATAGCAGTATCCTGTTTTCAGATAATCTTGGTCTATCTCCATTCATTTTGTTGCAATTCACTCTTTTGCAGCCAAAAATTGCCAAAATCACAAAAAACCCGTATTTATAGGGTTCAAGGTCATTCAAGATCATCGATGTTGACATTCCTAAGAAGCTCGTCGCCAGTGCTTGTTATGATAAACAGCATGTTTGTGCCTATCTGCAACCATTTTCACATTAGACGAGCCAATAACGGTAGAATAACGACTTTTAAGGGGGTACCTCTCTTTCTCCCCTTCGTTCATGGGGACCCCCTTCACCTAGTGGCATGAAATTCTGTCACGAAATACAAGAGACAGTAAGCTATTATACGGTGACAACCCGAAGTCTCTATCTCACATGGTCTTGGAACGGTACCAGGACGTGACACCAAGACAACAAGGCAGACACCAAGACAGAAAGAATAACCATAGCTAATACACGCTATAGCTATGCTAGCTCTCGCGCGTAAAAAGCACAACAGTTGTTATGCAATACAGTGATAGTAAAATGCAAACAACGAAATCAACCTTTTCGTGGATGCCGTCAGCTTTATCTGTCAGACTGTGGCATTCGTCGACGTACTGTCATATATCGACAAACTTATCACAATGCAGTCTGGCAGTTTGCAACAAACACTGCTTACAGCTCTTATTATGTTCAAATCTAACAGAATTAACATGAAAGCTGCTGTGGCAATTACTAGGGGAACTGACCCAATATGACGTAACTTCACAAAAAGCCAGGTAAACTTGAAATAAACGCAATAATAGTGGTAAAAAGTTATAATATTTTAACCACTTTAATGTGCAATCTAAAAGTATGGATGCTCTGCATGATGACAGTGTTTCAATAAACGAATATTGTATTGTGTAATAGTTGTAATTTGACAACATGACCAGACCGAGTGTGAACTGTGCAAGTATGCGAGAAAGCATGACAAATTATTGATGATAAAATAAAAAAAACTACTGGACAGAAACTCTTCTACCACACAACCACTATACTGCAGGATTGAAACTTTTACACACTACAGGGTGGGGCAAAAAAGTAGCCCCCTAAAGTTTTTCGCTGTTTTCTCAGCAACCATTTGGAATTTTAATCTGAAATTTTACAGGATTATTTCCTGAAATGTCCTACATCTAACTGCCACGTGAAATGTGATTCTGTTGAAAAACGACAAAGTTATAAATTTTTTAAATATGACAGCCTACCAGTTTTTTAGCATTAAACATGTTTGAGCTAAAAATAATATTTAATTTTCAAAAACCGGTTACCATGTTACTGCTGATGATGTAACAGTAATGTTTTCATAAACAGTAATTTATTTTGTTTAGAAATTATCATTACATTATCGTTCCTTTAAAGCAATCGCCAGCTGCCCATCGGATTCATCTTCCAGCAGGGACGGCGCGTCAGCACACACACAGCGCGCAACGCCACACAGTGCACAGAACTGGCTGCAGGCCAGCTGTCCAGATTTCATCACAAAAGACCAATGGCCTCCAAATTCACCGAATATAAACCCAAAGGACTATCACGTGTGGGGTGCAATGTTGGAGGCTTACCGCAAGCTTAAAACAAAGCCGAAAACGAGTGCCGAACTCAGGCAAATGCTTTAGGTTACCTGGGGCAACCTGCCACAGGAACCAATCGAAAAGACTGTGAAAGATTTCTCAAAGCTGCTGAAGGCTTGCATTGGAACTGGCGGTAGACACTTCAAACATTCACAGTGACAATGAAATTCTGGCATCAGATGATTATTCAACTGTGTTGTTTCAACGATGTTATTAAATTGATGTTGTAGCCGAAACATTTTTAGAATGCTGAAAAATCGGTAGGTGGTCTTGTTGAAAAGTCTGTAACTTCGCTGTTTTTCAACAGAATCACATCTTACTTGGCATTTAGATGTAAAAGGTTTTAGTAAATAAATCTGTAAAATTTCAAATTAAAAGTCCAAACAGTTGCTGAGAGAACAGCGAAAAACTTTAGGGGGCTACTTTTTTTGCCCCACCCCGTACATCAACAAACACAAAATTCTAGTGTTCTAGATACCACTGTAATGGTTACGAACATAAACATTTGTCATAAAAATGTGCTCAGAATGCAGTCTCACTTTTGAAACACAAACTTGTTTGGGGGAGACAAAACGATAATAGTGCTGTCACAACAGTCACACTAATAAAAAGAAAATGCATAAGAACGATGTGCTGCTCCTATTGCTGATGACAAAAACCTGTCTGTAAGTAACAAAGAAACGAACAACAATGGATTACATACGGATTCAAAGAGACTCAATGTCTTCCTTATCGGCTCGGGTAAACTTCCGACAGCTTCGATAACTGGATACTGCACGACAGCAACACGTGACACACAACACAGCCAATCAATGCAAGCGTTGCATGCAACTCATTCACATAACCATCAGCACAGCCACACATATAACTCAACACTCAACACTGGTCAACAAAAAGTTCTTAAAAACTTGCACTATCTCCACCATCACGATTATGAATAATTAAATGAACAGCACAAAATAAATGCCAAGTATACTATAAAACATCAAAACTGTAACAAGCTGAACGATATACACGGTCCAACTAATAACACAATCTTGCCACACACAAGGCATATAAGAGCTTCTAGTGTTTTTTTGCGATTTTCGGTTGCAGTAGGGTGAATTGCAACGAAATGGATAGACACAGACCAAGACAACCTGCGAACAGGAACTGCTATAGGCTCTCAAGTGACTCATGAACAACAGCTCAGATTTCTTGTTAATGGTGCTAATAGATAGTAAATAACATCACTACTGCTTATGTTGAACAGCAGTTTAAACTATACCGTTTAAGCCATGTGCAAGGGTAAATCTGTCTGCAGAAGCTGCCATGGTATGCTGCAATATTTATAGCAATGGCGTCAGCACTGGCCAATAGCTATCAGCCTAGCAATAGCTATTAGCAACACAATCCCATCTAGCAATGATAAAGTATCAGAAAATAAAGTCCTGTGACCTTGACCTTAGTTTGACCTTGAAATTCGACAGGGTTCTTGTGAATGTCAGTGGACAAGCAAAATTTCATTAAGCTAAGTGTAACAGTTCACGAGTTATCGAGGTAACAGAAAAAAACAAACAATAAGAAAAACAGACAAAAAAACACCAAAAATTTTTTTTAAAAACATAGCCACGATGCTGAAAAAAAACTGTCATTGCCACCGGAGAGAGCAATTACAGAATACTAGAACTATGACGTACATCGTCCTTGAGTGAGACGCGTAGATTCGGTTCATCGCCGTCGGTAGAGTTGAGCGTACGTGTCAGCAGAGCGCGGATTGTCTGCTTGATGTTGGAGATTGGTGCGAGGCCACAGTCATGCTTCAGAGCCACGAGGGCCGCTTGCACGCCGTCCCACAGCTCCGCGACTTCACTCAACGGCTGCACTGAAACCTACAGTTACAGACAGACAGAGAGACAGACACATGTGACAATGTGCTAAAGCAGAAAAGGTAAAATTTGTATAGTGCATCGTCGCAAACACGCCTCTAATGCTCTTTCGTCACTAACCAGAGTCGCCTGCCGCACGGCCACCGTGTGCAGCCTGCAGACACAGGCTGGCGCAGCGAATGGCTAGGCAACCCCAGTAAGCTGAACCAAGGTCTCCACCTTCCGTAACCCATGTAAATGAGTTACTACTCATTTTTACCGTCCCACAGAGGGTAGAAGGCTGAGTCGACCTAAGGTGAGGTGAGGTGATGTACTATGGTGGAAATCCAGGGTAGAATGGAAAAAAACATCCACTCAGCGGTCCACGCCATTTCAAGAAAAACAAAAACAACTTCCTATGCTATGCATTTTTTGAACATTTCCCCGGGTATTTTTCATGTTCTTGTAAAGTTTGTTAACCACTTGACTCCGAACCCTTTGTTAACATGAAGTACGCAAACCTGCTTGGTGCGGGTTAGTGCTTGACAAAATCGTCAAAATCAGGCGAACTAGCCTATTACAAAATATAGCAAGTATTATACAAAAAAAACTAAAACAACCAAAATGAAGCCAAATTGTTTTGCTTCAGTATAATATGGTACTGGCCAAAAAGAACAGTGATGCTCTGCGGCAGGAAAGGGAAACCACAAACCTGGTGGAAAACAACGGTCCAGACTGCAAAACTTGTAATCCATCCATCCATCCATCCATTTCTGGCAAGCACCACTAGAGTGCGTAGCGCCGAACGTAGACATCAATATCAATCTCCAGAGTGGACGGTTCTGAGCCAAGTCAACTGCGTCGTCCATATTGAGGTCGCTGGATTTCAGATCCTGCTGAATGGTTTTCATCCATGTAATACGAGGACGTTCCAGTGGTCTCCTCCAGTTTCCTGCAGGGAAGCTGTTAAGATCTGTTTTGCATCTGCTTCATCAGGCATTCGTGCAATGTGTCCAAACAGGGACAGGCGCCTTGACTGGACTATGACTGGACTATGTTTGTGTTTCTTTTCTTTTCTTCTTTATATTGTGAGTAACTGATGTTCTGTTGCTATGGGCGGCCAGCTTGATAGGCATATTGCTTCTCTGGCAGCCTGCCATTGTATTATTGTTAAGTTGGTTTGGCAAATAAATTCTCTCTCTCTCTCTCTCTCTCTCTCTCTCTCTCTATCTCTGGCTGAGAGATGGGGTTGCTTAGTGTTTCTACGTGTTTTTATCGTGTTGTAACGTGTTCTTGAAGTGCAGTTTGCACTTATACCATGCTAATCAGTTCGTAGTGATGATGATGATGATGATGCTTGGTTAACCTTCTGACTTCGTCGTTGCACACATGCTGGTGCCAATTGATTCCTAGCAGCATTCTCTTGTAATGCCACCTATTAAAACAGAGCCTGCATAATATTAGAAAACCCTGTTCCTATGTTTGCATGAACATATGAAAAACACGACCGGAATATCAACCGTGGGTTTAGTGAATCTTCTCAGTAACGACATTACTTACTTTGAAAGTGTCGTCGACCACTTTAATGCCGAGTGTCTTGAGCTTCACGCTGGCGCTGGACTTCTTCTTCCTCTTGAGCAAAGAGTTGCGTCGAGATTTCTGAAATACACAGACATCAAAAAACAATCACAACAGTCACTTCTTCCCGAGACATAATATCCGCTGGCTGGCACTGATCTCGCTTTCCTTAGGCCTCAGCCAAAGAACAGCTTAAGCTGGAGGCAATTAATGCATCGAGCAGCACTTGTTATATATGTTGTACGATTTGAATTTAGTTGAAAGTGGCATAATGTAACGACAAGTGTAGCTTAGCGGTGTAGCGGTAGTCCGTCGAACTGGTGACCCCAAGGTCACTGGTTCAACTCCAAACTGAAGAAGTGCGAGGTAACAACTTTGGGCAAGTTGTTCACACATATGAGCCTCTGTTCACCAAGCAGTATCATTTAGTAGTGCCAAAGAGCGGTAATGCTCTGCAGATGGGAAGGTAACAGTAGGTCTGGTGTCGCACTGGCCATGAGTCACGAACTCAGTGGGCTATCCACCTACGGGCTCAACAGCCATAGAAAACAAAATGAGCATCCCATCTATACCCCGAAAGAACATGGCACGCTTTACCTTTTTGATGTAACAACAAAGTGCAAAGACACCTAACACGAAGTGAGCAAAATGATAAGGTCTGAAAAATGGATAATGTTCGAAGGCAGGAAACTGGGAAAAAAATTCAGTTGTGAAGCGCTGCCTAAATGAGGAATGGTGCAGATGCAATTACGAGGGGCGGGAAAGTTTTGAGCCTCGATATATCAGACAAAAATTTTTGTTATTGTTTATACATCAGTAAAACACGCCTTTCTTGTGTATTCGTGTCGGCGTGTTGGAAATTTTTGGACCCAATTTTCAAAATTTGGCCTACTACAGAGCACGGTGAAAAATTTTGCGGTGATCAATTGATAGAGCTCGGAGATACCGTGGCAAACAAATAAATAAAACATCTGCAGTAAAACATAAGACCATTCCGAAAGCTATCGTTTCTGGGCAGACTAAAAAAAAAACAGTGAGGGACGAATGGCAGAACATCATATCTGCAGTTCTGTTGCAAAACATCCTAACTACAAAATGCTACTTGAATATTTATCTCACTACAAATTACAAAATGAAATACAACAAGCAAATGCATATGCTATTTATTAACAAACCATTAAACAACCATTAAAAATAAATCGCACAGAAAGCTTTTTCTGACTTTCCTAAAATGTCATCAACATCAGATACGATGTTTTGCCATTCTGCCGTAAAACGTCTACTTACTCCGCCACCTTTCCGGTTAGTGACTGCGACGTGTACAAACAGTGTAGAGTTGACCAACACTTCGCCGGTGTTGGACCTCAGTCGGATGTGCCGGAACCCTGGACACCCGTCACACACACCGTTACTTATTTACCACAACGTAAAGTAAAAAACGTAAAGTCCTTCCCAAGTCTTAGGGCCCATAGGGCAGCACTGATCTCCATTTCCTAAGGCCCTCAGCCAGGCACCAGTTTTTACACTGCAGACCACGGATATGGGGCCAGTATATCGCGCGGTGTGCCTGTTTACATCCCAGCAGTGAAGCCGGTACCAAATTCTACTGCTTGGTGACAGAGGCACATGTGTGTGAATAACTTGCCTGAGGTCGTTACCCGGCAGTGTCCTGGTGCGGAGTCGAACCTGCGCCCCTGAGTTACCTCAGGATTACAAGTCCGACACGTTACCGTTAGACTACTGAGCAACACCAAAGCCATACCAAAGCCCAGGAAAAATGTAAATTCTCTGCTACTTTTAAGTGCTAACACAATAACAAATAAACGAGCAAGCCGCATTCCCACACCATTTCTGTTAGCATGCATGAACCACCCATGTTTTCAGAGCTTCCACAGCCACTGCAACTATGCTAGGTTACACAAAGGTCTCACAACTGTTTCAGCAGCATTTCATTACTCTTTTACTTGTCCAGGCTGCATATATTTCTCAAGACACAGTTACGAGTTTGGAAGCTTTTGCACACATCATATGAGAAATATGCAGACGTTCACAAAACACAAAACTAAAGGTAATAACCACTAATAACTAGAGCTGTCAAATTAATGCATTCAGGCGTTAATAAATTAATGCGCGTTAAAAAAATTAACGCACATATGTAAATTTACATTAATTTGCTAAATTCCATGAAGCAAAAATTTCAATATTCTGTTAAACTGCGGTTATTTGACAATCAAATGAATTCAAGTAACCAAACTGTAGTTGCCGTTCCATTACGAGTACTGCAAATAAATAATTATTTCGATGACAAACTAATAGATCTCCATGCTAGCTATGACGGCAGTTATTGTTGATTATACATTTAAAATGTGTTTCTAACTTTCTATATTATACAGGCAAGGACCCCCAAACGTCACAGGCCCTGGGGTAACTTACCCCCTACTCTCCTTCTCGACGGGACTGGATGAGTAATTAACGCGTTAATTAATGCATTAAAAAATTAACGCAGTGCGTTAATGCATTAAAAGAATTAACGCTTTGACAGCTCTATTAATAACCACTTCACGGCAACCTGATAATCATAAGACAAATGTTGAAGCATTATGCCACTGAGATGGGACAAATAAAAACAGGGTCATTCTGTGTCAAAACACCCAAAGGTGGAAACCCGACTATCTCAGATTTTCACACAAAAAAATAGCACATGCACTTGCACTAGAATATGCCCATAGTAAACACGCAAAATCTTAGCCTTCTATCTTGTGTTATCGAAGCACTCATTACCTGGTTGCATGCAGGTGAATGGAATCGTGTATTGGCCGATAAACTCATCCCCAATGAAATCATCGTCAAGCACCGAGAACCTCACCAGAGCTAACTCTGGCAGATTAATGTGAAACTCAAAACTCTCGTCATATATTGGATTGGCTGCAAACAGTACACACACAAGATGTTAAGCATATATAAGTAATGCACTGCAAATGTAAATTGCTAACTATGCGATGTTTCATAAAAAAAGACCCCTTTTTGTTTTTTCATAATTTACTCAAATTATGAGCAATTTAAATGGCGTTTTTACCAGTTGTAGCTGAAGAAATACTAATTCGAAATATTTGAACAAAATATGGCAGTTGATTAAATATTCTTTGCTAATCATGATGTAACGCTGACGTCATAATGTGTCACAGGTACAAACTAGCTAGTCTCAACTGGTGCTGTTAGTTGCTACCCTGCTTCGATGGTGAACTTAATCTAAATCGCTAATGAAAATGCTTATCGTGTCAGCACTGAGCAACATGGAACATTAAATCGGGCGTCTTGTGATCCAAAAACTCAACATTTTGCAAGCTCGGTGTGATAGTGCGCTCTCTTGCTCGAACATGTGAAAGACCAACTATCCCCACAGACACGTAAATTTGATCGCTTTGCATGTTTTTGAGCCTGCAACTGTAAAACTTCAAATATTTGACACCAACGAACCAAATTTTTCACCATTGAAGCAGGGTAGCAACTGGCAGCACCAATTGGGATTAGCCTGTTTGTACCCATGACACATTATAATGTCAGCATTACATGACGACTAGCAAAGAATATTTAATCAACTGCCATGTTTCATTAAAACATTTCGAATTAGTATCTATTCAGCTACAACTGGTAAAAATTTCATGCAAATTGCTAATCATTTGAGTGAATAATGAAAAAAAACAAAAAGGGGTCCTTTTTATGCAACACCGTATATAACAACTAAATATCTTACACCAAGAGCTGGTTTCTGATTTTAACCAGCCAGCCAAACAAAAAACTTATGGTTAACTATAATGTAAAACCCAAGCTTTGCTCATGAATGATTGAATGAGTGGGTAAATGAGTCAGCTAAAGGCATGGCACTCTGGTGGACAACCAGAACTACACCTTTCATTTTGCATCATCTTTATCTTTTATTCTGTTCCTGTTCAAGTCCATCTTTTTCACGTATTTTCAAATAAGTGTGCCTATAAATCATACCCGTGTTGTTGACGGTCTTTGTCCGTTCCTCAGCACAGTCTGCGGGAATTCCGAACACTTCGACGGTAACGTATGGGTCCACAGTGTTGCCCTTGGCACCAGACGCCTTTGGCTTTGGCAACTGCTGGCCACTGATAACCTACAAATATAGTTACCACGATCTCACATTTATACAGCCCCACATCCTAAAATGAATCAAAGAAGCAATAATAAAAAAACAAAATGAGATAATAACAATGAATAACAGTTATCCCCATCACAGGATTCTAGCAGATACCAAATGCACTGTAGTTTGAGACTACAATTTTCCTCTCTGGCTTGGAAACTCTGCGGGGGCTCTCGTTTGCCCCGTCTGGCTCGGAGGCATGGTGAGGGTGGTGTAAGTAAGTAAGTAAGTAAAGTGTAAATTTATATAGCGCATACTCAAAAAGATCTCTAATGCGCTTAATACATTTTGTGTGGCTGCACTGCTCATGTAGTTGGTCTGTTGATAGATTGAGCCACATGCTGGATTTCACCCTCCTGTGGGGGCTGTAAAATCCTTTGGTGAGCCCTACAGTATAGAGCGTAGTCTTGTGGTTGGGGGTAGTTGTGCTCTTTGCTATTCCCGCCATGACTTTCAGTACCCAGTATAATTGCTGGGAACTTTCTGGGGATGCGACCTAAGCCTATGGGGCAACATTGGCTGCCCTGCCTCGCTCAAGAATCTGGAATCTGGATCCCCCACCATAACTTCTACTCAGATAGCAGCCTCCTAGTTTCATTGCAATCAGTTTCACCCAGCCCTCAATATCTGTAATTCAACAGATCATATGAAAGCGGATCACAACAAAACATACTTTGATGTGAAGTATTTGCGGAGAAATGCCCGGGATTATGTCTCGTGTGCCAGCCTTGAAGTAGGCGATTTCGTCTCGCATGACTGCCGGCTTGAGGACGTAACCGCAGCCACCGTTCTGCATGAATCGTCCATCACTGAGGTCCATCATCAGGCCACACGTCTGATAGTTCAGTGCAACTGAAACCATACCCAGCAAGCAAGTCATCATTCACTGCTTCTCGTCCATTCACAGGCTCAATATTATTAGCTCAAGCCATGTGTTAGTAACTAGTGACACGCGATGGAATAAGTCAAATTCGACCGTCTACGATATTCAGCAATCCTCCAGCATTATGTGAGTTAGTGACAACGAGAAATGCACCGATCAGTGACCCTAAGTGATATATGTGATGTATGAAACCCAAAATTTTATTCAAATTTTAACTGATCAAAGAAAAATTAATGAAACTCTTTTTAACGATTAATTATTATGAGAACAACTTGTCCAAAATTGTTATATGACCACAAATTAAACCATAATTGTCTTGATTGCAAGAGCATGTCCACTCAAAACAGGGTTAAAAAACCCGTTTCAAAAGCCAAACCCACTACCTTCTCCAACAGTACATAGAATCTAAAAAAACAGCAAATTCATCATTTTGAAAGTTTTAAAACTAAACTGTAATCAAACATTTCACTATTTGTGAAACAAGAAACTGATAATAGCCTAAGTTTGGGTCGAGTAGGTTTTTGGTGGTTTTTAGGAAGTCTACCAATAAGAACCACTGGCTTTTGGATACCGTACATGTCCTGAATGTCTCAACAAAGATTCAAATCACGCACCCAGCTGACAGCCGCAGTTCCACAGATCCTGTGGATTGTAGTTGCTCGAGTCGACTCTCATGCGGTTTGGATAGACTCGTGTCAAGAATCGCTTGTTGTGATTTACAAAATCCTCCGGACACGTGTTGGCCATGCGCAGTGCAGCCGATTCACTCAGAGAACAGACGTCGTAGCAGAGACCTGTAACATACGCACACTACGAGTGGCAACTGATAAGCTTTACAGTCACGTCTTATCTGCACCTCATTCACATGTAATTGTAGAGTGCAATCTTACTGACATACAGACTGTGAAGAACTTTTTACCATCAACTGACAATGAAGAAAAATGGCTGAACATTTACTTCTATCCTCCCCAAAACTGGCAACAGAACACCTATGTTTCTCTGGTGACTTGACTGACATCTTAGATTATGACAGGATCATGTTTCAGAATGTTGGAATTCCCCATCTCTTCAGGGCATTCCCCATATCGGCACCGGCCCATCTCACAGGCTCATCATGACAACAACAACAAGTTACAGAACTTTTTAAGCACCACTCGTACACACAATTACCTGCCAGAGTCTGTCAGTTTCAGCATCTGAATAATCATAATACTTGGAACACAAAAACAATGCAAATTCAGTGTCGTAGCATTTCGCCTAATCGCATTTCGCCTAATCACTCCCCCAGTTGGGTCTACTGCAGAGCCCCAACCGAAATCGAACTACGGTTAGGGTTAGGGTTAGGGTGAGAGTTAGGGTTAGGGTAAGTATACGACGCGAAATGAGATTAGGCGAAATGAGACGACACCCGTCGTATACTTACTTACGGTTGGCCAAAAAATAATACAGAAAAAATGATGAACGACAAAACAAAGCTTGTCAAAGAAGCAAAAAACGACAAAGCAAGTCGTTGTTGTTGGTCCGCCTATCAAAAAAAGATTAGGCAAAATGGGATTAAGCGAAATGCAATTAGGCGAAATGCTACCCAACCGCAAATTCAGGTCTTCGGCTACCACAAGAAAGCTAATGAGAATGTCATCTAC
>Ga0209367_1006716_pt1 | contig 15904 bp, 7 predicted proteins | sample WorMetLIZISLAND2_FD_187412 | JGI IMG/M metagenome (GOLD analysis project Ga0209367, IMG submission 187412) | Marine gutless worms symbiont microbial communities from Max Planck institute for Marine Microbiology, Germany - Olavius geniculatus... ... | reverse complement strand
AGGGGACATGATTGAGGTATTCAAATTATTGGGAGGCTGGGAGAAGATAGATTACAGACAGTTCTTTTCCTTGGCTACGAATCTTTATAATACCAGAGGACACAACCAGCGTTTGTATGTATCGCGAAGTGATTCAAGGCTGCGTAAGATGTTCTTCAGCCAGCGAGTTGTCCAACACTGGAACCGGCTTCCTCAGTCGGTCATTGAGGCTCCGTCAGTCAACTCTTTCAAGAACCGTCTGGAGGCATTCTGGGCCAAGGATATGGGCGTTTGAAGCTACGGCTTGCCGGCCCATCACACTACAAGTACAAGTACAAGTACAAGTACCTTTAGTCTGCCACAAGTACGGGTAATGGTCGCGGCTATTTTAGCAAATGAGAGGTTAACTTAACGTTATATGCTATATAAATTTACGTCTTAATTGTTTACTAAACGGCAAGTTCCGCGTAACAGCTGACCCTATGATCGAGACTGTTGGGTGCCCCTCCCACGCAACAGACATGACATTCTATGTGACATCTTCTTTAAAAAAATAATACCAATAAAACCCACCGCTATCACCGATGATTAGCAGTTTAAAAAGATGGTCATACTCTCTCGCCATTATAGAATAAGTCTTCGTTGATGAAACAAAACTGACAACTTCCTACGAAGAAAAACACCGACAAAAATGACAACAAAACACAGCATAGATAAATAACCAAATATGAGTCACTTGCTGCTGTGATACAGTAGTGATGCTCGGTAATCGTAGATTATGTATGTTCGATTTACCGGTATTAACGGTTTTATTTTTATCTTACTTTATGTACATTTTTAAAGATTTTTTACACTGCTCAAATCAACCGTCGTTATTGACTTATCAAAAACATGCGTTAAAACTATAAACGTAGAAGGTAAGAATTATTGAAGGAGTGACCTCAGTCACCTCACCTCGAGAATGCGGTACAAAAATAAATAAAACCTAAGTTTTGTTTAAAAATAGGTTATTATGTTTTAAAACTTTTAAAGCTTTTAAAGTTTTTAGTTAGTGTTTACTCTCCAGTATCGTACACAAAATTACGACCCAGAAAAAACATTTTCTGCATCTTATCTGTCACAAAATCACATTGGCGTTACTCATTCAAAATTTTATAATGTACCGTAACTCAAAAAATCACTATTAAAATATGAAATAAAATATAATACGTAAACAATTTTACAACAAAATTTTTTCAAAAATTTAAAAGTTATATATACGTAAATTTTTTTTAAAAATATTTAATTCAAGGTAACAATTACGCAATTACTATTTAACCATTCATTAAGCTAAAAATGTTAAAATTTAAAGCCGTTTAACAAATTACCGGTATTATAAAGATCGATAATTGTCAAAGATAAACTCAGTTTTCGACCTTCATTAAAATCGATTTTTGATCGCGCCGAGTCTCCACTCTTTAAACATAAAGAAAGCGGTAGATTTGATGTATTTGTTTGCTTTTTTTGTGGTCGTGATATTTGAGTTCTGTCATAATTGCACGTGATGAAACTACGATAAATGGAAACGAAGAACAAGCAGTCACGTGCAGTAGCAAGATGGGAGCAGTTGTATTTTCAAGAACGTCGAGCAAAGACCGACGAAATTGGTGCAAAAGCAGACGTTCTTCGCAGCCAGATGGCTCTTACTGAATTTGCACGCGCCAGCAATCTGTAAGAATGAGCTTTTACATAGGTTTGGCCAATTTTTGTTTTAACTCATTTTTTTGCTTGTAATTGCGGTACTCCACCGATTCTGGTGAAAGGGAGTCGCGACCCTTCCGTGAGGAGCCAGAGACACTTCTCTGTTTTAATTAGCACCTAGTTCTGCACCGGGACATCCTTCATGATTTTTCTTTATGCACTCAGCATTGCCGGCATGTCCACAACCATTACTGGTCAGGAGTCTTCAACTTGTTGAAGTTTGACCATACACCGAAGAAGAAGAAGATTTAGCAACAGTATGATGTACAATTTTGTCAGATGCATAGCTCGTCTGATGAACTGTCACATAACTAGGAAGTGATAATGGTAGTGATGTTTATGCCATGTATTTCAATATAGCCAATATAGTGTTTTAAATATGTGTTATGATTAATATCAGCTGGTACAAAATAGCTGATTGCAATACTTTATATGTCAGTTGCTATGCTATTTTTCTATTTTTATTTATTTCATTATGTTGTTAATACTGAGATGTCTTATCATGTTCAAGAAATTTTATTGCACGGTGATACGTTCAGATCATCAATCTGAGAATCTTGGACAAAAAATGATACCCTTAGATCGGTGATCTGAAAAGTGTGCAAAAATTGTTATGTTCAGATCAGCGATCTGAGCAGTGAGCACTCCAGGTCGTGTTGCCATGACCGCATGTGTCTGCGGTGGTACTAGTGCCTATTGGTGCTCGTACCGCCGCAGACACATGCCGTCACGGCAGCTGGCTTACTGACGATCTCAATCCCTACAGCATCAGGGGTTACATGCAGTCAGCCAAATTTGCAAACTCGGAGCAGTTGAATCCAATATATAACTAATGTTACACCCTTTATATGGGTGTCCATCTCGCGTAACTCTATCAAATACACTAACCATAACCCTGAACTTTAGCCCAACCCTAACCATAAACCCTAACACTAACCATAGCCCTAACTCTAATAAAATAATAATAATTAATCCTACTGTATTATGTATAGCACTATATGACCCCTCGCAAATCTGTTTGCACATGCACAGTGACACATTCAGATCGGCGATGTGTCAATCTTGGACAAAAATTGATATCTTCAGATTTGCGACTTGAATGGTTTGTAAAAACTGATAGGTTCAGATCGCCAATCTGAACGTATAATTATCGAATTTTATTTTTATTATGTTCCTTGTAAAATATTTTGATATGATTGTTTTTTCTGTTAAAGAGTGATTAATGATGTTGGCCAGTTGTATTTTGTGTGTAGGTTAAGTGCAGAAGCATCCGACTGTTTAATGGAGAAGCAAATGACAGATTATTCTATGTTAGTTGATGCTACAGTAGAAAAAGGAGGTAGCGTAAACTGATTATTATTTTTCTGTGTATAATGCTGTATGAATTGTTTTATTTTATATTCTTGCTTAAACAAATGTTAACATGAGTTTTTTTTTCATATTTACTTTTTTATGTTCACCATAATGTTCCATTCACTATTGCTGTAACTGTGCAACAGTCAAAGTGTACTATTGTCAGTGTTTTTGATACTACTGGTACTCTGTAATTGAAACATGGTCACCGTTGAACTTTAATTGTTTCTTTACACCACTAAGTACTTTGACAAATGCTATTGTCACACTAATACTTCTGAGTCGTGCCCGGTAACTTAGCTTTATCACCTCTCATTCACTATTATTGTGTGGTCAGCCGTTGGCTTAATAGTTGCCACAGCTATATCATAACTTGTTAATTGACGTAAAATATGATGGTTGAATGCTGAATATTTTGTAGGACTGAATAACTATGCTGATAGCATCCTTACATTGATTGGAAGGGGCACGAATGGTATTACTTAAAGTATATTTATTGATTAATGCATGCAATTAAATATTATAGTTTTTAATTAATTAATGACAGCAAATTATTAAGTTAAAGTGAGTATGACAACTGCTGCAGAGTTTGGAGGAGTTATATTCAGTTTATGCATGTAGTTGCTACACTGTTGAATGCAAGTTTGTTTTAATTGTTCCGTTGGATGCATTATGTGAATGCTACAAAATTTCTTGTAAATATAGCATTTTAGTTTTAATGAGGTATTTGTTGTTTTTAGAAGCAGGTCATCCTGTGGCATTTGAGAACTAATATTTTTTGCTGCTGCTCTTATAGATAGGTACCCTTCTTCAAAAAATGTCCAGAAAAAGTGAAAAAAATGGGAACAGTTACTGGTCATTACCATGCAGTAGTCTAGTACTTCTAATTTGATCTGATCGTGTGGCAGTAATAGATTTGTGTCAGGGACTAAATAGTGTGTTTATTTCATGTGCATCTCACATTGCATAACTGCAGTAGTAAGAAATTTGTTTCAATGATCTTATGTTGTGTTTTTTTATGGATGTTTGCATGTGTTACAGTCTCGGCTGACAGTCAAGCCTGGAAGTCTTCTTTCCAGCCCAGAGTCTTTGACACTCATCCTAGTGTTAAGGCTTTCTCAGCTGATGTGCTTGTTAGTGTTGTTAATTTTTTGGAATTTTAAAATAGGTTTTGTAGGCGAATTATTGGTGGGACCAATGTGCTGCAAACATACTAGTGTTTCAACTGTTTGGCATTAGCAGTTAATAGTATACTGTTACAAACTGCAGATAGATCAGTGAACAGTGGCTATAGTCCTACAATGATATGCCGATATTTTGGAACTACATGTAGTGCCATTAGCATAATTTTATTTTTTAAGTGTGTTAATTGCTAAAATTATTTTTATTTTATGTCAATCACGGTATAAATGTTTTCTGCTTTGTCGATATTTTTCGGCATGTTTGAGACTTGTAGTGAGATAGCTGTTGAAAAGGAAAGCAGTCTGTTACAGAGTAATTTTGTAGCATTTTGCGTTGCATAATTTTTTAAAACACCAGTTAATTCTTTAATGTAATCCATTGATTTGACGTCTTTATACAGTACTTGTCCTAGCTGTTGTCTTGTTTATTAGAGTGAACTGGCAAACTGGAATTTATTTTGAATAGCGCAAAAATGCTTAGCTGGTAGAGTAAGAGCTCAAGTATTTTGCAGGCAGCGAATCAGTTGTTGCTTCCCGATGGCAAAGAAAATGCGGTGGTCACATTCACAAAAAGAGAACCAGGCAATCAGTCGACAGCAACGTTCAGTCATCACCCCGATGACAAGTTCTCATCACGGCCACAACCAAGCAGTATCTGCGTCTCTCAGAAACAGGATCGTAACCCGCCACAGAAACGTGGCATCAGTTCCACTTACGACAATACCATAGAAACACTGGCGCAACAGTCCACTGCAGCGCCTGCTGACAACAGGTTCACGATGCGACCTTCAGACAGTACATGTAAGTTTCACTGTTTATTAGTGCTGTCGAGGCGTTAATTTTTTTAACAGCGTTGACGCGTCCGTTAATTTGTTCTAACGCATGCTTTAACACGTTAGTTAATGCATCATTACATTGCAAAAGTTGTACATGAACTACGTCAAGTAGCTTTTCTGATAATGTACCTTATTGAGATTTTTGCACTGTTTATCTTTGTAATGACTTTGTTCTAAAATAGATTCAAATGTTTGGTGTGTTGATTTTTTTGTTTGATTAAAGACAAAGGTAAAAAGTATATACTGTGCAAGGCTGGTAGCCATAGTATAGAGGAGCTCATCCCTTTGCAATATTTTTGGGCCAGGGAGTACAACTCGAGATTGCATGCATCTCTGTTGGGTGGATTAGTCCTCAACAGAGACTCCCTGTTACCTCCGCATGTTGTGCTACTCATTTTATCAACCAAGATGGATGAAGGGCTGAGTCGACCGTGACGGGATTTGAACCCGGGACCTTTTGATCCAGTGCTCAGCATTCTATAGACTGAGCTATCCTGCTTACTGCCAATAAAGTTTTGTGCCTTCAGTTGGTGATAATTACCTTAGTTGAGGTGATGATAACAGTGATGGTGAATTGTTCCCAGCATGTCATCTGTTACAATAGCCATTCATTGATGTTGCAGCTCAACTTGCTGGTCATGCTGCTGTAAACATGCAGTCGTCGTCATGGTCTAGAACGCATACTTCTAGTATGGCGGTATGATGATTTGTTTTGAATAATTTGTTGTATACCAGAAGAGTAATGTGTGGATTTTACGACAGTACCTGTGTGTTTAGTATTCTATTGTTTATGTTTAAAAGGCTGCAAGAAAGCTTGCAGAATTAAATGTAGATGCTGGTGGTGTTTTCCGTATGCAGCTTTCTTTGGCTATTTAATTGGCTTTTTTTCTGCTTACTACAGATTATGTTCCAAACTTTTTTTGTGTTTATAACAGACTGTTACTGAAGTTTTCCTATAGAGCTGATGCTTTCCCAGTCACCAAGCTAGCAATGGTCAAAGCATTGAGAGCAGATTAGAAATACACACAATGACTTCAGTTTATTTTTTTATATAATTTCCTTGAGTTTCTCTAAGTTAGGACAGACTTCTAAAATTGCAACTATAACTGTATTGTTTGGGAGTTCTTGTGCAAGATCTACCGATGTCCTTAGTTTGTGCACAGATATTGCTGATGTTGCCCTGTGTTATTACAGACGGTGCAGAATGCATCAATGGAGAGCATGCAAACAACAGACACTGATGCAACAACTACAGCATTCCGTACAGCTCGCCAACAGCTTGTGAGCAGTTTCACATTTTTCAAAGTTCTTGCTGAGATTTTCAATGCTTGTTTTTAGAAAATAAAGAAAAGTTTTGAGAAAATAAAAAAAACCATTACCAGCATCAATAAAGTGCCATAAATTAAAAAACGTAAAAGAAAGTTTTTTTAGATCTGTAATCATAAGCTTTATGTGATCTGCATTAAGCCTACTTACGGTAACGTAAAGATGTGTTGCAGCACGTGACATTAGTCTATCAAAACGCGTTTCAACACAGCGTGTAGGCCTATGGTCTACGTAGATTATTTGGTCAATCACAACGCAGACAATTTTCGCCTTTTTTACGCGCGAAAGCAGAATGCTTCACGCGTCTTTGCCATCGTCTGTCCGTCCGTCCGTCCGTCCGTCCGTCCGTCACACTCGTGATCTGTATCAAAACGGTGCAAGCTAGGATCACGAAATCTTCACTGTGAGCTGCCCCAAGGTCTCTAGTTTACCGTGACAAAATTTCGTGCCACTGGGTTCAGGGGTTCCCCTCGAACGAGGGTGTCAAAGAGGGGTACCCCCTAAAAAAGACGTCATTTTGCCGTTATTGGCTCGAATAATGTAAAAACGGTTGCAGATAGGTACATACATGCTGCTTATCATAACAAGCACTGGTGACAGGCTTTTTGGATTTACCAACATCAATGACCTTGAACGACCTTGAACCCCTCAAAAAGCGGTTTTTAGTGAATTTTTCGCAATTTTTGGATGCAGCGCACATTTCAACACCGAATTGCGACGAAATGGTTGGCGATAGACCAAGACAACCTGCGTATGAAATTTTCAGCACTCAACGTAGATTTTAGCAGTCTAAGTCCCGACTCCCTAGGTTCAAGGAGGCCGGCGCAGGCGGGCGTGAAAGACAGCTACCCCACTAAAAAGTGGTTATTTTACCGCTATAATCGCGTGTAGCGTGAACCTGGTTGCAGATAGGCACAGACATGCTGCTTATCATAAAAAGCACTGGTGACAGGCTTTTTAAATTTATCAACATCGATGACCTTGAATGACCTTGAACTCTAAAAATATTGATTTAACGTGATTTGTTGGCGATTTTTGGCTGCAAAAGAGTGAATTACGACGAAATGGATGGAGATAGACTAAGATTACCTGCGAACAGGAACTGCTATAGGCTTTCGCGCGTCTCGTGAGCTTTGCTCAAATTACTTGTTCAAATACGGCGACTTAGGGCCTATTGGTTAAAAATCGCAAATTTTTCTACCCCCTCCCCCTTTACTTAGCTTCCTTGGTTGGGATGATCCAGTGCGAAATTTCAGAAAAGCTTTACGAATCTCTAACTAGAGTCTTTTACGAAGCTTAGATGAAGGTTTCGTAATCTAACCTGCAATGTTTCAATACAATTGCAGAGTGTGACGGACGGACGGACAGGCGGAGGGATAGACAGACGCCTCGAGCCCTCGACGATAGCATAAGACGTGCGGCATTACAGTGCTGTCGCGCGTAAAAGCATTGCCAGTAATGTATCCACAGGTAGTGGCAGCAATCAAAGCGTACACTTCTTCCTAGAAAATTTTTGATTTTTTTTGGCGTCAACTCGCTGTGTTTGGGTGCATTTTGACACTATTTCGAAAAAAATTAGCTTAAATTCCACACTAGATAATCGCCATTTCTGGTGTTCTTCCCCAGTGCTCCCTAGAGCCACGCCATGACTGAAAAATATTTGCAGGGGCGGATCAATGGGATCATCCATGAATCTGGTGAGGCTGAAGTCTCAGGGCCCCGGCCCCGATGGGGGCCTGAACAGCGGACCCCGAAATTTGTAAACAGTTGCGGCCTGCTATTTTAGACTAAAACTTTTGCCAATTCTGCGTACAACAGTTCAATTTTTTTCTGCTCGCTTCGCTCGCAGGTTACGTACCTCCCCCTTTTAAGTTGTTCCGCCGCCCTTGTTTGCCTTTATTGTTTAAGCAAAAAAGGTAGCAGTAAAAAATAACTAAAATAAAGTCAATATTGCAAATCTATGTACGAGGGGCCCTCATTCGCTTTCAGATCTTAGGGCCCGAAGGGGCTACGATCCGGCTCTGAATATTCGGGCAAGTTGTTTTCTCCGCCCTCCCCTAAGCGAAATTGTCCCCCTACGCCTATGGCGTCTGAAGTGTTATTAGTGCCCATAATTTTACTCCGCGCAAGCGCGACGATCGCATTGAAATCTATAGGCCTACTTTTCTGTCTCACTAAGTTTAGTTATATTCAGGCGTTTGTCTCCTAACTCTGCGCATCTGCCCCAAGCATGTTTCACACTCGTAGCTGAAACTTGTAATGAAACATAACGACACAGCCACGGCCCGAGATCGAGGCGTCCATTCAACGCCACGTATCAATGCTTTTGTCGGTAGGTAGAACCGGCAAGGAACTTACAGCACTCCTTACTCGCCGGACCAACTAGCTTCACTGGGTAGGAAAGAACAGGGGCAAAAACGGAAAGAAAAAGGAAAAGAACGAGAAAAGGACGGGAAGGGAAAGCAGAGTTTTGCGAAGCGCAAGAAAATTATTTCCGGATGTGGTTTCGCCCCATGGCTGGAAAGGCAGGCGCAAAACGCCTACCACAGATTGTCAAGTTTGTTCACAGTTAAGTCAATATTTGTGTCTAACGTGTAAATGTTTATATTGCAGGTTCACGAGGCTCCGATACATCCGATGCATCAAGGTAATGATGATAAACCTGTCTTATTATCACTTCATCAAATCAATTATTTGACTTATTGTGCTCGTTCGCTCATTATTAGCCTATTATTATTATACTTCAGTGCTTGATTTATGTCTAGTAATATTTGCATTGGTAGTAACGCAGAATTTGATAGAATTCAGGATTTAAAGTGTATGTCAACTTTGTGGCTGTTTTTTTCGGGGCCAAAATAATATCCCAAACTCGACGGTGGCTGCTAACCGGAAGAGCTTATGCAGCGTTCATCAATCAGCCTTCCCTGCTGGATTTAAAGGAAAAGAATCGTCAAAGCAACGGGAAAATACTGAAGGAAAAGGAAACGAAGAATGGGAAGAGAAAAGAGGAGAAGGACGGATGGAGAGAGGCGCGATAGGGTATGAGGAATTCGGTGTATAGACACTGTGGTAATGCCTGTGCCTGTTGCGTGTATGTCCACCACAGCGTGTTTTTTTTGCTGTCGTTTTGTCGTGCAGACTATTCTGACGGTTACGGTGGATCGACGCTGGGATACGTTGGTCCGGCAGGGCAAGGTCACGTCATGTACATCAGATGAATCACAATACCTCTCCCTCTCAAGTTCTCAACTCTGCCGAATGCGTTTACATCTGCAACTTCAACGCCTGTTTCAAACCACTAAACATTGTCCCGCGTTAGCAGGAGCATCTATACCGCTCCCATGAACCCTTAATTGGAGCAAATTTTTCTATACATCACCGTCCCTGTTTTCTCACACCCACCTCCTTTTCGCTTTCTTTCGCCTCCCCCTTACACTTTTTTCCGGGCCTTTCCCCTAAGTACGGCTGGGGGTTGAGGGAGCAAAAAACACATTTGGATGCATGCAGGTGGAGGTCCAAAATTGTGCCAACTCACCCCCTGAAGGGCTGAAAACCTACCGTGCTTTTATGATGGAGTAATTGCTCCCAGGTTTATATGCTGCAGACGTCGTTGCGCGCTCATGCTATACGGCCTTAAAAGATTCATCTGCTTCCAGTTGCCGTCCGCCTCTAGAAAAAAAAAACCTGCATCCGTAAAATTTTTATTGGACCTCAAAAATATTAGTGCAGTTTTTAGATTGCTTTCAAAGTTTTACTGAAAAATGTGCTCGATTCTAGTATGCTGTGCTGCAGTAAATTAGATTAAGTTCTCACGGGTACTATTTAGTGTGTCACTTTGTTTTTTTCAGTTGCTATGTAATATTACATGACATGTCATGATATGGAAATAAAAAATAAAAATCATTTTCCGCCCTCGTCCCTACTTTTCGCCGGCTGCAACCGAAAGCACAGGAATATTTTTGGTCTAACGCTATCGACGTGCTTCGGCCGCTATACCGTCCAATGCCATCTCGCTGTTTTTAAGTTTTTCATCACAAATAAGACGTCCCAGAAGTTTGAAACTGCGAATAAATGAGCATATGAAAATGCAAGGTCGGCTAAATTCGGGCGGTGAGAGAAGAACTTGTATGACAAATTGTTAACATTCGTGATGTCTTATGCTTTTATTGTATATGGCTTTTTCTGTATACGTGTATATATGTATAATTACCCGATATTTGTGTTTTTTCGCATTGACACGTGTGTAATACAATACGAATAAGATGTCCCAAGGCGTGTTATGCGCCGTAATATTGTATATTGCAGTGCTATTGTATATTTTGAAATGGTGTAGAGAAACCAAGTTCGGATGAGCTGATTTCGCGTTAGTGTAGAATATTCTCAGGCATATGCATGTGCTAAGTTATAACAGTGCTATATAGTCTGTTCGAATTAGGCTAGTAGATTTTCCTAACGCAGTTTTACGACGTCACACAGTGCCACAGATAGCAAATTAGGGGCCCATCTTCAGGGGTAGTGGGTTAAAACGTGAAATGCGGGGGGAGGGGTGTAAATATCAGATGCACATTTTCATAAGCAGTGGCGTCGTGGGACAGCTTTCGTAATTCCATTGCCTCTGAGGCCCAGTTTAATCGAACACCTTATAGTTATGGCATTCACGTTCTGATGTACAGGGTGAGCAAAACAACACCCACAAAATGCTTTGTCAGTGGCGTTGGCAAATGGGCCCGATTGACTTCGTTATTATTCTTTCTCATTCGCATTCTGAAATAAACTTGAGAAAAAACTGGAATAAAAATAACCCGTCTCAAATCTGAAATCTGTTGCCATAAAACGGCGTTCGTTTTCAATTATTCGATGAATTAAAAGATAGTGCAGTAGGTTACGTTAAATAGTTTGCAATCTGGTTAGAACAGTACCGTGCGTTATCTGTTTAGTTAAGCTTGCTATTATAGTGTCTCAAAAAACAGTCAAAATTATTTGTGTCATAACTTTGTCAAATTTATACCAATTTTGATAATTTTTGGCACAAAGATGGTCAAGAGACAGAATTATGTAAAGTGAACGCATTTACAACCTCACCTATTTTATGTCCACGCACTATCGTGTGAAACACTGGTGCTCCAGACTGTTACATTACGCAGTGATTATTTGCAAGATATTGCTGACATCTGCAGAACATCAATTCGATCATCAATTCGACAGAGGGCGCCACGTGATTTAATAATTTTGTGGTATTAAATATTTTACGGTGAAAATCAGCCAATAAAATAGCTGGCTGATGCGTTTCAAACACGTCTGTTGATGAGTAAATGTCGTTTAATCAGTCGATTATTGATTCCGCTATCACCCAGGGGCGTTGCATCTAAGCCACGCCCATGTATGCGGAACACACTTTGGGCATAATCTCTGATAACTTGCAAGCAAGTTGTTATAGAAACTTATAATTCTGGTAAATAGTTCACATTTTAGTTTACTGCATGCTTAATTTAGTCGTTACAACGTTAACTGGAGAAAACAACTCGATGTTATGCAACAATTTTGGGCATCGGTGTTTCACACGGTAGTGCGTTGACAAAAGTTAGGTGAGGTAGAAAATGAATGCACCTTACATATATCAATCGTCTTGGCCATTTGCGTGCCAAAAATTATTAAAGTTGGTAGAAATTTGACAAAGTTATGACAAAAACAGTTTTGACTTTTTTGAGACACGGTGTACGATACCGTTTGTATGACAGGGCTTCAAGCTGTTTTCTTTCCGAACGATTCTGTTTAGCTTTTCTATATTTCAGTCATTTTTGTTAATAAATATAGTAAACATGTTAAAAAAACAAGTACGTGCTGTTTTGTACTGTATGGAGTCGCAAAAACTACCAGACTCATGGCAGTAGAAATAACGTGCATTAAGTGTTCCATTCGCCCCAAAACGTTGGAATGTGACAGAACAGTAAAACTGAAAAAACAACGTTTAACCCAAAAACAAATCGCTGCTGGATGTAGTATTTTCTGCAGGCCACAAGCAGACGAATAAACTGCACGGTTTTACTGCAAACTGGTCAGGTTGTACAAAAGCTCTGGAATAAAATGTGACTAGGTGACATACGCACGCTAAAACAGAATACGTTACTAAACGTATATGATACGTGTCCTCGAACACGATGAAACATCGACGCTAATTATTGTCTGACAATGTGACGGTGCTGAGAGTCGAGCGGTCTGCAGGAAGCACTGATTTCAACTGGTGCTAGAGCAGAATAGTGTATCTAGGCGCCAGATGAGAACAGTACTCCACACAGTACCGAGAACAATGCGTCGTCATGGTTCAACTAGCCTACACTCTAGTTCGCACTGTCACGTCTACGTAACAACGACCAATTTAGCCCCTGTACTTCTAACAGTTTCTTTTCATGCGCTCTGCAGTGCAAGCTAAGTTGCAATCTAGGTGTACGCTAGATTTTTATGCGCGACAGACAGCACGTAGTGTTGAGCGCGTCTTAGCTATCGTAGAGACGTCCGTCTGGCGTCTGTACGTCACACCCCGCTGTCCTACCAAAACGGTGTACTTAACTGATGTCGAAATACTTAGCGGTAACTAACTGCTAGCAAAAAGTCTTGATTTTTATCAAGAACAAGACCAAGACATTACTTCTAGTCCTCGAGGTACCTCAGGACGAAAACCTTGGTCTACATCACTGAGACAATCAAAGACATCTGACGCATACAAGCACCATGCACGACAAGACTAGTGATTGCAATCCCCGGATTATAGGCCTACAGAATGGTCGTTATTTTAGCATTCCTAATACATTAATTCATAGAATGTAGTAGGTTCTTACGGAAGGTAGCCTACTAGAGATTGAGTTGAGTGTGACTGTCAAAATACAAATTATAGTGCACAGCAAGGAGGACTAGCGCGCATGAAATATTTTGTCCATTAGACCGCTAGAATTGTATCATTTAACGTATCATTTAACAGTCGAATAAGTACAATTTTAACGAACTTCTGTAATTCCGAAATCTCGGGATCGGGACGTCGCCAATCCCGGGATCGGCGAAAACGGACGAAATTCCGGGATTGCAATCCCCAGACACGTTGCAGAACAGTTGGGATCCAAGGCGCCTTCATGATAACTGCTGCTGTCACGCTGCTGCTACGACTGCAGTCGGGTTTAGCTAACTTGTGTCATAGATCGTCATTCAGTCGTTGCAGTAACACTGCAACATCGCACATATAGCAGTAGACACATCTTGACAGCTTCGCCCCATCTCTCTATCATGACGACTTGGTAGGTATAGGCCCTGTCGGTCACCCCAGACACAACAGTGCTGCACAAGTCTAAAAATAGCAAAAACCAAATACGATTAAAAACGACCCTGTTACGGTTTTTCAGCGTTTCTAGCGTACATACGATCTATCGCCGGAGCGGTCGCTACCTTTTCGTAATCACACGCAAGATCACATTTGAAAATCTGAAAGGAAGCGTTACGACTTTTTAAACTTAGGCGCACAGTGACTGTTTTTTTTGTATGTGCGCCATACAAATATCATGCTAGTACAAGCGTCCAAGAAGTTCGCGACTTATAGCGAAACTACCAACACGTTGGTCAGATAGTCGCGCGGCTGAGCAAGGCGTCACACGGCGTAAACTCGTCGTAGTCTTCATAGAACGCGAGTAAAGAGCGTCGCTTGTCCCCGACCCCCGTCCACTTCTAGCATTATTCACTATACACGACCACTGCAGCGCCATTGACGATTAGCTCGTCCTGCAGCGTCGTCCGTCATCTTTAAATATTAACATCCTTCAACCACATGAAATGCCGAGCAGCTGCACAAACTGCAACACCGTATATAGTATATGCCCAGTAACTGCATTTGCATCTCATTCTTATCGCTATCCTATCCTATCTATCTATGATCACAAACCAACTCAAGATCGTAAAGTATATGTAAACGTAAGACCTACCAGGCGATGCTGATTGTTTCCTCAGCCTTCAGACAGACACCAGCTTACACTGCCGCACCTCGGATACGGAACTTGTGCATCGAGCGGTGTGCCTGCTTACGCCCGCCCCTGCAGCTTTCGCTGGTGCTACGGAAGGATGGCCAGGCTGAGTTGACCTTGATGAACGCAAGCCTCGCAAACTGTTAGCCATCCATGTACTGAACGGCCCGGCGTACGTTCTATCCGTTGAAATTTTCCGTCAATTATGTAGATATAGCACTGCTGCACTAGTCCGCTGCCTGCACAGACAATGCCATCAACTTTGCATCGCTGAAATTTATCAATAATTTCGTCCCAAATGACTAAGTATACCATACAGCAATCATATCTTAGGCCTACCTGTGACGATCCGTCCTAATCCCGTGGCCCTATCATTTAAATAACCTGCAAGCACCGGCGTTACGAATAACCCGTGCAGGTATCACTGTAGTATCGTACACGACATGCATGACTATTTGTATCTGTATGTCAATGCGTGTCAGTCGTTATGAACTCGTCGACCTGTGAGACGCCTCAATTACACGAACAGTCGTCTCTCCACCGTCTAGTGAAGTGCAGATTTAAACTGCAACAACTACAATGACGTTCACAGTTTACGGTTCAGTGAGCAATCACAACTGCACGACAAAGCCAAGCACAAATTAGCAACCGCACCGTAGACGGCGAACAATGTAACAGGGCTGCAACTTATACATGACACATGAATGTTACAGACAACGTAACTGACAATGCACCCTGCTGAAGACAGTGTTACTAACGACTCTGTTATTACGTGCCAACGTTAGCACTAACGCAGTCTAGACTCTTATACGAACCTTTGTTCGAAGTGTTACTCGCCCCCTCTTGTTCCCTCGTCTATAGGAGGTCTATGAATGTACTGCACAGCAAACAGTATCCTATACGAGCTGCCTAACGCACAGATTCGCACATCAGGCGCTGGACAAATGCAGACAATGACGGACGTCGTTATAATGGCACTGACTCAATGTCGCTACATCGAGAAAGTTAGTTGACTTGCATGCCTAATGCGAACAATAATGCATACACAACGCATTATTGCAATATCCAAACCGCAAAAAAAAGATCATCGCCGTTGTTTTCAGTTCACCAGGGTGGTTAGTATGCGCCCAATGCTTGAACCTTATACAACAAGTAATTTAAGCAAAGCTCACGAGACGCGCGACAGCCTTAGCAGTTCCTATTCGCAGGTTGTCTTGATTTAGCTCTATCCATTTTGACGCAATTCACTCTTGAAATCTACGCCGCAGCCACAAATTGCAAAAAAGCACTAAAACCCCTATTTTAGAAATTCAAGGTCATTCAAGGTCATCGATGTTTACACCAATAAATAGCTTGTCACTATATTGCTTGTTATGATAAGCAGCATGTCTCTGCCGATCTGCAACCGTTTTCAAGCTACACGAGCCAATAGCGGTAAAATAACTACTTGTAGATTCTTAAAAATGTACGTTCTATGCTAAAAAAT
>Ga0209367_1006715_pt1 | contig 15907 bp, 6 predicted proteins | sample WorMetLIZISLAND2_FD_187412 | JGI IMG/M metagenome (GOLD analysis project Ga0209367, IMG submission 187412) | Marine gutless worms symbiont microbial communities from Max Planck institute for Marine Microbiology, Germany - Olavius geniculatus... ... | reverse complement strand
CAGGGATAATGAAGATTTACGCAAATTAGGCAAAGAATATTTAAATGCTTCACTATGCAAATTTGTCGTTTATTCTTTACAGCATTCTGAAACTTTTGACATATCACACGTCTTTCTACCACTAACCGTTGCTGAGTTATCAACACTCAAACAGTCCGGGTTTTTTGGCCCACCCTGTACGTCCTGGAGCAATAAATTACTGCATGTGGTCGACGTCCCCGTCAAGACAATGGTGTCTATTGGCTCAATGTATGCACGATGATGTCTGCACGCACATCCGATACATTGTATCCGGCTTCGCTAGCATCCACTGTACGACAGTCAGCGAGCAATGACGACTACGAGAGAGAAAGAATGATTAAAATCAGCTGCGGAAACCGTCACTATTTATAGACTAAAGACATCGTCATCATCGTCATCTTCTTTATCGCGGAGTTAGAAAGCTGCAACCCCACATTATGAAGCGAGAGTTACTCTGTCACTACTAATGTGTTTCCACCCCCTAAATTCGAACATGTTTATGAAATTCGACGGCATTGGAATAAAAATAAATAGGCCTACCGGGTCTGAAAATGCATAGCTATATATACCAGTGAATAACAGTGCTTATAGTAAAACGGTAAGTTTAAAAGTGCAGAAAAGTCAAAAAAGAAAAACATAATTGCATCAAATAAAAGCCAAAGTTTATGCCAGTATTCAGCTATACTATCTGCAGACTCCTTTCAGAGCCCCCAGCTTTAGATACTGCAAAGTTGCGCCCCTGATCATTCATTGGTCACCATCGTCACGATGAGCGAAATACTCAGCTGCAAATAGCCTACAATAGCCGATTTCGTATCCGCAACGTAAATAAACAACATCGAGCCTATTAGCCAAACATTAACGTCATCCAGGAGCTTTCTCAATTCAATTAACACCATCAGGAATTACCGCAAATTGCTGCTGTATCCGGTTACGTCAGTTGCTCGGATACATTTTCAAGAACAGTAAAAGTGTTCGAAAATGTTAGGCACGTTCTTTGATGGCGATGTTTCAGTATAAAAAATGAAAACGAACGTTATGCTTTCAAATTATGGATGCCTTCTAGCTTGTGATGCTATAGTTGATAGAGTCAAATAATTCTGGAAAAAAAGAATAATTCTGGAAAAGTGGGCACCCAGATCTTGAGTTTCCAAATTCACCGATTTGACCAGTACATCGATGACGGTTTGCAATTATTTAAGCTAAACACACACGATGCTATAAATGATAGTGACATCTTGACATGTTATAGAGGATAGGCTAAATCAAACCCACTTGCACATGCCAAAAATTGGTCTTAAAGCATGTGCGCTAATAATTCGGACAGGAATTATTCGATCAGATGTGAGAATTAAACTCTGCAGACGTGCAGTGATCATTCAGCTAAGCAGTGCACGCACGGTGGGTGTTACCGCTAAGCCAGTGGGACAAGTGCGCTTTTCGTCCTCGCGGGACCAAAAATGAACACATTGCTTGTTTGATTTTCGGCTGGCGTCAAAAGGTATTGGATTGTCTGCTGGCTGCATCGCGCAACCACGGACACCCACAGACACGTACAAGGCGCCTCACATCTTGGCAAAGACAAGTGGATAAGTAACTGAATCAGAAGTGTGAATCTAACAGAGGAAAGGAGTCTAATTCCTCTTACCCTGTTAGTTTCCCACTTCTGACTAAAAAGTGAAGAGGACATAGAAGCTTTGCAAGTTTGCATCCCTAGACATTTTTGTGCAGGAAAACATAGTGATAGCTTAAACTGGAAATGATAAGACCATGAGAATCAGATATCAGAACAAGATCGAAAGCTTAAAATTTGGCTTTAAGGCCAACGTTAGTTTAACATCCCTGACTTAGAACGACTTTTGCATGTAAAAATTATTGGACAAGGAGTTACAAATGCAAAAACATGCACGATTAGTTTTATGACACAGATTCGTTTTTTCCCGTCAATACGTGGAAGGTCGTTTAACTTGGTGGCTTGTAGAACTGCAGTGTGCACGGGAGTGAAAAGACCCGGTGGACAAATAAACAAACAGTCGACAGACATTAACACAAGAGAGAGCAGACAGACAAGAGAGAATGACAGGCAGCTAATGTGACTCACGTCAAATATAGCAGCTGCAATCAATTTAACAGCGTAGGCCTATAACAAGCTTATACAAGTGCAAGCAGCTACGAACAGTCTGCAAGTCCGCATACGCTGCAATTCAGTATTACTCGGCGGTTAAACAGCAGCATTGGGTGATCAGGTGTGGCAATTCAGTGAAAGTGACTGTTATATACCGTATCTATACGCGAGGTGTTGGCATTATGGCATAAGAAAGTTGACTGACCCTAGTATCGATTTGTGGATATGCGGCCGCTCGCCTATAGTAGGCCTATACCTACAGTGTACGTTGTTTGGTCCATTTCGTCACATTCATTATGTGCCCGAGTGAGCCGGATGAAACAGAATTCCACCCACACTGCCCATGTGATGACTACGCATATGCCCTTAACACAGTCGTCAGTAGACTGTTATTAGTGTCAATAATAATAATAATAATGAAAGTGCGCCATTATTCGTCACAATTAATGCCAATCGATGAAGTGACAGTGGTCAATGGGTCACTCATGTATACAGACAGGCGTCCGCAAGTATCAGGGGTCAACGCAATCTTCACGATTGTTTCACAAAAAGCCATCCCCTTTCTTTCTTTCATAACTCAGTCAAATGGCGATATATTTTCACACACGTTTTAGCAGCTGGTATACTACAGGAATACCGTATTTATACCGCATATAAAAAATTGCGTAAAATATTGAGAATGTAGGCTACGACGTCAAGTCTCGTTTAACGCTATGGGGTTATATTATTATGTTTATTATTATGTTTACTATTTTGTATAACTTATCTTCGGCAGAGAGTGGACAACAATTAGGAACAAATTGCTCCTGCCAATTCTGGAAAAAGAACACTCCATTCGGTGTAAAACTCAATAGCAGACGAATGGCGGCGGGGATATTCGTTATTGCGACAATCTGCCATACACACAATGTTGGAAAGAAATCGATATGAATAAACAACATAAATCGCTGTCAATTCACGGCCACAAATTCCCACAATTCAACTGCCGCGCATGTTCGGCGAACATTCCTTCACCGGCAGCAATTCTGTGCACAGAGTTAATATTTATACACTAGATTGGGTCCAATAGATCTGTCGTGTGACGTCAGTGATGACGTGCAATCAGTTGCTATAGCGACGGACGGTACGTCGGTGATGCATTGCACAGTGCCCTACAGTGTGCCTTGCGTTCACCAAGAAAGCCTCATTAACGTTTTCGATAAATAACGTGTCTTAGTTTGAAACAAGCAAATTAAGATTTCGCCTGGGCCTGTACTGTAAACGCTAAGAATACGTCATAAAAAGTTACTTATTTCGAATTTGAATTAAAAGTTCACTTTTGCGCTTACTGAATGGAACGTTCGCGATAATTTTGTTTAAAACGACTTCTTAATTTTCGACTCAATACAGACAGACAGACAGACAGACGGACGAGCAAAACCCGTATTGCTGCCTGTTACGACGATCGCGTGATAATAATTGGAACATTGCTGAAAAGCAAAATACTAGACCGTGTTGCCAATTACCTCTAATGCATTAGGCCTACAATGCAATTGCAGAGGCACGTACAAAGCGACAAAAATGAACTAAACTGAACTAAAATGCCTGTTCAGTTGCACTGCACGGATTGTACTGAGCGAAGCGAGCAAACTGGTGGTTCAGTTCATTCATCCAAATTCATTTCTGTCGCTTTGAATACGCCTTTAAGCAAGTCCGTCTGTCTCTCTCGTGCGCTCACGGTCTAAGCTTATACATCGTGGGCCATAAAAAACGTGCTATTATATTTTTGTCCATATCTTCACCAATTATTGACCAATTTTCAAAATTCTTTCACTGTCACACTCTGCAGACAATTTGCAATAATGTTATTATATATATCCCACCACACGGTAAAGGCGTTTCTACACTACCTTGTGAAATGTAAATGTAAGCAAAAACTAACGATAATAACAAATATTTAGGTAAATAAAGCAAGAAATTTGAGCTAATGCTCACGAGACGCGCGAAAGCCTATAGCAGTTCCGGTTCAGTAGTTTAGCTGAAAATTTGGGTGTTCACGTTAAGTTAATATACAAATACCAAATTCTCCATCTGGATCGCATAACGATAGTTACGTGGCGCCACCTTGTGAATTATATAGACTTATATCGCAGCCCCAAATCGCCAAAAATCTATCAAAAACCCTATTTTGGTGTTCAAGGTCATTTAAGGTTATTGATCTCGGTGGCAATCGAAAACCAGTGTATGACTTCCTATTAATGATTAATAGTAACCTAGGCCCTATCTCGTTCCACCCGTGTGACGGACGGACGGACGGACGGACAGACGGACAGACAGACAGACAGATGGACGAACAGAACTGCGATGGCTAAGACGCGATGAAAACAGTAGCTGCTTATTTCGCTCGTAAAAATATAACAAGTCAATCAATGCAATCAATCATCGTTAGTTAGTTACTGAGATACAGCGACTTATCGGCCAAAAATCGCAAATTTTGCCCACCCCCTCTTATTTAGCGCCCTCGTTCGGAGTGACCCCTTTCGAATTTATGAAAAAACTTTACGGTTCCTGAAACTAGAGTTTTCCAGGCAGCCGATGGTGAAGAGTTGGTAATTCTAGCTTGCACCTTTTTTGACTGATCCACCCGTGTGACAGACAGTCAGACAGACAGACAGAATTGCGATGGCTAAGACGCGCTGAAAGCAGTGGCTCTTTCGCGCGTAAAAACGCTTCAAATCAACATTGCGATGAATGATTCGTATGACACTATAGGCTGTGTTATACGCACACAGTCTAGTGTCATACAGACCATTCACTGCATTGTTGTTCTGAAGTGTTTTTTTTAAATTTTACCGAAATGTTTTTGTTAATATCGTTATGTATGCATATTTCATTGATATTTCACAAGGTAGTGTAAATACGCATTTATGGTGTGGTGGGATCTATAATAATCATATTATCGCAAATTGTCTGCAGACTGTGACAGTGAAAGAATTTTGAAAATCGGTCAATCATTGGCGAAGATATGGACAAAAGTAAAGTGGCACGTTTTTGGCCCACCCTGTAGAGATCATAACCAACGGCGTCGTGGGTTAAAAACCAGAGGAGGAATATTGCCCGGTCTCTCCCTGCTGTGCAACGCCACTGGTGATGAACTAGCTGCTGAACAAAAGCTTCAAAAGGGGTCGAAACACGTCGACCATCTCTCATGGTCCGAAGACAAAATAGTACGTAGGAGACTGACAGGCGTTTACTTACAGACAGCGGCTGCTGCTGCTGACTGCTAATGTCCTGCTCAAGTCCGGTGACAGACTGTAGAGTGCGGATCGTTAATTCCGCGCTCCGTGTCACGCCGCAATTTCTTTGCAAGATCCGCTAGTAAGTATAGTAGATCGCCATACTTTGCTTCGTAATGTTCAGTCTTTCTGCAAATCGGCATAAAATCCGATGATTAGAGATTACGGCCAAGTTCCACCAGATCAGTCATAGATCTGGCAGAATATGACGTCCGTGACATCTCCCACTTGTCAGGTGTAACCTTAGTAAATGTCAAAGTAAACATCTTTGATTCACCTTCGGTCAGGGGCGGCCCGCCGTCGCAAAGGTCCGCCATCAATTTAATTACGGTTAGGGTTAGGATAGCGGCCCTTTGCAATGGCGGACCAAAAAACCTTTTGGTCTGGATGGACAACAAATAACAACAAAATATGCGGACCGTGGCGGACTTCGGTCTGCTAGTGGATAACTGTTTCAGCGCCAGATAATTGCATGACGGCGTTGCCGGGATACAATAATGACGTCACCGCGACGTCATGATGACGTCATCATCGCTAGCACTGTACGTCATGCACACAAATCAGCAGCGCAGATAGAGTTCTGTTGCGATGTTCACGTAGGCTAAAGCAAGTAAGGTTACTGTCTGTAAACCCCCCTTGGAGTATTTGATTATCCTTGAGACGCCTATTAAGAACTGTGTTCTTTTGTCCCGAAGCGAGCCACAAGCAGGTTTAACGATCAAAGATTAGTCACGACAGGGCATCAGAACTCAGAAGTGCTGAAAATAGCGAAAACGATAGCATACGAAAGACAGAAATGATGACACAAAAATAACTTTAAATGCCTTAATAAATATGTGGCTATAACTACTGTGCAAAAAATCTCAAGTTTGATGGAGATTTGAACTGTTTAGAACATGAAACATCACTGGAGAATGTGTAACTCAAAGATTCGATATAAGCACAACTGAAAAAAAAATATAAAAAAAATTCTGTAAACGGAGTCATCAACGTCATGCAACGATACTCATTTGGCCGAGAAGATGAAAGTTTAACAGGCCGCATTACAAGTCTTGCCCGCTTGTCCGTCCGTCCAGTACGGGCTTCTAACTCGAAAACCAAAAAAAGTGTAGAAGAACCAAAATGAAAGCGTTGTGTCCCTAACCGGTGTGCAAAGTATCAGTTTTAAAGGTCAAAGGTCTAAGTCATCGGACGTCACAGACATCCAGAAAATGACGCGCATATTGCGTAAATGTTTACTTACGGCTAGCGAATCGCGCGCTGGTCGCCCAGCGTTAGCGCCCCCACTGCACACTGTGTACGTGCAGTGGGTGCGTACGACCCTCGACCAAATATCGACCACTGAGGGACGGCCGTATACATGTCGGCACGAGTATGAACAACAGCTGCATCATACATTCCCTGACGACGACGAATAAACTCCGTACGGTATGCAAATAAAGTTTCAACACGTGAGGAAAAAACGAGCATGATACTTACAGTAGAATATTATAATCATGCGATTCCGATAACTTCTTGAAACCCAGATTCTTTCAGGACTTCGTACGACTACGTAGTACGAACTACGAAGACTTATTAACGGGTACTGGATGATCGACGCTATCAGTCTACCTAGCGACCGGACACAAAACTACGACAGACTGTGCAAGCGTTTAGTCGCGCGCCGCTGAACGAATGCGTCGAAACGAGCAAATTGCCAACACACATACGGTCCAGCAAGCAATCTAGCGAGCGCGCACTTGCTGCGCTGACTCTGCAGTCATACGCTAGGTGGCACGCATACGGCAGCGTTTGAAATTTACGTCCGATCAGATAGTTAACTAGTTAACTGTCACGAGTAACGGTGAAAGCGTAAAATTTAACATTTATTGGCTCTCGACGTTGCAAGATATAAGCGACCCTTATCCACCCTTACCCTTATCTGTATCGAACTTTGTCAGCCTGCATGCGTTTCTGTCTGTCCGCAGCTGCGGTATCGCAGCGGTCGCAAGCCACATCGCCTACCGTCTCGTTTTCGTTTTAGCAGACATTTTGGAATTAGGCCTACTGCAGGTGTAAGTTGACAAAAAAAACTAAACTTTCTGGAACTGCTGCAGCAGTATATTTTACGGCCCGACTGTGTCACAGCACTGAAGGACGGTGTGTCATTATTATGAGAGGGACTTAATAAAAGCAACAAAAATCAACTATAATGTTTTTCGTTTAAAATTTTTGTCGTGTGCTTAAAAGGATGAATCTATAAAGAAGCACAAACTGCGCATTTTTTAAAGAAATAAGTTGAAAAGAAAATCTTAGAAAACGTATGAAAACGATTCATTATATTGGATCAAATATTTTATTGTGACTAATAAAAGCAACAAAAATTAGAAATTTTGTCACAGTTGTAACGCTTTATGATGCAGTAACACTTTACTAATTATTACCCAGTTTTTTGTTTGTTAAAATATATTTTTTAAATTTTTTGTAGCAATATTAATGGTCAACGTGTGGTCAAGTCGGTTGGATCAAAATGCTAAACGCGACGTCGCTTGACAGGCGTTTGTCAAACTGATGAACGATTCGCAAACTGTCAGCAATAAATAGTAGCAGGACAGTCACTTCAAATAAACCAGCGCTATTCTAATTCGTGTTGTTTCATTAACGAACCATTGCGTGAATTGTTGTTAAAAGTACACTTTATACGGGGTTCCTTAGCGTTATGCAAAGACATTTTTCAATCGAGAAATAAAGCAATCATTTCACGATCATCGCACCACTATTAAACGATTCGCTGCGTTAAAACATAAATGAAAAATGTTGGGTTTAATCTGCTTGTAGACCTAATGTATAGTAGTGTTCTCTCGCTCCGACTATTGAAAGATGTGCCAAGAAAAAACGGAGGACATTATTAATCTTGGAACATAACATAGGCCTATAGCTAATTTGCAACTTTAGTTACAGCAATCCGAGATAAACGTTTATTATGTGAAATCTTATGCTATAGATTAAACATGGTGCATTAGAAACCCGAAGCCTATTCATCACCAGCGTAGCGTGTGACGTCACCTGCAAGCACGATTGTTACAAACACTAATAATTCGAATAAGCACATCGCGCGGCCCGTTCGTTACGACATTATAGGGCGCTCAACTGAACATTAATGCTCTCTGTGACTCTAGATGCATAAAGGCGGTCCAGTTTTCTATGCGGTCCAGTAAAAGCATCGTGTGTAATGTCGTTGGTTGGTTTGACTCGTCGCAAGTTCTCCCTAGAGCGGTCTAACTCATACGTGTGACCGTCGAGTGATACGGCAATACGCTCTGACGACATGACGAGCTGCTTGTTTTCGTATAGAAATTGAATGTAGCATCCGTTAGAAGCGCAATTCCATCACTTAGATTTGTTGTCGCTTGTCGCGCAGCATGTTGTAGCCTACAACAAATTCAGGACAAATCGAATTGACTGGAGTTTGGACTTTGAGCGAGGCTTCAATCTTCTGATCTACCACGTGACCAGAGAGTGAAGCACGATATTTATTAGGCCTATGCCCATTATATGTAAGCGCACCACGATCTGAAAATCGTGTTTCTCAGTAGACTAAGCTTATTGCAGATCGGGCGCAAATGGACGATGCTTAGGTTAAAAATATTCCTGTGCTTCCGGTTCCCGTTGGTCCCTAAAATCTATGTTACTGAAATATTTAGTTTGCTTTCGAAATTTTAGTGAAAAAAACCTGTTCGCATTTATTTTGTTACGCTGCAGTATATTCACTTGAGTTTAGTGATTTATTAGTTTTTAGTAGTCGTTGTGTACACTGTACGTCATAAAATAAACAAAAAAAATACAAATACATGTATTACTTTTTCTCCAAACCGCAACCGGAAGTATAGAGATTTTTACGCTTTAGCCTACCGTCTAGCTAACTTTTATATCGAGATACGTAAGGCCAATTCTGTCTTTCTTTGGATCTGTACTACACTGTGTCTCAAAAAAATATCCCCGACATTTTTGACTTATATGTAACTTGAAAATCATTTATCAGATTTTAACAATTTTCGGTACAAATATTCCTGACACAACTTGCCATCAAATACCCTTTCAGTTTTTCACCTCAGCTAATGTATGCTTTTGCACTACCTAGGGAAAGCAGATCAAGCGAAATATGTGTTAAAATGAAAGAAAACCTGAAAAACATCCCTAACATTATCGATCGTGTCTTAAATAAAAATTAGCAGATTTTAATAATACTTGACAAAAAAATTTTCAACACAACTGGCTATTAAATAACTGTTTTACTTTTTACCTCACCCAACGTCTGCTTTTGCACTACCTGGGGAAATCAGACCAGGCATAATATGTGTTAAAATGAATGAAAAAACCAATAAATTTTATCTATTCTAATTTGTGGGTCCCAATAACCGGTCCATTACAAGGTTTGATTGTCTTGCAGCAGTGTGTCTACCAGATGAAGTTTAGGAACGTTTGCGAAGTCAAGAAGTGACTGGTAGAGCCTGGATTGGTTTGGAGCCGAACAGTCGCAACTGCTACTCAGCCACAGTGTCAGAAATCGTGAACAAAATGTGTTACGTTAACACGCGTTACGTTAATTAAGCAATCACATCGCATTACAATAAAAAGTGATATTTTGCTGGTTGTGCTCTTCCTAGGTAGTGCAGAAACCAACGTTGGGTGAGATGGGAAACTGAATGATCGTTTGATGGCAAGTTGTGTCAGAAATATTTGCACCAAAAATTATCAAAATCTGATAATTGGTTTTTAAGTTACAGTCGAAAATGTCGGAAATACTTTTTTGAAGCACAGTGTAGAATGACGCCTTGGTCAATTAATTTCGATGAAGTTGCAACAAAAACACAGTGATTTTCTTGGCCACCTTGTAGACAGATGATAGTACAATATTGCTACGTTATCGCATTAATTCACTTCCATCAAAATTGGAAATTTAGGTTTCTGTGGGTGTTTTACATTGCATCCGTTGTTTTTAGCAGTCAGGGATAGCCTCTCCCAACATCATTTTTTATAAGGTGGTCAGGTTTAGATTGTGATTGAACCTGCTTAGTCATCGGTGCACTTTGAAGAAACCTAGCACAAAATTTTCTCCATAAGAACCATGGACCAGGCCCTTCGATCGTCCGTGCGTATTCATCTCACTACGATCGACAATCTAGACGGACGCACGACGTCAGTTCGATGTATAGCATTTTCAGCATCGAGTGTAAACTAAGCTTATGCAGGACGTGAGCCCGTAATTATTGTATGCAGCAGCAGGACTGACGGTGACACGGGACGCTTAGCGTTAGTGAGTGACGGATGATGCCAAAAGGTCGTCCGTCCGGCAGGTCATCGGCAATTCATGGTGCTTCTACGAGATGTCCAACGGCAATCCACCCAGCGTCCCAGTCACCCAGCGGCTCAGCGAGCGATCGGAACCTGCGATTAGGGGCTGCAGCGAATGGACGACTGACGGACTCCCGTGAAGACGATTTGGAATGCTAATCAACGCGCCGTCGAACGGTTACTTGCTACCGGTCCGATACACTCCGGGCGTCAGCTACACGAGGAACAGGCGATGTGCGGATTTTTGGGGTTGGTTCGGCCGGACTTGAGATGCTACATCCTTAAAGTACGTTCGAAACTGACGAACAAACTACTGTATGCGAATTAGTCTTTTTCAGTAAGAAAATTGAAAAGAGGATATTTTGAGATTTTCGACAGCACTCCACATTTCTGCTAAAAGTTGCGGAGACGGAGAAACGGATTTGCGGGAAAAAAACGAGTAATCTACGCGTGATGACGTGCATGAAAATAAGAGCACGATCGTCTTGAATCTCCTGCAGTCTTTTCATTATGTTGTGTAGTCAGCCTTTAAGTTCAAATTCACTGCTTGTAAGAGTTCAAGATAAACGTTCATTATGCAATCAATATTTTTTTATTGTTGTCTTATGAACATATAGGCCTAAGGTCGGACCGTCGGGGACATGACGATGAAATTTGGCGTTGCCATTAACTTACCAAGTGTTTGGCTGGCTGTGGGTATGATGCCCTAGATACTGTCGTGGGATGATGATAGGCCCACGGATACGTCGACAGGAGATAGGCGAGAGGGGCGAAACGCCGGCAAGTCGTCCATAACGACGTCATAATGACAGCCTGCCATATGATACTGGACACCCTGCACGTGACCGCTGACGTCACTGGTCAGCAACGATGGTCAGCTATCTCGAACACGCAGTATATCGCACATAAAGCTGAACGGTCGATAGCGTTTCACAATCGCATGCATTTGCATCCCATTCGTACGCTCGCGCGTCCATGTACGATAGAATAAAACAAGAAATTTGAGCTAATGCTCACGAGACGCGCGAAAGCCTATAGCAGTTTCGGTTCAGTAGTTTAGCTGAAAATTGGGGTATTTACGCTAAATTAATATAAAAATACCAAATTCTCTATCTGTATCGCATATAACGATAGTAGCGTGGTGCCACCTTGTGAATGATATAGACTTGTATTGCTGCCCGAAATCGCCAAAAAGTCCACAAAACCCCCTATTTTGGCGTTCAAGGTCATTCAAGGTCATTAAATTTGGCGCCAATTGAGAGCCAGTGTACGACATCCTATTAGCGATTAATAGTAACCTAGGCCCTATCTCGCACCGTTTCTGAGATACAGCGATTTATTGGCCAAAAATCGCAAATTTTGACTACCGCCTTCTCATTTAGCGCCTTCTTTCGCGGTGACCCCCTTAGAATTAATGGAAAAACTTTACGGTTCCTGAAACTAGTGTCCCAATTCCAGGCAGCCGACGGTGAAGATTTGGTGATCCTAGCTTGCACCGTTTTTGACTGATCCACCCGTGTGACAGACAGACAGACGGACGGACAGACGGACAGAATTGCGATGGCTAAGACGCGCTGAAAGCAGTAGCTGCTTTCGCGCGTAATAAACTAAAGTAGGCTAAAGAACAGCTATAAAACAGCACATTTTGACAATGAAAATCGGTTAATTATTTTACATTAATCGTATTCATTTTAAGGTCGTACGTCGACGAAGTGAAACGACGCATCAACAGTAAGCGATTGGCCGCTCTGAGTCACGCGGTTATTGAACATGCTGTTGGCGAGTGGCGTCAACGTCTATGTCCTTGCGTTCGTGCTGTAGGTGGACATTTTGACTAAATGCTGTAATAAAGATGTGATGTGACGCGTGTGACTTGAACTGACTTCTTACTTCTTGCGAGACAGTAGTTGCCAGTGTTTCTCGCAATTCAGTTAGCCTAATCATTCTATAGGCCTATATCTAAGCCGACACATTGTTGTGAATGGCCAAACTACGACTTTTGCATTTTACAAGGTAGTGTAGCAACAGTATAGAAGTAAGATGCGCAAAACTGTAGTGATTTATGTCTTTTTATGATGTTGCATTCTAAACTTATTAAAATCGGCCAATGTTTCATGGATTTATTCAGAAAATAAAAGTGACGCAGTTTTGTTTTGAGGCATGGTGTAGATTAGAACAGTTTTTTTTCAGTAAAACTTTGGAAGCAAACTAAAGGTTGCACCAATATGAGGTTTATAAGAGACCGTGGTAAACGAAATACACAGGAATTTTTAGGCCTCAGGACTCCTGCAGTTAACCTTTGATCTTTTGAACTGAAATTTTGCACACTTGTTAGTCCTGCCCTGGGAAAGTTTCAGGCCAATGTTGGTTTTTTTGTTTTCCGGTCAAAAGCACGTGTGGAACTAACTAACTGGCAAACGGACAGACGGACGTAGGCCTAATGGCAACGCGAGACCCGTATAATACGGCCAGAACGGCCGCACAATAAACCTGCGCTTTAGTGTTTTACTGTTTGCAGCATGCGACATCTTCTTGCAGTGATGTTATTCCATTCGCCAGATGGCGAAAGCAGTTGGCTATCATGCAAACGGCTGTATTTCCATTGGCCGACCGTAGGGCCTACGCTAGGTCAAGCTTGTGTACGATGTGTTGATGACGAGTTCCTATAGGCTGTCAATAATTACCATGTCTTTTCCTGCAGCGATTTAGCAGCAATTTTGAATGCAAAGTTTTTATACATGCAGCCATCACCCACGTACGCCGAATTACTGTATTACAATGATTTTCAACCGGGATTCCGCGGAACCCAAGGCCTGTTCCGCGATAGGGGTTCCGCAATGGCCAGTAAAAAATAACCTACCGTGCGAAATTACGCCAAACAATGTCGTAGAAATACTCAGCATCAATTTTTTGTTCTAAATTGCGTTTCTAACCTACTGTTTTGACTGTTGAATCATTTTTGTGCTTAGTATCTTGGCATAGGCTATTTGCATTTGAGGCCTATATTATAAACACAGCATAATTATATAACCAAATGTCAAATTTTGTTTACCCCCCCCTCTCATTTAGCGCCCTCGTTCGGGGTGACCCCCTTCGAATTTATGGAAAAGCTTTACGGTTCCTGAAACTAGAGACTTCCGGGCAGCCGATGGTGAAGATTTGGTGATCCTAGCTTGCACCGTTTTTGCCTGATCCACCCGTGTGACAGACAGACAGACGGACGGACAGAATTGCGATGGCTAAGACGCGCTGAAAGGACTTGCACATCGAAAACGGCAAAAACTACAAAATTACAAAAAGTGATATTATTCAGCAGCACATTGACACACAGTCAGTGTGATGCGGGAAATATCACTTTTTACGCTCGAAAGCAGCTACTATTTCAGCGCGTCTTAGCCATCGCAATTCTGTTCGTCCGTCCGTCTGTCCGTCCGTCTGTCACACGGGTGGATCAGTCAAAAACGGTGCAAGCTAGGATTACCAAATTTTCATCATCGGCACCCCGGAAGATTCTAGTTTCAGAAACCGTAAAGCTTTTCCATAAATTTGAAGAGGGTCACCCCGAACGAGGGCGCTAAAGGGAGGGGTGGGCAAAATTTGCGATTTTTGGCCAATAAGTCGCTGTATCTCAGTAACAGTGCGAGATAGGGCCTAGGTTATTATTATAATCACTAATAGAAAGTTACACTGGCTCTCGATTGGCGTCGAATTTAATGACCTTGAATTACCTTGAACGCCAAAATAGGTGGTTTATGTTTTATGGCGATTTCGGGCTGCGACACAAGTCTATATTATTCACAAAATGGCACCACGAAACTATCGTTATGCAATCCAGATACAGAATTTGATATTTGTATATTAACTTAGCGTGAACACCACAGTTTTTAGCTAAACTATTGAACCGGAACTACTATGGGCTTTTGCGCGTCTCGTGAGCATTAGCTCAAATTTCTTGTTGTAATTGTTGCTGTTTTGTGTTTTCGATGTGCAAGTCCTTAATTGTCGCCGTTAACAAGTGTATAAACTTATGTTTGTACATTTGTTTAGGCTAATGCGCAAAACAAATTTTGCTACTTTGTAGGCTACACGTTTCCGACTCCGCACGTTATTCTCAGAAGAATCATCTCACCTGGCCATGGCCAAGCTCGACTCCACAAATCCATAGTTTTTCTTACTATATTATAGTACAAGAATTTTAGTGTTTATAATGAAGATTATGCGCGTGTGCATGTGTGTAATTTGCCCAATCAAAGTTAAAACCTCCAGGAAGTACCGCGATATTTTGTATTTCATGAATATCGCAGTCACACTTCTCTAGCTTCAGAGCATGCTTCAGAGCTGTGATAGAATGAGTCGGCACAAAACCGGTCGACACAGTGCTGTTTTCAGTGTCATTCGTGCCCGGCGCCGGTGACAGCGTTGGCTTGGCAAAGGCGCTGTACATGTCGTTTTGTTGTGTTTATTTGATGGCGTAAATTGTGCTGTATTTTCACGTATCTGTTGCAGTTTGTGTGCCCGCCGGTGCTAAAAGCGAGCACCGTTAATCGAGAATGTCTCTGAGATGAACCGCTTTCTGCGGGTCGTTGTCTTCGTCAGTAAAGGGTTCAGTGTCGCATATGTTTTGATTGTGTTCGGCGTTGCGATCGAATAGGCTGCTTGACAGTCGTGTGTACATTTGGCGTAGATCGCCGCTAGTTCGCACAGCACCAAGTCGACAGTCTTAGTGTCACGGCGGAACGCATATCGACAGTCGACAACTGTCGTCGACAACGAAGTACAGGTATGTGTGGCTGATTGCGCTACAGGTAAAAAGCGGATTTGCGGATGTTGCAGGGCACGGATCAAATGCGGACCTGCGGACTTGCGGACCTGCGGACCGACCAACGAGTAAACTGCGGACCAAACCTGCGGACCAGGTCCGCAGTTTACCCGTTGGTCCGTCCTCAGGTCCACATTATCTATACGTTAATTCTATTTTCAGTTTGACGAACTGATAGAAGCAACGCAAAATGGGTATGGGTAATTTGCGGAATGCGGAAAGTAATTTGCGGAACGAAATCTGCGGAATGAAGATGATTGGTTGACGGGCATGATCACGTGATCAGCCCGATTCCGCAAATTACTGCCTACCTTCCGAGCTTGACGTGGTGGT
>Ga0209367_1006714_pt1 | contig 15908 bp, 9 predicted proteins | sample WorMetLIZISLAND2_FD_187412 | JGI IMG/M metagenome (GOLD analysis project Ga0209367, IMG submission 187412) | Marine gutless worms symbiont microbial communities from Max Planck institute for Marine Microbiology, Germany - Olavius geniculatus... ... | reverse complement strand
ATTGATATCTTTATGTGTTGCCTGTTCTCCGAGACCACTGTAGCTTTGACAGTGTTTGTTTTGCTAGGTAATGTGGTCACACAATAAAGGTGCGGTGGGTGGAAGAACTTCACGTTTACGCGCCATGAATTTCTGCTTGTAACAGTAAAAGAATGGTTAAAATCGGTGATGAATTACCGAAATTATCCCAAAAATAAAACTGGGTATCCGTTTTTTTTGGACCACCCTGTATAGTGGCCACTGTGTGGAACGTAAGCTCGCCCCAGATGTATGGTATGGTTCCAGTGAAAAGTGATCTAGATGTGAAAGCACTTGGCATTTTGCTTGAAGTGAAGGAACCTTATGAGATCGATTTAACCGTTCCGATCACATTTCTGAATGGTGCCATCACTAATTAAGTGGTTGGTACTATTGGCAATTGTGTTCCGTATGTGTTCGTTCGTTATTCTGTACATTTCCCGTACTGCATTTATTTCCACCACACTGTGGACATTGTCAGTGTTTTGTTGATGTAAATCGGTTTGTGTTTACATGTTCGTGTTATCTATTTTATTAATTTATTGTCCAATGCATGATGTAATGACGATTGTTCATAATCGTGTGCATTTCATTGACCGCATGGAATTCTGCAGATGATGACTGTGTAAGCGAGTGATCAATTTAGTGTTGTGTATACATCAGAGGTTGTTCGACTGACTGTGGTCGGTTCAGAATACTTACATTGTCGACCATTGTTATCATTGTATCATGATCACTAGTTATCCGTGTGTGTGTCCATCAGGTTTGTTTCAGTATTTCTCACCAGCTGGTATTTATAATAGGTGCCTGCAGCAAGCATGCCTCAGCCCTTAGGTTTGTTGCCAGTACGTTGGCATTACCATTTTCAAATGTCTTTTTTTCCTGCCCATTACAGTGTGACATTTTCGTCTATCTTTGTACCACTATCCGAGAGTTAAAGCAGTATATACAGGGTGGGCCAAAAAAAACGGACCTGTTTGAGCGTTGATAACTCAGCGATGGTTGCCAGTATAAAGGCGTGTGATATGTCAAAAGTTTTAGAATGTTCTAGACAAAAAAAGCCAAACTTGCATAGCAAATCATTTAAATATTCTTTGCCGAATTTGCATAAATCTTCATTACCCCTGAAATTAGGCATTTGCTTGCACTCCCATGTGCCGAAGTTCACTGAACTCAAAAATCACTGCCAAAAAGTCCAGGTTTAAATTCTGTGAATTATGCAGTGTGGGGGCATTGCAACAGATAGCTCGGTCACAAAATTTCAGTAACTGACCAGCTAAAACATGTGCTAATCGAATGCTGGGCTCAGCTGATCCTGAACACATTGACTCCATCGATCGATCAGCTGCCTAAAAAAACTGATGACGGTTATAAATGAAAAAGCTGGGCAAGTGCCTGGGTCAAATTTTATCTAACTCAACGTATGTGTTAATGATTGTTGATATTTCACTGTATGGTGAATGAAAATCAACTTAAATTCATGTGTTACTGCCAATTTAGCATGATTTTAGGGGTGGGGCAGATTTGTGTAAATCAAGCAAAAAATATTTAAATGCTGAGACAGGCAAGTTGTACTCTTCTTTGGTACACAATTTCAAAACTTTTGGTATATTAAGCGCCTTTCCATCAGTAAACTTCACTGATTTACAACAGCTCAAATGTCCACGTTAAATCAATGTGTTACAGTCAGATTTGGCAGAATTTGGGGGTTATGCATATTTATGCAAATTAGGCAAAGAATATTTAAATGCTTCAGTATGCAAATTTGTCATTTATTTTTTACAGCATTCTGAAACTTTTGACGTATTAAACGTCTTTCTGCCATTAACCATTGCTGAGTTATCAAAGCTCAAACAGGTCCGGTTTTTTGGCCCACCCTGTATTGTTGCAGTGTTGACGAAATTAACCATTTCCATAAACGGAATTAACGGCTGCTGTTAAGTGTATTTTATGTGAGGTCAGTTACCAAACCTTATCAGTCTATGAATCCAGAGTTTTTAAATTGGCCTATTACAAACTACTGCTGGGTCTACTAGAAACATGTTAGATGAACTTCAGTCCAGGGAATAGTTGGATAAAGAATCAAGGCTTAGGTGCAGACTGTATGATAGCATTAAGTATGAACAGAAATGGCTGTGTGCCACGTCACGAATCTTGACATGATAAGATAAAAAATACGATACAGAGTTTTACTACGATTTTTATTTGCTACACTTCTGCTGTGTATTAGGCAGGTGCACAGAACCGTCGATTGTCTGCGGTGTTCCAGCCTTACTGTAGTGCTTGCTTGTAAAAACAGTGTAGTGTACAGTGTGTGGAGAAAAGTATCCCTTGAATTTTTTTGCCATTTTTAGCAGTCGCTCATAACTGGATTTTGTTTTTGTGTCACATGTTTATATGGAGCAGAACGTATGCTCAGACATATGGCAAACAACTTTAAGGGATATTTTTGCCACACTGTGTGCTAATGTTAATGTATAAGATGTTTTGTATTGGTCATGGCATTTCTTTGACAGCGTGAGACATTTTTGTTTCCGTAACTTAAAGATTTCATTCCTATTTTGGCTGTACGTGTCTCCAGCCATGCTAACTAAGGGTCGTTTTTTGTTTTGATAGTTAGCTAATTATTTAGGTAGCCATCATTTTATGCTGACTAGTGTGGAGGTTTAAATTTAGGCATAGTTCTGAAAGTGGCTAGGAATGTTTGCAGTTAAACAGTTAACTGGTTAACCGTAACAAATTGTTAAATGGTTTGACCATTTAGCAAGTTAAATGGCACCTTAACCGAAAATGGTGGACATAGATATTAAAATGCACATGTGAATTCCTTAAGCCAGCATAATGAACTTGAACTAAGTAGTGTGACTGTGTGTTCGTATTAACTACTGTAAGCGGAAAATATGTAGTTAGTTGTGTGTTAAGTCAAGTCATGTGTGTGATTTAATTGCTGTTCGGCATTTACAGTTAACCATTTGCTATCTGGTTAGGGGTTTTGTTTAATCATTTGGCAAATGAACCGTTTTGTGCATTGCATTATGTAACTAAAGTGCTACAGAACTGCATTGTGAACTCAGCTGTTGTTCTGGAGTTTACTGGCTTAGTTAACTGACTTAAGAGCCAGAAACTGGCCCTTAGTTCAGTAATAAGGCAATTAGGTAGGTTTGTTCATATCAGCTGTACAGTTGGATTTGGCCTTGTTTGTTTTGATGTGGATTAATTGGCCAACTAAGCAGAAACTGTTGTGTGAATACAGTATTTCATATGCCCGGACTGTGTCATCAAGAACAAGGCCGCTTTGGACTCCATTAGGTCCTGTTTGCTGTTTTGGTAAACATGTTTGACCCTCACACAAATTTTCTGTTCAGGAAATAAGTAATGTCGAAAGTTAATTAAGCAACACACAGAACCCCCACGCCAGAAGATGTTATGCTGCACCAAGCGAACATTCTACGGCAAAGAGCAGAAAATTTTGCACTTTCTGCCCTGTGGGACCTCTTTTTACGGGGCCCCTGTTCATCCGAACTTGTTAGATCTGTCTCTGGTCAGGGACTTCATAATTTTTTTATGTAATGTACCAGGTATGCCTGACGAGACAGTGCTTACCAGGGTTGTTAATATCGCAGTATTGGTATCTCTACCAATACCATCGGCGATACTTTTGGAGTATTGGCATGACTATCGCCGATACTTTTTGTCCATAGTATTGAAATGGGTATCGGCGATACTTTTTCAGCTATTTTTTTGGCAATATTCGATACCAATACTTTTGTCAGCAAGCAGCGGCTGCTGCACAACAACGCCCGAGGCACAACATCGCGGGTGTCTGCCCGCACGCAGGAAGACGTCTTAGGCCCTAAACTACATGCGATGGACACCACTGTATGGGTGTTACTGCCTATGGGTAGCATTTCTTATTTGGACAACAACTCAACTTAGTCTTATAGCAAGCGTGGCGAGCGAAAAAAATGAGACCACTCTGCTATTTGCTGTCTTTGTTCTATAGTCCCACATAGGGGGCCTTTTGTTAACTTGAGGTGGAAAATATGTGGCATGCAAAATCTTAACACACTGCAGTTGACGTTGACTACCACACCGACGAAGGAAAAAAGAAGCGCAGCCAGCTGGGCCCCGTCTTAAATGCACCTGTGATAGCTGAATGAGTAGAAAAGGTATTGCCTGTAAAAGTATTGGTATTGTCAATACTTTTCTGCAACAGTATCGGAATTGGTATTGGCAATAGTTTTTGGCCAAATTATTAATATTGGTATTGCCAATACTTTTCACAAGTATTGTTAACAACCCTCGTGCTTACTTCTCGATTTGAATGACAAGTCAGCAGGTCATTGACTGATCATCTGTGAGAGTTAATGCTGCATATAATGAATATCTAAGTTAACAGTTGTTTTTTTTTGTTTGCCAACAAACAGTGCAAGAAAGGCTGATCGGCTGTTGGCGTCGCAGCCGTTTGCTTCATTAGACTTTGTCTATGAGTTAGGCAAACTTGCGTTTTGAGTCGACTTGTGCTTGTGTGGACGTGGAGAGCTGTGTCAGTGCATCCATCTAGAGCATGTTAGCCAGCTGACTGTGGATAATAATGCTTGTGTAGCACCTTGTACTCGGGGTGTAGTGGCATGCAGAGTTTAAAAATCTCAGCTTTTTACAGAAACCCAGTGGGTCTTATTGTGCTTTTGGGATAAACCTAGTTTTTCTAAAAGGCCCAAATTGATGGGTTTGGGGGTTATTCGTTATTCGATGCTGTCCACATCGACTGATATCCACAACTTTGCACTTAAGGTTTAAACGTAAGAACATGCAATGAAATATTTTGTTCTTAGTGGAATGAACTTATGATTGGATTATTCTGGTATGGGTTTTTAGGTGTGTTTACGGTGCAATTTTTCTTAGTCTTGTTCTGCAATAGTTTTAGTGTAACTAAGATACTTACAGAATTACAATTTCCCCCACTTGTGTTCTTAGAAGTGCTACACCCCCATTGCCAGTAACTTGTGCATCATTTTTCTCAGTTGCTTGCTATTGCTACACATATGTATGTCGGTCAGTCTTTGGCATCGTTCGTCGTCTCAGTAATTAAACTTATTATATACTCGTCTTTCTGCAGTGTTTCATTCTGGCGTCCCCTGGCCAGATGTCAGCCAGTTGACGTAAGAGTTATGAATCTTTGCCACTGTGATTTTCATTTAATTCTACAAAGCTGCAGTCAGCCTCAGTCACTGAATTCTCCAACCATAACATTGTAAGCTTATCTCACCAGCTTCAGTGTAAGATACAAATGCAGTAAGACAAAATGAACTAAAGTGTAAATTGTAATTAAAAAAACAAAAACTGAAAACTAAGGTAGAATGCACTTAAACAGTGCAAATCTCCTAACCAGTACAGTAGGTAGTCATGTCTGGCTAGTGGTTAACAGTCAGCATCCCGGTTGTTGTAAAACAACCTGAAAATGAAACTTTGTTGGAGAACTTGGTTCGTCTGTCAGTGGCCTCAGCATCGACATGGACAATCCTGTAGCAGTAAGAATGCAATTGCCATAGAGTCAGAACTGTTCGTATGAGCCCATGGTGATCGCTAATGGCCCAACACAACATCTGTGAAAAAAACTGTACACTGAACAGTGAGTGAGATCAAAACTATCGGACGAAACATGGCACCCTAAAAATCCACGTGGTAACATATAACGCACTATAACAAAACTCTAGTCAGTAACAATATACAAAGTTTGACGCTGAACACTCAACATAACATCTGAAGATGAGGCACATTATAACATCTGCTAACCCAGTCAGCTTTGTACAAACGGCAGTCGTGTCGTGGCAAAGGGGACAAATGCCCCATATATTTTGACCTGTTGGAAAATCATCTTGTTGGAAAATTTGCCTACAAAAATACAATTTGGGGCTGGAAATTCCGTTTCAAAGGGAAATTGAAATTTTCAACGCTGATGATCTCTCTGAACAGTCAAAAATTTGCAGCTGTTGCCTTGGAGAATTGCAACTTCGTCTAACTTCCAACTTTTTAAGCCCACAGCACCACTGATAACCAGCCCTTCTATCCGGATGTTCTGTGGTTTTTAGGGCTGGTCCAATGAGAATCTATGGGAACTGTAGCAGCAGCCCAACCCAATGGCATCATTGAGGTTCTGAGTAACACGGTTAATAATAAATACAGCAGAATAATTAAAACACCGCACAAGCTGTGGCCATCTAACCACACTCAGTAGCACCAAATAACAGTCAAATAATGCTAAGTCGCTAACTGCACGCTGCCGGACATGACAGCACGAGACCGGACACAAAGGCATGTACATGTGAAACCGAAACTAAAACTGAACTATAAACTTGAATAATAGGATGTAGCTTTGTTTTATGCAGATTTGGGCAGTTTTAGCAGTGACATTTTTACTTTTTACTCAATTAAACAAGATATTGTACTTTGTAAAAATTTTACCAGTACTCACATCAACAGCTAACACTAATGCATTACAGCCATCATAGTCATACAAATTTTACAAAGGCATATGCGACTTGATTTTCCTAAAACAAAATTGCATGCAAGTAGTGGTTCTGTATTAGTTTCAGTTTCACAGGCAGATGCCGCCTAATACAAATTTGAGACTCAATAGCATTCAAGTCCAGCAGTGTTGTGGATTTAGAAAGTCGTGAGAGACAGAAAGAACTTGCAATTTTCTGACAGAGGAGATGACGAGTGACCAAGATTTCAATTTTGCTCCTAATTTAAACATGACGAATTTTCAACACCAACATTTGTACTTTTGGAAAAAAGTCTCTGTTCAAGAAAAAAAATTTAAAGACAAAAATTTAAGGGGGGGGGCAATTACCCCCTGCCCTCCCCCACCCTACCACAATGCTACTGCTCAAGTCCATGGCAAGAAGTTAACGAATGCAGCAACACCTATGAAGACATAAAGCACAAAATAGATGAAGACAGCTTGAGTTGGCCATGAGCTGTGACAACTCAAGAAGTCCCAGTAAACTACAACGTTATGATGATGATGATGTCTACAGACTGGTTCAGTCTCATCACCAGAGACTTTCTTCTCCATGTTAACGCTGCCAGGATGTGTTGTTGATGTCTGAGGTTGCCGTGGCAATGTTACCATGGCAACGAACCAGTAGATCACTGGACACGACGAGGCGATGAAGCGCGTGATCACCTGCCAACGAAGACACAGCACAGGCATACAATAAATACTAAAGTAGCTGCTAAACGACAAACAAATCAAAGTTGTGCATTTATAATTAAAACTAGAAAGTTTACCGCAAACTAATCAGTACTCTTAGGTGTAGCCATAATAGCAGTAGTACTGCAAACACCGAAGGACTTCTGCCATGAAACTGAAAGAAAAACAAAATTCTGCTGAGTACTATACATTAATTTGAAAGTTACACTTACAAATTATAATTGCAATATTTAATAAAAACTTAATTCCGAGTCTGCAATGCCAAGAAAAAATGCACCGATATACACTCAACATCGTGTTCAAATGGAAAACTTTTCAAAAGATCTTCAGTGCATATAGTTAACTTTTTACAGAGTGTGACTTATGTTAACAACTGACAATAAGATGTAAATTTATTACATTTATTGCATCTTCATTTAATTATGAGATAAAATATGAACTTGATGTTATTACAACCTGCACGTGCATGCAGAGAATTCCAAACACCAGCAAGAACGCTGTATGTACAACATAGACAAAACATGTCCTTGGTAAACCATCATCCCATTCATCCTCTGTCACATGCTCTGCATCACCTCGAGGTATGAAGCCAGCATAGATGCAATACGATCCATGCTTCCATAGATATGACACAATCATAACAACGCACAGTGTTGCCATAGGCGTAGCAAGCAGAAAATTTGGAATCTGCTTCCATTCATAATAGTTGAGAAACCCAACATTCCAGTGAGAAGACTGAATGTAGGAATATGACAACGGGAACGAAGATGAGCACCAAACTGATGGTCCCATGTAAGGCATTCTGTATCCCATCTCAATGCCATACTGGCGAATGTGCTCCGGCAAATCCTGATAGCTTGCAAACCGGTTACAATACACGGTGTATGCACGATACTGAAATGCAGCAAATGGTACAACGCACAAAACCAGAAGCGCAGAAATCCGACAGATGTTTAGTCCGAACTCGGACAAACTTATCCCGTTTTTAGCACGAACGTGTAACAATGCAACTACATCATAAATGGCTCTGTGGAGCAAGAAGCCAATGTTAACGAGTCCATTCGAACGTGCAGCACCACTCAGGGCAAAGAAAATGGCGGACGATATCCAATGGCCTCGCTCCAGAAGCAGCATGCCTCGGAACGTCAGTAGAACATAACATGACTCAGAATAAGCTGCGGAGAAGAATATACTCGCGGGATTGATGCAGTAGAACTGTGCTGCTCTGTACGCGAGCGCATCGCTGCCAAGTATAATCCGTCCAAGCTCGTACAGTGTCATCGCCGAGAGCACGAAGAATACGATGTTCACTAGAGCAGCACTGAGCAACAGTACTGACGCATAGCTCATACAGTACTGTAGCAGACACAGTGAACTGTTGGCGACACCGCGGATGATCAGCGGAAACAACGGAAAAAATGCGAGCGTGTTCTCGTAGGTATAGCCATGCTCTGCAATGTGGAGAAAATACACGGCATCCCAGCGACGGAAACCACCAAGCGCAAAGTCAACTACTTGATCAGCTGCGTTCGGTTTCACACTGCTTGGTGGATTGAAGACTTTAGCATCGTGATCTCGTATCAAGTAGTTGAACAGAACCTGCACATGTATGCAACACATCCAGCTAAGCATGACGCAATGAGATCAGCTACACGTTTTAGCTTAAGCAACATCTAGACTACTACTCAGATGATATTAACTAATCACAAGCACACCACTGTCAGTTCTCATAACGTGATGCTTCCAATATTTCCAAACTTAAGCAGTGGAGTTACCACGTCATCAAATTAACACATTAAATTGTTAATTGTTAAGATGCGGTATGAACAATTATGACATTTACCACGTAGGACCGCACAAACAACATCGGACTGCATCGACCAGTTAGGGTCGGGGTTAGGTTTAGGCTATCCTGCATGGTTTGATGCAGGCCCAATTAAAAATGGTCCCATTTTGTAGTCTCAGTGATTTCAAGTTTTCACTAGTCTTGGTCTCAGATTTGAACTCTAATATGGCATGATCTGGATATTAACACTTTGGTCCTGTTTTTTTTCTTTTTCGACGTATGGTCAAACTTTAAGAAGTTGAAGACTCCAAATTTTAATCTCACTGCCATCACTGTATCTCAGCCCTAAGCTCTCCTAGTTGGTCTAGACTAAAATAAATTCACCGATGTGCCTGGCGCAAGTTGTCCAACGTTCGCACTAAGGCTAAACCGTCACAATCATGCACAAACTTGTTTAGGTAAAACGTGTTTTATACCTGTAATATAATAACGAAAAGACGCGATTGAAATGCAAAGTTTCGTGTGCACAGGGCGAAATCCATTCTGTACACTACTTCTCCAAATGTCTATTGTTGTTGTTGTTGTTGTTGTTCCAGTAACGCGGTGCGTCTAACTATCGCATTGTACCGAAAACTGAATCGTAGCACAACGCAGTGCAAAAATAACAAAAAATACCGTTTATTTTCTTGACATTATACAAATGTCACAATAATTAAAATAATACACTTATAATGTTTTGTTGTTATTAACAATTTTGCGCAAACAACTTTGTTAAGGAAATAAAAGACTAAATGTTAGGCCGAATGTACTTGCGTCAATTTTTCAAAAACTGTCGATTAGCAGTACCACTTTTGTGTTTGTAAACAAATGCGATTTGACAAACATTTGAGGAAAATGCGGAATTAAATGTTTATGTGACGTTTTACTTTTGTATATTTTGAATATAATTGATGATATTAGCGAATATAATGGAGTCACAGTCGTCTACGGAAGATATTACCTTGCTTACTCGTTGTTCAGAGGAAGAAGTTCGTTTGGTGGGCGTGGCACTTATATCTGTTTAATTATAAATGAATAAATATCGTAGCACCTCCTGACTAGTCGGCGTGGTCATAGACAGTGCAGTAAATATGCAATGTCAAGTTGCGAATCAGGGTCGTTTGTAACTTTTTATCAGTATTTGTTTATAATTTTGCTGTCAGTTCTTCCCTGTAATTTTAAGCGACAAAAGTGATGAACTTATTTTATCAATGAGTGCTGGTTCACTGTTTAAAGGTAGAGTTTCTTTAGACGCTTTATTGCTTTATTTTTCAGACTTGGCACCTGTTGTAATGCTAATTTGTATGTATAGTGAGTGAGTGTGTATGGTTTAACGTCCTGCTCGACACAGTATAGGTCATTTCGGGGATGGCCTTTCCAAGCAAAATCGCATATACACATAATAACAGAACAGATACAGAAAGTTTCACCTTTGTGAAACCCAAAACACCAAAATAACGAATTAAACCCCAAAATGTGAGAACTGCCAATTATAATTGTGCATATGTAATGGTAATGGCAGTTCTAATAATCTTCCTTGTTATCTTTCAGACAGTCATTAATCTCAGAATGCTCTCTATTCAAGGGCAGGGGCTAATTTGTATGTATAGCTATTCATGTACACTTATGAGTATTGAATTGAAACAATGATCGTAGCGACATTGCCATAAAGGAATAAATCTCGGACCATTGGGCAGACTAATACAGTTATCACCACGTCACTAGCATAAATATAAAATTACAATAATTTGATTGTGTTATTGCCATTAGTAGTTATTTATATCTGTGCATTGTTTCTACATATATTTGTGTGGTTTTTTGCTCTCTGTTTTTTGTCTCTCATATAACCATACTTATTTTGATGTTTTACATAACAGTACATTTACATTGGTTTTTCTCATTTCATTTCTATCTTGAACAGGTTCAGTTCTTTTGGTTTATGTGCTGCATAAAACTGGTAGCTTGCCTGTCAATTTTTAGTGCCAGTTGTGTATCTTATAGTATACTGTACCATACTATGTGATTTCAAGTTGTTTGTTTGTATTTCTAATGCAGTTTGTTCACAAGCTGATTGATGGTATGTGCGGTCGGCTACCACCATCGTATGCAGACTACGCCAAGAGCTGGAGCCTAGAGGAATGGTGGAGCGTTACCAACAGTTGTCGCACAGTGATCAGTTTGTGCTTCAGACATGACTGGTCATCACAGCAGGTTCAGTTTTAGCTTTTTAGGACAGAGTTGGTTTGCAAAATGTTTCAGGAATTTTGTTTTGAAGATTTTCTGACAGTTTTCTTAAGTCATCAGTTTCTTGGATATCGTTAGGAACTCTCAAATAAATTGTGAAATTGTATGTGCCAGAGACATACAAAATTCTTCATAGAATCTATGGTACAGTCGGTCGTATTACCACTCTCCAGTCAAAACTTAAGACTGCGGCCTAATACTGTCAGAATAGAAAGTCAGAGATGCCATTATTATCTCTAGAAATATTCTGTTGTCTGCAGTATAACTACAAACTGGATTTATCTAGCCCATAGTTTCTGAAAATTGCTTACACCAAATTTGATGCTAAAGAGGAGCAAATTGTTCAGAACAATCGCTTCTTATTTTTCTATTGCATTCATTGTCCCAGTCTTTCACCAGGATATGGGTCTTTTAGGGCCCTGTTGGGGAAAAATGGCAGTGCCTAACTTTCCTGATGGTGAGAGATAGTGCATCATAAAATTTTTCCCCATCTTCCTCACAATTACCCGAATGGATTTCACAAAAATTTGCAGTTTACTAGACTTTGGTGTCCCTTACAAACTTTTTACACAAGTGAAAAAGATTGAATGAGGAGTTTATAATAAACTTTTCAAAAACTTCATAGACTGATACAGTTAGATAAAATATATGCTGATGATGTTTTGCCACTTTTCAGCATAGACTTTTGCAACTGAAACCCACTTGGTTCAGCATTTCTCCAAAGCTCGGATGCCACTGTAGAAAGGAATTTGACCTTGGCATTTCGGCTAGTAATTTGCCATGCAGGTTAAGAGGAGCATTCAGCAAGTTTGTAGTCTGATATAGATGAACAATATGAATGTTGATGACATTATGTCATTAGTTAGTAGTTAATACCATCTAGTGCTGCAAAACTGCACAACATATTATTGGGCTATAAATAGACATCATGAAAGGAGACACATTTGCTGATGACAGTGACTTAGTCTGCAGAGCATAAATTGCTGTCTGGAAGACCAACATCAGAAGTTTTGCTACGACAAAATTCGAGCGTTGGGGAGACAGTGAACCAAGTGCATTTTAATTCCAGGAAAGTATGTTAAACGTGGCAAAATATGGTGCATATGTCTTTTGATTAACTGTGTCAGTCTACAAACTTTTTGAATGCCCCTTTATGTGTGTGTTAGTTGATGGATCATTTGAGCTCTGCATTGCCGGCGTCGTACCAGCAGATGTTGACTGAGGTAGTTACAGTCAGACGAGATGACATCAGACGCTCTCTATCTGACACTGTTGCTCACATCTCACAGGCCACCCTCACTGACTTCGACTGGGCTACCAAGGCAAGTGTTGAGCCTCCTACAGAGCGACATAACTGACCTGAACTGACATGGTTTAGTTTTTGATGAACTGACCAACGGGCAAGCAGGGTGAGCCCACTAGTAGTTTGTTGTCGCGTATGTGAGCACACTCGTGTAGGCCATCGATAGACAGTGCTCACCGTAGTGCCTATTGGTCAGTTTGTCAAAATTTAAACTAAGTCAGATCAGTTCAGGACAGCTAACTTTAGTTCACATACGTTACTCTGTACATGGCTTTCGACGTCACTGAATGGCACTGAATGGCCTATTTTGTGCTGATGTGCCGTTAAGAAACTACTCACTCACTCACTTTCGACGTCAGTTGGCTAATTAATGGGTGCAGTTGCTCCTGGAGCACAAGCAATTCCATCTATTTTTACACATTTCTTCGCAGTGTGATTTTTTTTCTGTCTGCCTGTCTGTAACATTTGCAGTTTCGATGGATTTGAATGCCATTTGGCAGGTTCACTTGTATAGCCCAGGTGCAAAGTCATCCGCCAAATGGTGACATTTCTGTGTAGTAATTTCTGTGCGTTTTCACTAGTTATCCTTTGCATTAAAACTGCAGTAGAAGCCGAGCTTGTCAGCTAATGCCTGCTCATGTTTTCAGGGTCGTCCATTCCCCCTGAGTGAAAGCAAGCAACTCCCCCCTATGTTGCCAGACAAATTACAACTTAGAGCAAAACCGTATATTATAACATTGACCTGGTAGCTTCCATACCCGAAATCTGGAATCGAAATTGCATGCAACTTCCCCCCTCCTCCCATTAGTGGTTTTTCCCTCTTTGCCTCCTCCTCTATCCACTTCTTTTCTCTTCCCTTTTTTCTCTCTACTCCCCTTCCCTATGCTTTATTCCTCTTTTTCTCTGTGTGTAGATTGATTCGAGAAAAATAGGGGGGATTTTGTTAAGCATGTTGATTGTCCAGTGAAAAATAAGGGGAGGCGGGAGTTTTGATATACACCCACAACAAACCCCCCCCACCCTATATTTTTACCGAGCGTAAGCTGCACCCACCAGATATAGGGATAGAAGCCCCTGCGTTGACTCGAATTGAGTCTGTAGTAGTTGTTGTTGTAGTTATTGTATTAGTGGTTGTCGTTGTTGTAGCTGGTTGTATCAAGTGATTGTCTGTCGTCGGTCTGGCAGCCACTCACGCAGCTTGATCTGAGTCTATCCGAGTGTGGAGATAAGAAGCACGTTCGGCTTGAACTCGATCAGTCGGAACTGAAGAAACTTGTAACTTCACTTGAAGTTGCTGACAGAGTATGGCTCGCATTCATATTAGTACAGTGTGTCTCAAAAAGGGACCTCAACGTTATACAATGCACATTGTAAGCCAGTAGCGGAATCTGTGGGTATCGATCGTAACTATAAGATGGGATACCAAATTTTAATAATTTTTGATTTGAATAATGCTGGCACAACTCACAACTAGCCACCAAAAGACCATTAAAGTCACCGCCTCACCCACCCAACACATGCTTATACACTACCTGGGGGAAAACGAACACACTATATCGATGTTAAAATGAACAAAAACGTATTATCAGATTTTAATAATTTTTGGTACAAATAATTTGACACAACTGGCCATCAAATGGCCATTCAAGTTTTCACTACACCGAACGTTTGTTTTTGCATTACCTGTGCAAAGCAGAACAAGCGAAATATGCATTGAAATAAACAAAGAACATCGATAAATTTCATCTCTCCAGATATGTGGCTCCCAACAGCGCTGACCTTGATCTGTTCGAAAATGTTTGGGGTGTCGTGTACCAGTGAGTCTATCAGATGCTGATGGGGATGCCGATGAACTCGTTAAGCAACTAGTCAGAGTCTGGAGCAAAACAGTTTTGACGCTGCTATTAATGAATGGAGATTGCATCTGTGTGCACGCTGTGCTTGTGTTCACACAAATAGCACTATGTTGAATATTTACTATAAGCAGTTGCACAACTGGACAATTGAATGAACAGTGAGTCAAAGTGCTAGAAATTTGGACAAAATGTACTAAATGTATGTTATTTTAATCAATAATGATACTGCATTTAATAAGAAAAATGTAAAACAGAAACAGAAACAGGCATATGGCGAGGTGGGAAATTAAATGGTCGTTTGATGGCCAGCTGTGTGTGGAATATTTGCACCAAAAATTATTAAAATGTGTTAATCCTTCTTGCAACTGATAATGTCGGGTCCCCTTTTTGAGGCACAGTATAGTAGTAGTAGTCGTCGTTGTGGTCGTCATTATTTTCAGTAGGCCTATTTTGTTCTTTGATAGATATTGCATTATCTGTGTAAATTGTATAAGAAGTTAACAGTTTTGCTTAGTTGATAGTCGCATCAACGAAGATAATCAATGTCGGACCCTGTGAGTATTTTAACGGAGGGCCTTCTCCAGATGGGCAAACCATATCACTGTGAAACTAGCCATCCACGTCAACACAGCCTGGCCATCCCTCCATGGGTAGATGCATTGAGCACCAGCAAAAGCTGTGACATAAACAGACACACCACACAATGCACGATAGCCCTGTATCCATGGTCTCACAGTGTAAACTGGTGTCTGCAGCACACTGTCACACTTCCGCCGTGAACTGAAAACATTTTCGTTTACACGATCTTAACCATCAGTGACTTACGCTTTTGCCTCTGGTTCTAGCAGTTTTTACTTCGGCTACGTTAAGAATTTGTATGGTTATGTACTGTAACGCTTACAATGAGGGCTGACGTAAAGGAGATCAATGCCGTCATCCTGTGGGCTTTTTATCTCGGGAAGGACATTTGCGTTTTTTTGTTTATACGACTGTAGTTTACGTTTCAATCGGGTGCAAGTTGTACTGTAAATAATGTTGTTTGTTCACTGTGGTTGTAGATTGTAACACAGTTGACATAGACACTCTGGCAATAGACACAGATATGCTGCTCGTTGCGTCTACATACAGTCATCATTCCACTGAAAATCAATCATCGACAGCCTGCAACTGATTAAGAATAGGAAATTCGTCTGACTTGCTAGTGAATTATTTCAACTGTTATGCTGAGCCCACTTAACATGTCATAAGCCTATTACAGGTTTTGTTCGTCCCTTCGTCTGTCTGTCCCGTACTACAGCTCCATCAACTACCAACTTTATCATCATCATCATCGACAACCGTGGGCTCAATGCCCGTTGGTGTCTGACGCCATTCTTACTATCGCTGCCCACCGCTGCCTATCTAGGGCAGCGTGGCTTAACTCCTGCAGGGTTGTCCCACACC
>Ga0209367_1006713_pt1 | contig 15910 bp, 8 predicted proteins | sample WorMetLIZISLAND2_FD_187412 | JGI IMG/M metagenome (GOLD analysis project Ga0209367, IMG submission 187412) | Marine gutless worms symbiont microbial communities from Max Planck institute for Marine Microbiology, Germany - Olavius geniculatus... ... | reverse complement strand
ACCGTATATAGCATTGTCTTCAAAACGCATGAGGAGACGTTGGCTGCTACAAATTTTACTATAAAATCCATTGATGAATGGACAAAATGGCTGTCCGCATATTGCTTGGCTGGCTCGTGCGCTGGCTGAGAAGCGCTTGCGCTCATTAATATTCATGATGCCTGCCTGCACTAGGCCACGGCCTAGTGGCTAGGCGGAAGTGATAAGTGTCGTGTGCATCGTTGCTAAGCAACTATAGTTTACCGCTGAGTTAGCTGACAGCCAGTCAGGTTTTGTTCAGAAACACGCACAAACTTAACTAGCAAGTTACAATTAACAGACAGTTTACTAACTGATCAGTTAACTAAAAGATCCAGAAACCGGCCCTAAGTCACACATCCAAAACAGCAGAAATCATTTTACCATGATGCGAAGTGATAGAACGACGATCTGCCTGCCCTTACAAACCCATGTGACGTGACCCAATGTAACCTTTTCCACCCCGCATTATCCCATAAGCCAATAAATGTGTGAAATTGAAATTTTGAATTGTACTTTGTACGGAATCGGCCGCCGGCTCAGCAGGAATGAAGTCCTTTTGTCCTAACTCCTATAATTTCCATACAAAGTTGTGTGCAACTATGGCAAATGAATCGTCTGTGACGACTTAACGGTACATCACAGGCGCGTGGTAGCGCAGAAATATTAATAAGTTACATCTATTGTAAATTTGTAATAAGCCAGTACCCAACAGGCCCCTACATTAAGCTTAAAGGCTTTCACCATCAATACTTATCGAATGACGCCTTCCTTTTCTACTCAAGTAAAGTAAGCATTAAACACAGAGTCTTTGTGCACACGAGTGGCAAGAAACACTGTGGATCGATTTCATTCTTATCTTGAAATGTTCGTTCGTGAGTTTGAGGTTAATAAGATAAAGGTTAAATTTAAGTGATTCATGACATGCAAGGTGGGGATAAACTGACGAAATCATGACTTCTGCAGCCTGCATGAATGAATGACCTGTAGCCCATGGCGATTAAGGCACCGTACACCTACATGCCCATATATAACCACAAACCAGTTTACCAAAGACGTCAACTCTTTTTCCAATTTAACTCTTTAGCTACGGACCAGCGGTACATTTAATCAGCTAGAAAATATTTATATCGCATTTGCATTTACTATGTTTATTGCCTTAGCAGATAACATGGGAGTGGAAAAGGTTAAATAGAGTCACGTCACATGGGTTTGTAAGGGCAGCCAGTTCGTCATTCTATCACTCTGTGTCATAGTAAAATGATTTCTGCTCTTTTGGATGTGTGACTTGGTCGCCCTTACACAGTAATGTAAACTGGTAAGTTTTTATGTTTAATATTTGCTGTTTTATTAGCTAAGTTAATCATCAGTTAAAAGCAATAATGCGACCCAACCAAATCATGTCTCTATCCACCATTATGGAGATATCGTGCCTGAAAGATAATGGGCTCACGACCTTGGCCTTTTGGGGTCACACGACGTCATCGGTCACGTGACCATTTGACTCCCGGAGGTCGACTTCCTATGGGTGGTCCATTGTGACCATGTGTCTATCTGGCACCGTTACAGAGATATGGCGTAATCATCCAAGTCAAGATTTAAGTCGATTGATTCAGGGGTTTGGGGGCTACAGGTGCCCAAAATCTGGGGTTTCCCATTGACTTTGATAGTCACCTTTACAACAGTGTTACGCACTACCGTGCTACACTGTGATCAAATGGTAGCAGATAAAAGCAAAATTTAAAAAAAAAATTGCTGCCAGTGAAATAAAAAATGTCTACTCAATTTTCCAACAGCATTCCGTACCAACTGTAGTATATTCATACAATCCTTCTGGTCCTCGAACCTTGTGCATTGTGTGCAACTATGTCTTAAAAATGTAAATAATGTGCAATTAGTACTAGCTAACTTTTCACAGCATTAACCACAGTTTACCAACATCTGCTACTGGCACTGCAGTGCCAAATTATGCATGCTCTCCAGTACTTCTGACACTGTTAGGTGGGCAACACTAAGGGCGTTTGATCTGACCTGTTCAAAAAATTGCAACAGGAATCCCCAAAGGTCCTACCTCAAGGACATAGAATAACCTAGATTGACTCTGAACAAGCAGGCAAATCAACAAGAAAAAAAACAAAAATGCACTACTTTTCCACTGATAACAATATACAATTTGAAAAAAAACCTGCTAAGAATGCCTGGACCAAACTAGTGACATAGTTTGTTGAGTCCAAGTTCTGAGAAATAAGGATTTAAATTAAGTCTGATATCAAGTACACTGCTAGACTTGAGTAACACATCACCGGCTCAAACTCAAGGTTACAAGAAAAACCGTTTTGCAAAAACCCACCCCAGTGGGTTTTTTGGCATTTTACTGGGTTTTCTGGGTTTCGGTTTTTTTTGGTTATCTGTCCGGGTGTCTCAACCCTGCTCAAACCTGGCAGACTTTGGATACGACATCAGAGCAAATGCAGTGGAAAGCTAAGCTACCTGTCCACAAGACTCGTGCTTGTAGAAATAGGCGAGACGAGCGATGCACTTGATGATGTCTGCACTCTTGTTCATTACTATCAGAGCGGCCGTGCCAAATGCCGAGTAATTCTCAGCCAGGTCGTCAAAATCCATCAGCACCATGTCACATACACTGCAACGTACACAGGCAGAAAGCAACATTAAGGAGAATAAGATTTCACATCTAGGTCCTTTGCATAGGAGCTCACCCCCCTTTTCGAAACTTAATGCCAGGCCAGGGTTAGACACAAGTAAGCTAGGATACAGCCCAGATCAAATAGCTGGCCAGCAAAACCAGCACTTTTTATCGACTGGATCAGTATGCTAACAGTCCTGGTATTCAGAACTTGCCGTTTCTTCCCTACTGATAGCTGTAACCACTGCCAGTACTCATTTTGCCTACCCACGGAAGGCTGGCCAGGCCGAGTTGGCCTGGGTGGCTTGGTCGAATACAAAGACAGTATACCAGCAAACAGTCATTCATCGCAGTAGTAACGTAGCCTAATGTCGAGTAACTTCACTGATGCAACCGACACAAGTATAAGCCACCACTAAGAAAACAACATGACAAATTGACATTTGACAGCTTCACGCACTGACATATGCAGCAAACTTAACTAACATTACACAATATGACTGCAGAGTTACTAGAAAATACCGGTCAATGACAGTCCAATACAACTTTCCTTCTTCAATCCTTTGATTAACAACAAGTAGGATATCTAGTGTGTATAATAACAATAATATAGAAACTTATAAGGCACGCAAAGTCAGCAAGCAGAATCTGAGGCACATCTCATAATCCCCTAAAATTCCTGGATCCAAAATAGTATGGGAACTGATCAAATTTTCACTAACTTCAGAAAAGTAGCCAAAGCTTGTGTAGTAATAACTTAATTAAACCAGAAATTTAGCGAAGAGTCCAATCAATGTGAGGCCACGCCAGCACCATTAGTCTGGGTCCACGGTTGCCGATTCATCAAGCTGTCGACTATAAATGTGGTAAAATAAAAAACCTCTCCCTCCAACATCTCAACAGATCTCGCTGAAATTTGGCCTCGATTCTTTCCAGGTAAGGCTCGACCTTCTCCCTAATTTTGGTCTTGGTCCATTGTCTGGTTTCAGAGAAAAAGTGGAAAATGAAAACAAGTTACAGAAAGAAAAAACAAAAAAACCAAGCAAAAACATAAGGCCTTCCGTTACTACATACGGGCAGCACGGCTACTACTATACCACTTAGGTCGACTCAGCCTTCTACCCTCTGTGGGATGGTAAAATGAGTAACATGAGTTACGGAAAGTGGGGACCTTGGTACAGCTGACTGGGGTTGCCTAGCCAGCCGCTGCGCCAGCCTGTGTCTGCAGGCTGCACACGGTGTCCGTGCGGCAGGCGGCCCTGGTTAGTGACGAAAGCGCATTAGAGGCACGCGCGTGTTCGCGATGATGCACTATACAAATTGACGACCTTTACCTTTAACTTTATAACAGATGCCCATCCAGAACACAAATGTCAAAATGCATAGAACATTGGCTTACCTCTTTGGTATGATAGGTGTTGAAGACCCGCCTGGTATAACACCGAGCAGGTTGTCCCAGCCGCCTATAATGCCGCCAGCATGACGTTCTATTAGTTCCTTCAATGGAACGGACATCTCCTCTTCCACAGTACACGGGTTATTGACATGACCGGATATGTTGTACAGCTAAACACGATACAATACAAATATAGTTTGCACTGGCAAGCTTTCGATGTCTCACAATGAGCATAAGGCTACAATCGTATAAACAAATACTACAAACATTCCTTATCCATGACTAATATCGACATCATCAGTCACAAAAATGTTAATTTTTTTTACGCCAGAAACAAGCTGAGTCTAATCCACTGCTGTTTAACACAGTATTATTACCGGTAATAAAATGTTACACAGATTAGCAGTGACATAAGCATTACACAAATGACCAATAAAAAAAATTTAAAAACAGAGAGAGAAAGAGACAAGAAAAAACACAGTAATTTTTGAGCCAACTATATAAAATGTTTAAAAACATCTAACGAAAAACGATTGTCGAATAAAATTATGAAAATGGCCTATGAAGATTAGTACAATTTATAGTTCTGCAGTGATATGCTTCTCACACGACAGAAAAAAATCTAGATATTACACTGCTTGATGGACACAGACCTTTGTACCAGAGTTCCGAGGTCGACCAAACGATGCAAACCAGTCCCCACCTCGTCGGCAGATTGTCTGCAATCCAGTCAATATATGCTTCTCACAAGTTTATACAATTATTAACAAAAAAGCACCAAAAAGCATCCTCAACATTTTTGACTGTAAATTGAAAACCAATTATCGGATTTTCATAATTTTTGGCACAAGTATTCCTGACACAACTTGCCATCAAACGACCATTCAGTTTCCCACCTCATCCAACGTTTGTTTCTGCACTAGCTGGAGAAAACACAACCAGTGAAATATCACTTTTTTATTCAATGCTACATGATTGCTTAAACACAATGCATAAAAGCACATTTTGTTCACATTTCTGACACTTTGGCTGACATTTCATCAAGTTGTCCATTTTTTAACTGCCTGCTTGAAGTGTTGGCCCACTATGCGAACACAGGCAAGGAGACGCTTTCTCCATTCACTTGACAGCAGTATCGATAATGTTCTGCTCCAGACCAATACAGGCTCTACCAGTCACTTCTGACCTTACAAACATTCCTAACTTTATCTGGTGGACACACTGCTGCAAGACAGTCAAACCTTGTAATAGACATGTTGTTAAGGACCACATATTAGGACAGATAGAATTTATTGACGTTTTTCCATTCATTACAACACGTATTATGCTTGGTCCGCTTTCCTCAGGTAGTATATAGTGTATTCAAAAGCAGACATTGGGTGAGGTGAAAACTAAAACCCTTATTTAATAGCCAGTTGTGTCAAAAATATTTCTGCCAAAAATTATTAAAATCTGCTGATCTTTATTCAAGTTACAACTGATAATGTTGGGGATGTTTGTCAGGTTTTCTGTTTATTTCAACACATATTTCGCTTGATCTGCTTTCCCTAAGTAGTGCAGAAGCATACACTGGGTGAGGTAGAAAACGAAATGGTCATTTGATGGCAAGTTGTGTCAGAAATATTCCTACTAAAAATTATCAAAATCTGATAATTAGTTTTCAGGTTACAGTCGAAAATGTTGTGGATGCTTTTTTGGGACACAGTATAGTAAATAGCAAGTGCTCTAGTCTTTTTAACGTATTCGACTCGTTACTTTCAGGTTGTTATTCAAATCTTCCTCGCAGGTCATTTGCAAGCAACCTTGAGCAAGCTGCTAACCTACTCTGCGCCAGTCAACTCAGCCTCCTACCCTCCGCAAGATGAGAAATGAGTAGTAGCTTGCAAGCTACAGAGGAAAAGCAGAGTGTGGCCGATTGGGGCAGTGGTATGGTTGCTGGCTGCATCATAGATCCAACTCTGTGCAGGGGATGGCATAATGAGCTGTCCATACCAATCGGCTGGCACATTTGAGATTGTAAAACATTACTGGTCATAAGTATGACTCACATAAACAGTGCAATATCAAGTACTAAATCTCTACATTCTTATGCTATGAAGGATAATGGCTGTTGAATGGTCCAAGCATGTGTGATTGTTAACAAAGTAATTCAATGTAAACTAACAGCAATGTGATAAAATATTTCAGAGCTCTTACCGGCGAACAGGCGATGGTTTCGACATTGTTGACAGTCGTCGGACAGCCAAAGATTCCAACATCAGCAGGAAATGGCGGCTTCAGTCTTGGCTTTCCGGCTTTGCCTTCTATTGACTCTATCAGCGACTATAATTGAATGCAATGTTACTTCATGCACTCAATGCTAGAACAGTAACTGAGATAAGTTTCCTAAAAAAAGCTATACACCATCGTTAACCTTTAAAATAATTTTGCAACAAAACACAACCAAAAAGATATGTCGGCCAAGTGCCAACATGTCTAGACTCTAAAGCTATGCAATCCTAACCCCAACCACAATTTTTTCTCTTAGATCTAACTTTTGACATCTTGAGCTGAATATTCAAAATGGACACACCAGCGACTCCTGCCCCGAAGAAAGTTCATGCCAATTTTGGTTTCTTTCCACAGCGATCATTTTACATGAATTCCTTCCCAGAACCAGAAACTGCTCACAGGGCTTCTTCGTTCAGAAAAAAAAAACATATCAGATTCACACTTACTGGTAAGGAACACTTTCATCAATGTGACTTTATGAATGACAAAGAAAAAGCCCTGACATGAATTACTCACATGTGGGTGAGAAAATAAACAATTCACCGACTACAGTCAGCAGCAGTAAAGGTAATAGTTTAAATACTACATATGACCTAAAACCGGTACACTTTGCATTTAAATGTACAATATAAACAATCAGTAGTTTTTCATTCTGCTTCATCCATAAGTCATTTCAAACACAAAAGTATTTCCAGGCCTGCAAGCTACTACTCATTTCTCATCCTGCACTGGTACGGACAATGAAAATCAACAGTTTCGACCTTTTTTTATGCCAACAGCTGAGAAGTGGATTAAACCTACATATATCTTATCTTATACAGTCCAGTGAGCCATATGGGGCTACCACATAAATACTGAATAGCAAAGAACAACAGCAGAAGATAATAAACATGACAATAAGACAGTATTACCGTTTCCTCTCCACAGATATAGGCCCCTGCCCCTCGATGAAGAAATACATCAAAATCATAACCCGAGCCACAAGCATTCTTTCCTATAAGACCGGCCTCATACGCCTGCAAATAACATAAACGGGCCGTTTTAAACTAACTATATCATACTTCATATTATAAATTAGCTGTTTTTCTCCCATTATTTCATAATTATTTGACAAGACACTTAACTGACATTGTCCGAGAAATAATCTTTATTATTTAGATGACATTAAACCTCTCTAGAATGATAACAATGATAAAAAGACAATAAAAAAGCATATAATCAACATAAGACTTTAATGCCAAATCTATTTATCACAGAACTACTAGTGCAGGTAGTGACATGGTTACTACTAACAGCTCCCAGGAAAGAAACTTACCAACGCTTTATCCAATCGTACCATCACCAACCCCATACAACACACCATTTAGCTACAGTACTGTCAGCAAATAATGTTAGAGACGACAGACGGATAGCACATTGTAGCATAAGTGCAACAATTACACCATACGTCAGATGACAGAAAAAGTATCACTATTCGAATAAAAAAAACATGTTGCAGAAATCCCCAAAAGTTCTCCCTAGCCTAACATAGAGAAAAATTTAAAGGATTATCTCAACACAAGCTGAAAACAGCAGCAGCATGCAAATCACATAGTTTAACATAGTGGTGAACAACTGAACATAGATAAGATATACCATAGATAATGGACTCAGCAAAAACTCTGAAGCCCAAAGAATGCCACGCACACTCCGCATATGCACGATAAATATATGATCTATTTTGACTTACAGACATCCTAATTTGGTTTGCACAACAAAAAGTCCTAAGGTTAAAGCTACATGCTCCAAAAGTTCATGATATGCAATTTAGAAAAAAATAATGTAGCAAAAACAATCTGTTTTGCTGGCAGACAATAACGACGTTCGTGACGTCAGTATCGTCTGCCGAGATCATATAAGCTGCGTTTTTGATGGCCTATCTAACACTAACACGTTAGGCATACCTGCTGACGACATGGCAGACGAAAAATTCGAAAGAGTTTTGTTTTGCAGTATTGAGGCAATATACTAGAAAATTTGTTTTTTTTGTGCTCCGGTTTGGGCACGAAATTAGCATATTTATAATATACTTATCTATGAACTAACACTAACGTGTTAGGCATCAAAAACGCAGCTATAAATGGTGGATCATACCACCTGAAATATGCACAATGAACATTTAATGAAACAGGCTTCAACTCGATGCATTAGGCGAATGGTAAGTAAACAGTCTACTTATTTATTTGGTCTGTGGTGGTGAATGATTCATATACAGAATAGTGCGTAATAATTCCATTATGAACAAGCAATATATGGCAAAAAAGAAAACAGCATGTATTTCATAAGCAAAACCTCTCTGATAGCCATCTGCAAGGTGGATGCTTCATTGTAGAACTCACCACGAACGTAGATGTATGCTACAAAAAAACGACAACAAAATTTGCATGCATAATCACTACATAAATTAAACACTTGCCTCTTTACATCCAGCCAATAATAAACTTGTAGCGAATCAGGGTAAGTTCAACCTTCAGTGCTAGCCTACTGTATTATTTCGACATCATATTCCCGCAAAGACGCAAGCCACATTATTTCACAATCATTACTCTGTAAAGCCATAACTGACAGGATATCAGCAAAAAATAAAAAAAAAACAAACATCAGGCTATAAATTACTATAGTTTTCCAGACCAAAAATCTTTAAGTCGTAACTATAAACTCAAAATTTTATACCGTGAACCAACTTTGGTGCTAACGTCACCACAGCAGTCAAATAAGCTACAATATGGTGATCGACTGTTACAATGGCTATTCGACAGATCTTCCAAAAAAAATTTTCAAGTAAATATCACGAAAATTAGCATCTCCACTACAGTAAAGATTAAAAGTGTAAATAGTGTGCTTAGCTCTTCATGGTAAAAAACCATCTCAGAGCTACGGAGATGTATGTACTGCATATGGGATCAAACAGTGCTACCAGCCACCCAACACAAATGCAAGTGACCCCCGCCCCACAGTCCTACCCGAATCCCAGCCAAATAGGCCAGCAGTAATGGTTTACCTGTCTGAAGACAGTCGCTCATCCAAGTAATAAAAAGTCAAACCCACGACCTATTCTTGTTAAGTCCAACAGTCTAGCCACTACGCCAGCAAGCCAAAATACAGAGCACACACCACTGCGAGCACCGATGCCACGTCCCGCCACCAAGCAGCCTTCAAGGAGTTTGTGAGGATCGTGACGCATTATCTCACGGTCTTTACAAGTTCCTGGCTCACCTTCATCTGCGTTGACTACCAAGTAACGAGGTCTGCAACATATATGTAAAAGATCTGCTACCACCATCGCCAGCAATATGACATCTAATTTAACAATCAGCCAGTCAATCAGTCAAACATGATGCATTATCTCTCGGTCGTGGAAGAGTGCCACTAAAGTAATATGAACTTGACTTATTCATACTACTCATTTCCACACACCAATAATGACACCAACAAATTCGAAATGACAATAAAAGCAGCAGAGACGCAAAACCAATGCACTCATAGCAAACAAGACGAAAGCTCAGAGAGCACACACAGTGCAGTGTTTCAACAAGGTATGATTACATTGGAATGGTGCATGCATGTTGACAATCCACGAATAAACAATGCTAAAATTTAGAGCTGTCAAAGTGTTAAATATTTTTAACACATTAACGCACTGCATTAATTTTTTTAATGCATTAATTAACGCGTTATTAATGCACCCAGGCCCCTCGAAAGAAAGAGTAGAGGAGTTACCCCATCCCTGCGACGTTTGGGGGCGCCACCTGTGGAATATATATTACAGAAAGTTGAAAAGCAAATAGAAACAGATTTTTCAACAATAACTGACATCATCGCTAGCATATAAATCTATTAGCCTGTCATCTAGACGATATTAATTTATTTACACTAGTAATGGAACGGCAACTAGAGTTTAGTTACTCAAATTCATTTCATTGTCAAATAACCACACCTTAACGAAATACTGAAACTTTTGCTTCACAGAATTTAGTAAATTAAATAAATTCACGCATGTGCGTTAATTTTTGTTAACGTGCATTATTAACACGCGTTAATTTATTAACGCATTAATTAATGCATTAATTTCACGGCTCTACTAAAATTGTGAAAATAAATTCCTAAGTATATCACACTCAAAATCTAACAATCTTCCCTTTCAGGAAATTCATCAAAATTCCCCCATAACACTGTGAATAATCCTATTAGCAGATAGAACAACAAATCAACACAGATAGAAGAACAGCAAAATGTAACTAATAATGCTACAAAGCCAGCACTGACGTAGAACAGACCTGCCATCGTTTGGTTTATTCATGAAGCTCCATTTTAAACCAGTCGGAAAGCCAGCACCACCACGACCTCGCAGGCCTGACTTTTTCACTTCACCCTGTATCCATTCTGTTCCCTTCAGCAGAATCTCCTTTGTTTTGTACCAGTCACCCTGAAATGTTCCAAATAAAGACCGCAATTAATAATTACGAATGTGTAAGTATTATTTGCTACATATTAATCATTAACAAAATCAAGAGCTAAAAAACTGGAACTCATAAACTGTATGTCTGAATAACAATAAACAATACCACATCTGAAACATATAAATATTATATCATGTAACAGCAATAGCAGCAATATGATTTCCAATAATAACTAAGAAAACACTAAAAATATATACAAAGCTAAAAACTGAGTTACTTGCAGTCCTGCATGTATTTTCATTACACAATGATACTGCCATTTAGCAGAATGTGTATGCAGGAAACGTGATAAAAATGACAAAAACTATAAAACAACCCACAACATTACTTGGCTTACACTGTACCAGAATGAATCAAACTTATGAAATGTTCTAATGATAGAAGTACAGCATGAATAAATACAACAGCTAAACACTGAACACATATCTCACCCTCTGTAGGGCTCCTTTCAACCGCCAATCATGTCTACCATAGAGGTTAGTAAATATTCGGTCTTCATCTTTAAGATCGCCAAATTTAGTCTGCATCACAATCAGAACACAACACGCATGACAAAAATTGATCAATGTAAAATATTACGACAGCACAGCTACTGCAGCAATAACTGGCTTTTATTAAATGCCACACATTGTTATCATGTTACTGCTACTTACAGCACTGGAGCACTCAGTACATTCTACATACCGTTCAAAATGTAACTCCTGAATCGACGTGATTGAAAACCAAGCCTGTAAATATGTTACCTTTGCTGGAGGTGCTGCACATTCACTGGAGTAATGGCTTGCTAGTGCCTGCTGCAGCACAGCTGCATACTGGTTGCCTACACAAGCAAATACACTCGTTGGCATATAATGAAGTCCTGACAGATGCTCAAAAGCTATTACTGCTATTACGTTTGCAGCTCTCCAACAGATAACTATTTGTCAAACCCAAATAAGCAAATACCATCAACAGGCAAATGTGCTGACTATTGCAGAATTGATTGCAGTTTGCAATGGTTCACTGTCAAAAATGAAAACAACAAAATCGGGAATGTCAAAACAAAAATTGCAACACAAAGCTAATATACCACAGGGCAGCCATATTCTGTTTAAATTTTCAATAACAGTTATGCAAATAAACAAGATCGACCTAACCTTAACCTCAAACCTGATTAACCCTATCCCTAACTCCAAGCCTGACCCTAAACCTAACCCAAAATGTTCACACAAAAAAACATGAAAAGCAACTAAGAAACATCACTGTGACTCTGCTGAGGTACGTCCTATTGCTTAAATCAGAGTATCCTATTTTGGACCGGCGCCTTAATATTTTTAGTTGAACATAATTATATCTGCAAACAATGTAATCTAGCAATACTAATAGGAATAAGGCACAAGCTCTGTGATTTTTTTCAAGTGTATTTTCTAAGGAGCCTTGTGATGATTTTGTTACATTACCTACTTGTTCATCGGTTGTTGATACAGGTGGATTAGTCCTTAAAAATGTTTGATTCAGTTTTGTCTAAATTAGCTAAAATTAAAGTAAACAAATCAGTAGGACCGGACTCTATATATCCAAGGGTACTTTACGAATTACATTATGAAATATCAATCCCTTTACTTCAAATTTTTCAAGGATCTTTTGAGAGTAAATTTTTGCCATTAGATTGGAAAGAGGCTAATTTTGTTCCTATCTTTAAGAAAGGAAAAAAGTGAGTATTAAATAACTACAGACCTGTAAGTTTAACTTGTACTGTATGTAAAGTATTTGAATCTATAGTTAGGAATAACTTGCTAGAACATTTCAAACAGAATAAATATTTCTCTGATAGACAGTTTGGTTTTCTCAAAGGCAGGTCTACCGTTACTCAGTTATTATCTATGTTAGATGACTGGACTGAGTTGTTAGAATCAGGAGGTAAAATTGATGTCATTTATACAGATCTCGAGAAAGCATTTGACAAAGTTCCCTATCGCAGACTTATTAGCAAGTTACATAGTTATCACGTAAATAAAGAAATAATTTTATAAATAGAGTCTTTTCTTATAGGTATAAAACAAAGGGTTAAGACTGATGAAGTTATGTCACAGTCGTCCGATGTTCTCAGCGGCATCCCTCAGGGTTCAATACTTGGGCCTGTTTTGTTCATTATTTACATCAATGACTTAATCGAGTCATGTGGGAAAGATGCCAAAATTTATCATTTTGCAGATGATGCAAGGCTATATAATCATATTAAGTGTATAGTTAATGCAGAAATATTGCAGTCAAAAATAATAAATTCACAAACTTGGCTCACAGATGGTTAGTTAAACTTAGTACTAAGAAATGTAAATCAATGCCATTCCATCAACGTCAGTATGATACTACAAACAATAGATTCGCATACAAAATAAATGGTCTTCCATTAGAACAGGTCGAGTCATATAAAGATCTTGGAGTCTTGTTTGATCCTTTTTTATTGTTTGACCAACATATCAGCAATATAGTCAGTAAAGCATATTCTATGTTGGGACTTATGCAAAGAAACTTCCGAGAATTATCTCTTATGAAGAGTCATTCTTATGAAGAAAGATTGCGTGTTTTGCAATTGCCAACTTCACGATATAGGCAATTAAAAGGGGATATGATTCAGTTATATTAATATGTAAATAACAAGTATGATACAAATTTTGCGTTACAGTTACAGTATAAATCTATGTTAGAAAAGTGTTATGATACCAGGGGTCATAGATACAAATTGGTGCCCCAGTATGTAAATATGAACTGTGGAAACATTTTTTTGTAAATAGATTAGTTAAGCTATGGAACTCAGTACCTGATGCTGTATCAGCAGGCAGTGTTAGTAGTTTTAAGAGGCGTTTAAATTTGCTCTGGCGTGATTTTAGTTTGTATTATGATTACAAATCCATCATCTAGTACCAGAAGTCAATGAAAAAACAGTATTAGTTTAATTTTTGTTTGATATTCAGGTTGAAGTTATTTACTTCGGACGGAAACAGAGGCCTTCGGCCTGCTTCCAGATATTCATTGATGATGATGATGATGATGAATACCTACAAAGTATTACTAAAGTATCAGTATTAACATAGTTTTGGTTTGTGCAATAAAAATGTTAGTCATAGACCTATGTATGTGTTCTTGCATATAAGAAATGAGTGAGAAGTGTTTTGTAGAGCTTTGCCCGTGGATCTGGGAAGACCCGTCAGCGTAACAGAGGGGGGAGCATACAAAACAGCAAACAGAACACTGTACGTGTAATACACTAGACAATGCATATGCAATAAAAAATTCAGTATTTTTCACTTAACCTAATGTTCCTCTCGTTTGCACAGACTGCCTTCCGAAGCCTCGCACAAAAGTTGACATTTTCCACTCAAAAACACAACAATTCCACCGGAAGTAATGCGCACTGAGGCGATGACATAATGGTGATGGGCAAAAATAAAAGCAGATATCGGATAGCCTAAGATTGTGAATTTCAGGTCACAGGCTCACAGCAAAAGCGCTGAACCTGAACTTAACTTGGACGGATTCGTTGCCGGACTGGACACTCCTCTGGAGTGGAGGTCTTCTCATCCGAACTTATCAATCAATCAATCAATCACTTTATTTCAGGCAGCATGGCCCATAAAACACAAGACAGACATGTATTGACAGACAGCAATAAAAGCAAAGACAGAGAATAGTTACATATGACAGTAAGAGAGTGGTGTTAAACTAAACATTAGCACCAAACAAACATAAAAACTGTAGAGTATGACACTATTAATTACTAAATAAAAAAAACAAGCACACGCAATATGCAATGATAAGGCTAAAGCCACATATCCTTTGACAAAGTGTGTAAAAAATCGATATTGCCATTGCCACACTTATGCCTAGTTGTATGAAAGAATACTGACTATTTAGTATGAGAGTTTCAAAGCTAGGTAAACCTAACTCCAACACTAAAATGCCGAGCAAAACCAAAAAGTAGTTTAATACATTTGTGGTAGGCAGACTTCAACATACTAACATACTACAATTACACACACTCCACAAACCAACATCATACATAGCCTACACAAACAATACGATTTGAACAGAGTAATCCTAACAACTCGAGAACAAAGATGAAATTTTCGGACGAGAACAATTGGTGCGCACAAACAGATTACGTAGGCCTACTTCACGTTTGATGTCATCATCATCTCTGGCATTATCTGTTGTAATATGGCCCAAATATTTGAAACTTCATTCACAAAGTGAATATAACCATAGATGACCCAAGCTTCAATAATGGAAAGGAATTAGCAACCAACTTATGTCTACATAGTGGATTAGAAACCATACATACAGTTTTAGTCACATTACAAGTCATATCTATATCATGGATACTAGAATGAAAAACATTTAAAAGTTGTTTTATAGCAGCCCAAGAAGGAGCTAGAAGCACCAAATTATCTGCATAAGCTAATACATTAAAACAAACATCACCGATATGACATCCGACACCACTAGCCATAATTTCATTCAACACTTCACGAATATAGCGTGCAAAAAATGCAGGCGATAACACGCCACCTTGACGTGTACCATTACCGACAGAGAACCAGTCCGACATTGCGTTCTGCCATTTAACACACATTTGCTGTCTACTGTACCAAAAGTTCACAATCGTCTTTATTTTTGTTTTTTCTTCCATTTTCTTTTTAACTATTTCCGCAGACTGACTTGCACTGTTCATGTCGTCTGTCTATGGCCCCAATAGCAAAGCCAACATGTAATCGAGGCTCCATCAGTGAATGCTTTCAAGAATAGATTGGACAGACACTGGTCAGACATGGGCATATAAAGCGAAAGCTACATAGATCATCATCATCAAGTACAAGTAAGTACAAGTACAAAAACCATATGGATATCATACATATGGGACTCCCATATGGGTTCCATATTGAATCTATGTGTACATTAATTCCATATGGAAAACACATATGGATTTCATATGGAACCCATATGGGAGTCCCATATGGCATTTGCCATGTAAAATCCAATTGACACATCTTTAATATGCGTACGTGTTGTAGGCCTATACCTTAATTAAGCTACGCGAAA